>Ga0209416_1002405_pt1 | contig 10327 bp, 17 predicted proteins | sample RifGroF1_FD_184001 | JGI IMG/M metagenome (GOLD analysis project Ga0209416, IMG submission 184001) | Groundwater microbial communities from Rifle, Colorado, USA - Groundwater F1 (SPAdes) (version 2) | ecosystem: Environmental > Aquatic > Deep subsurface > Groundwater | place: Rifle, Colorado...
TGGAGGATTAATTCCTAAAATAAAATTATTAACTACCAAAACTATTTGACCTGTGCTATAATGTTGGCATAGGTTTTTTATTTGTTGATTATTAATAAAATTTAAGGAGGAATATTCAATGGCTTTTATACACCCAGAACTCAAAAACACTGCAAAGGTCACCTATAATATTGAGTACACCGAAAAAGACGAAGATATTAAAGATGATTTTTCCAATGTCAAAAAAATTGACTGCAATGACTTAGAAGAAATGACTAAATATATGTTCCAACTTCGGCAGCGCAACATGTATAATATTAATCTTTATACACTGGTTGAAAATAATGATCAATGGATTATGGAAGATCATGCACAGCAATGCGAATCTTACAGAGATACTTTGCAAGCTGAAAAGACACATAAATATAACCGCGAACTCACTGAAAATATGGAAGAAATGCAAAAAGAATTAGAACTGTATAAGTCATTTGTCAAGAAATACAACGCAGAAAAGGAGTTTAAAAAATTCAAAGATGCTCAAAATACTCACACATACTACTATAGACTTAGGCCACCTTCTCCCGGTTGTCAACCGTCTAAAGGACTAATAGGAATGAATACGGAATCAATAATTCATAATGGAAGGGAATACTGGGGAACATGCAGTTATGATAGGGAATTGACCGACAAAGAATTATATGAATATGACTTAGATAAATAAAATTATTAGAGAATCAGAAATGGTTCTCTTTTCTTTTTATTTTCTTGTTTAAATTGCCCATTTTATTGTATTGTACTAATATAATAATTGTGGTAATATACTAATATAAAATAATTTATTGGAGGTTTTACAAATGACTTATGAAGATGCTAAAGCGTATAAGCAGGGACTAGAAGAAAAGAATAAAACTTATTCGGATATACTAAATTCCTTTGAAAAATATTCCAATGGACTAACGCCAGATCATATTAGAGTATTACCCGAATGGAAAGAAGCTAGAAAAGCAAGTGAGACTTCTTTTGCAGAATTAAGAAATTTTAATGCTTGGTTCACTAAAACATTTAAAAAAGAGTATGCAGCCGAAAGACAAAACAAAAGATATAAAAATTAAGATGCTGAAAAGCATCTTTTCTTTTGTCACTCTCCTATAATCCCCATCAATAAAACCTATATTTGGTCGGATGAAAAGGGAAATAATTATTATATATCTGTTGCATATTTTTTAAAATCCTATATAATGGATAATATAAAGCTAATAAAGGAAGTGTTTAGACAGTGAAAGAATGTTTCTTTTGTGAGAAGGAAATCGAAGAGGGTCAGGAATGGACATTTTCTCAAGATAACCATTTTTATTGTGAAAAATGCGGGAATAAATTGCAAAGACTTATCATGAAGTTAACAATGGAAAAAGGAGAATAATAAAAATGAATACTTGGATTATGAACACTAAAGAAACTAAAATTTTTAATTCCATTGCAAGAGCTTGGAAAATGAAAGTCGAAGGCGAATTCACTTTTAAAGATTTTGAAACTTTGTATAATGCATTTATGGATAAACTCACAGAGGAAGAGCAACAAAGAATTAAATACAACCTTGTAAGGGTAGGATTATAAAAGACTAAATGCTAGTCTTTTCTTTTTTTATTAATTTTTTGTGCTTGCAGCATGACATATTTTGACCAACTAAACCTTTCATACGATAAAAACACGCTTTTATATACTGTTTATTAAACTCTCAGAACGTCATAAATGGCACTCTAAGGGTTATATATTGTTTCTGCTAACAATCTCACACCACTGGCAAAACTTAACCTTTAAACCTCATAAAATATAAAAATAATTTTATACAACATGACTATTTTTATTAATTCTGTGATATAATATATAAAAGGTTACATATTAAAGGAGGAAATAAAAAATGAGCAGCATAAATGAAAGATCCTACAACGACTACATTTTAAGACATGAGGCTGAATTCGGCGCAGAACCAAAAGTTGAAAAAGTTGATTTTTGGGCAGAAGTAGGAGGTAAAATAGATAAAGAAATCAAATACACAAAAATCTTAAGAAGTCTAAAAGCAGAGACTATTATCACAAAAAACGGTAATATATACGAGTGCGAATCTTGTGTTTGGGGATGGACTGCATTTAAAATCTTAGACAAGGTAGCATACGCAAACTATAAACCACCAATGCCATACAACGTGTACATTGCAGGTTGAAAAATCCCTCTGATGAGTCGCTGAAAATTGCGACGAAATAAACCATAATCAAAGTTATGGTTTATAAGGGATAAAAGAAAGGAATGAGCGCAAATAATGAAAAAAATTAATATTTCCTCGAAATCCTTAAAAAATCAAAATTATATCTCCTTATCAGTTAAAAAAGTTTATCCTGTTTATTTAATCTCAGAATTTGAAGGAGTTAATGTTATTTCTAGTGCGGAAGCAGAGTACAACAAAATAAGCACTGAAGGGCTAAAGCTTGCTAGTATAACTGATTTAATACAAATTGTAGAAGATGATTTTTACACAGGAGTATTCGGCGGCAAAGTAAAAGTTAAAGAAGGAATTTTCAGGTTTGATCATGATACAAAAGGTTATGAGTTATTAAAGAGCTAACAAATAGCTCTTTTTCTTTTTACTTTAACCCTTTAAAAATCCATTTTTATCCTAAAAGACTAGAAATAAAATTCTAGTCTTTTTCTTTGTTTAATGCCGGATCAATACATTTTCCCTTTTCAATCCTTCGCACCCTTAAAACACTGCTACAGAAACAGCCCTTCTTGCCATCAGATTGCATCGACCTTTATAATCTTACCTAGTATCAATTTAAACGTCTCAGAATCAAAATTGGGTTATTCCGGCACATTAAACTACAATTTATAATGTCATGTGGTATTATCACACCGTTAAGGTGGATATATTACAATTCCACCATGAACGTATTACATGTTCATGTTGAACACATTGGATAATTAAGTATCTATTCTGGCCTATTTTAGTGAAAAATATAGTATCAAGATTCCATTATAACCCTTGAATTGTGTATAAAATCACTACAATAAAATAGGACTTAAATACTAAAGTAAAATATAAAATAATGCTTGCAATTGTACTCGATATAGTTTAAAATAAGGTCATGGAAGAGATACAAAAACCACTAGGAAGTAGTTAGTGGTTAGAACATAGAACTGAGACTGTAAAGGTTTACCGATTAGCCCTCAAAAAATCGAAATGATCTTTGAAAACTAAATACCGAGACTGCAAGTACACGGAAGAAGTTATATAGATTAATCTATATAAATAACCCTAGCGAAGACCATAACGAGGTCATGAGGGGCAGAGTACCTGAGAGAGTGAATCCACCAAGGAGAGTAAAACGCGCTAAGGATATGAGACAACATATTCGCGAATTTTACAAACTAAAGTGAAAGAGTGGAAGGAACCACGATGAGGAATCACTTGAGGGAAAAGCTAAAGACTAAGTGAACCAGTATGCGAGCAAGGGAGAACGAAGGAGAAAGCAGTGGACTAGACTTTTTAGTCTAGCTTAGAGCATAGCAACAAACTTAATTAAAATTTAAGGAGTTGTTTTAAATGGGAAAATTATATAGAGTAATTGCTTATTATGTTAACACTGGTTACAAAGGTCTTAGAAGAGGCCAAACACTTGTATGTAAAATCTTTACTGATAAACAAAAGGCAATTAAATTCCAAAACAGACTCAAAAAATTTACACGTTTAACAATTCAATTCGAAACATTTTAAAATTTAAATAACCTGCTATGCTATGTTCTAAGCTAGGCTGAATTGTCTTAAAACCTCTCTTTTAAGGGATATGCTCCTGTTAGTGCCTACTCAAAAGGAGTATGATAAAATTATGATAGCTTTAATTTCTTCTGATTATATCGTTAAAAATCATTTCGAGGAAATTGTGAATAATTTTCCTCAATTAAAGATTTTCAATACCAACGATGAAATAATCATGAACGAAGAAAATTATAACCAATTTGATCAAATTTGTTTCTGCGATTTCGAAATAACAGCCTATACTTCTATGAAAATTTCGAAATATGCAGCAGAAAAGAAAATACAATTTTCCGACTTGTACAGTTTGAAAAACTACCTTTTAAAACTAAAAAGTATTCTTAATTAAAAATTAAAATGTAGGCATTAACAAAAGCATATCCCTTAGTAAAAGAGAGTAAAAAACTTTTGCTTATACTTGTTCTGTTGTTTGCCCTCTTAATTAAGAGGAGGAAAAGAAAATGTTAACAAACGACAATTTTTATCCTGAAGTGAAATTAGTGATTGCTAAAGACAATTATTGCCCTGAATGTGGAAATGAGAAAATCCATCAAATTGAAGAAAGCGAATTTTATTGTAAAAATTGTGATTCTCAATGGAGCGAATAGTCTAAATAACCAATAACAAATCATTGTAAGAGGGTAAACACAAGAACAAGAGAAGCAAATGAGAGAGAATTAACCAAAAACATTCTACTAAATCCCTTCAGTTTATTCATTATTACAATTTAATCATAACAATTGCTTTAAACTTGCATAACAAAATTAAAATGCAGGTTGTTGTAATTTAATGTTAAATTGTCTATACTTAGGCTGAAGGGATTAAATTTTCCGCAAGGTGTGAACTTATAACATATAGGAGTTTAGACCTTGTGCAAAAATTTAAAGAATGAAAGAGGTTATGTAAAATGGCAAAGGTAAGAGAATTAAAACTATATGCTATCGAAACAAAAATGAATCTTGCAATTGTTGAAGCTCACAACCAAAAAGAAGCGATTGAAAATAGCGACTTCTCAAAAAGTCAAATTGAAGTTATAAGAGAAGCCACCGAGGAAGATGTTAGTTACTTAAAATCAATGGGAGGTTATATAGTTAAATCTTATTGATTAAAATCTAACCCAATAAAAAAGACAATTTAAGCGAAATTGAGTGCTTTATAACACTGGATTATAAGGCACTTTCAAACCTTAGAATTTTACTAAAGTATAAATTAATGAATAATTAGTGTATACTTTAGTAAAATAAAAGGAGTGTTGAAAATGAAAAATACATTGATTTATACTAATGGTGGGGAAATTTATCACGGTTCGCAAAAAATGAGCGACAACGAAATAACACAAGTTAAGGTAGAGCAAAAAAGAGCTGGCGCAGTCGGGTACATGATAGGCCATAGAAATTATGGAGGAGAAAAAGAAAGGGTTTTAGTTTTTTTCTATGAAAAACCTGAAAACATTGAAGCGGAAGAACAAAGAAGACGCGAAAATGGTTTTAATGGTGCAAAATGGTATAATTTAATCAATCATTAACCCTTAAAATTTATTGGTCATTAGCAACAAAATCAAAATAACAGCATAACAATTTTGTTGCTAATGTCGAGTAAATAAAAGGAGTGGTAAAAATGTCTGAAGAAAAAGAAATCACCTACACCACGGAAAAACGAGACATTGGAACTCTAGTCGAGCATATTGAAAAGCAATATTACACAGTCGGTAAACACTTGCAAAATTTTCTTGCCGATAAAAAGGAAGCTGAAGGGAAAGAAATAAAAACCCTTCGAGACTACATGGAATCACAAAGGGCTTACGTCTGGGAGACTTGGCGAGCATCAAATTTAATCCAGACTGTTCTTTTAAAGAATCCTATCCCTGAAATAACAGTCTATCGTGCAGACGACAAATCACAATTTAGAAAAACTGTAGATGGGCAGCAACGTCTTACTAGTATCTATCTTTTCATTAACAATGGATTTAAACTTGATGTATCAAAAACTATGTTCCCTAAATTTACTATCGAGGGCGAACAATTCAACGCCAATGAAACCCTCCAAGGAAAAACATTTTCTGAATTGCCTGAACTATGGCAGGACATTATTAAAGGTTATCAACTCAGAATAACAACCATGAATAATTGTTCTGAGGAAGATGCTGAAAAGGCATTCGTCCAAATGAATAGCGGAGCCAAAGGATTGAAACCTTCTGAGATTCGCAAAGCAGCAATGGGTAGCGATACACGAAAATTCTTCAGATCAATTTTAGATAGTGACTGGATTCTACACGCATTAACACCACTGGCAACAAAAGGGAACGCCGGAGATGAGATTTTATCTCAAGTTATCACGCTAATACATAATAATGGCCCAATTGAATTATCTAAGGATAACATTGACAAAGCAATCTATGGTTTCAGAGAATTTGGATTGCCTGAAGAAATTGAGGATGACATGATAAATGTCTCTAATTATCTTAGCCAAGCAACCAATATATGGATTGAAAACAAAAAGAAAGAAGATGAAAAAGAAGGGAGTAAAAGGGTTAAGAACTATTCAACTTATCGGTATACATGGTTGAATAAGACTAATACAGTCATGTTGATGTATTCGGCGCATTCAGCATTGAAAAATAATGTTAACGTTGAAGAGTTTTCTGCATGGACTTATAAATTCTTTCAGGCTCCTACAAAGGAGTATAAAGAAGGGTTGCAAGATAAGGTTATTGACCTAAAACGTGTGGAAATGCGGTTAAATGCAATCAATACAGAGTTGGGGAAACTAAGCTCATTTGAAGAGGTTGAAGAGGTTGAAGAGGTTGAACAATGGGAACAAACTAAACAAACTGAAAACCTTGAACCTGCTATAACAGTGACCGCAGAAGAGTTCAGCGAAGGAAATCAAGAAGAACAGGATCAAGAATTCCAAGAAGAAACCCAAACCATTCTAAATATTGTAAATAATGTTGCTTAATTCTCCAAAGAGTTTTATTATTAAGCAAAGGAAAGTAAAAAGTCTTTTGCTTAGTCGGAAAAATTCAAAGGAGTGAAGTTCAATGAGCAATGCTTTAAATGCTATCAAAGAGATTCTTTCAGTAGTTGAAGAGGCCAATTTCGAAGAACTGACACAAGAACAACTATCCAAACTAAACAGCGCATATAACACATATTTTGGACGTATGGAAATTGCCGACACTGATTCCTATATCATGTTTCTAATTCCAAAAAGATCATTTGACAAGTTTGAGTATTATTGTGGTATGGAATATGAAAAAGATGAAATCGAGTATAAACTTGAAACACAAGATAGTGTTTTAGTGGTCTATGGTTCAGGTTGTGAGAGGGCTTCAGAAATAGTCTACAGGGCAACAGGAAAGCAAGTCGGAGACTATGAAGATGAAGACGAAGACAATGAATAATCCTTAAAGTTTGTTGGTCATAAGGTAGCGGAGTCTATAACAGATTCGCTATTTTGTGTCGAGTCAAATTTAAAAGGAGTGGTAGGAATGGAAAAATTATGTGCGCGTAATAAAGATTGTGATTACTCAGTAATAGATCAATATAGAAGGTTGGATACTCTTGGAAGAAACTTAGATCAAAAGGTATTAATCGAATTAGCAAAAGAGGTATTCCCTGACGGATATAAAGAAACTTTAAATGCATGGAAAAGATATACTCTATCTGGAATTGTAAGTGAACTTCTATTTTCTACTAATGATTATTACATGGAGGAAGCTTTTGATATTGAACAAGTAATGAAAATTAATGATCTAATTGTAAAACTGAGAACTACATGATTTCTGAACCCTGAAACGCTACTCTATCAAGGGTTAAAATTCTAAATTATGGCTTAAAACCAAACTTTTATAAGGTCGAAACTAGGCATAACAAATAACAGTGCCTAGTCCAGGAATTATGTTCCTGCTGAGGAGACCAAAAAATTAAGAAAGAAGGAATATATATGAAAAAGGAATTATTAGCAATCAGAGTGGAGACCACTAACAAATTGATACTGAGAGTTATTGATTCACTTCTTGACCGTGAAGAAAACGAAATCGAGGGATATATTGAAGACCTTATGCAACATGGTTGCCAATCCGGTATGGTTGGAGAACTTATTTATTATCATGATACTGTAAAATTCTATGAGGAATTCAAAACAGAAATTAAAGTAATGCTAAAAGAAATGATGGACGAAACTGGTTTTAAATCTCCACAAGAATTATTTGGTGATAAATGGGACAACGAAGACTACTTTGCAGAAGATACCTTAAACCAAAATTTACTTGCATGGTTTGCTTATGAAGAAACAGTCAAACAGATTGCTTATCAATTGGAAATTGAAGTTTAGAGCCATACTGAAGAGTCTTAATTTAGGCGAAACTAGCATAAATTCTATAACAGGGTTAATGCTAGTCTATGGCAAGTAAGGCCAATTAAATTAATGAAAGAGGTTATTTAAAATGATTAAAACTGCAAATGTAAATTCCTCCAAGAATCAAGATACTAAAGGTAAATTTGTTTCTCGTGAAGTTTTTGCCTGTGTTACTGGAATGGTGGAATACATAATTAAACAAGGGTTCGAGGATAGGGAAGCACCATTTAGCCTTGATGATTGCACCAATTACTACACGGACAATTCCGGCAAAATTGAGGAACTAACAGAAAAGAAAGAGCAATTAGAGAAAGAGATTCAAGACATTGAAAATAGTATTGAAGAACTGGAAGACGAAGATGGAAACAAAGATGAAGAAATACAAGCAAAGGAAAATGAAAAAACTAAACTTGAAGAAGAAATTTCATCAATTGAAAGCAACATTGAAGAATTAGAAGATGAGCAAGGAGAAGTCAATGAGCCTTATGAGTGGTGGATCGTTTCAAGTTGGTTATGTGACAAACTAAAAGAAAAAGGTGAAGTTGTTTTGGAAGATGAAAATATATGGGGCAGACAAACTTCAGGCCAAGCGATTCTCTTGGATAGCGTAATTTCTGAAATATGCTCAGATATGGGAATCTTAGAAGGTCAAGAACACGAATGGTAAAAAGTCACACTGACGAGTTCTAAATGAACGAAACTAACCTGAAATACTATATAACAGGTTAGTATGTGGCATTGGAGCCTTAAAAAAAGGAGTGTGTATTATTATGACCAATACAATTAATTCTAATGAATTTCATGTTGTTTTTGCTTTATCTAAAACAAAGGTTTTCAATGTAAGTTATTATACATTAGGAAGTAATAAATCTCCATACTTTAGCACCTCGGCAAATCGTTTCAATCAACCAAAAACAGACTGGAGCGAAGGAGGTCAAGCGCAGGAAAGAATTTTAAAAGGACATAGGATTGCAATGAATTTCTATAAAAAATGGGATACGGAACATCTAAAAGAATTGTCAAATGATCAATACCATGAATTAATTGAAGACCTCGAAGAACTGTTTTCAAAATATCCTTATTTATTAGAAGAAAAAGAAGGAGAAAGATTAAGAGATATTTCATTTGGAAGGCTGAAAGACTTCTCGATGACAGTATATAGATAGTCATGGACTTAGATCAAATATAATTGTCATTAATAAAGACACTGAGACAATGCAAAAGGCTGTATAGGTTATAACAGCAAGCCATATAGGGTTCGAGGGTATCCCTAAAAAATACCCTTTACTATTTATTAAATAATTATTTTCAAATTTACTCTATCACCACTTATAAATTCTGCTACATCATGATATAATAAGTTATGGACTTGAAGCAACAAATAATTATTTTGATAATGCCTAAGACCCTGCAAACTATATAACAATCATAACAATAGGTTGCAGGGACTTGGAGTTTATCAAGGTAGGTAAGTGTGATAAACTAAAGGAAGATTAAGGAGGTTACATATTATGAGTAAAACAATTGGAGAAGTTAAAGAATGTTTCGCGACACTGGAAATTAATGTAGAAATCAAATTCAATGGAAAAACACTCTCCATTAATGGAGAAAATTTCAGAATACCTAAAACTAGTAACATTGACACTAGAATGAATTTTGATGCTAAAGTTGATTCATATGTTAGGAAACTATTTCCTGAAAATATGGAGAATGAATTGACTGAAAAATATACTCAACTTTCTGACCAGTTAAAATTGCAACATATTAACATTGATTTTTCACGAATTAATTATAGTGCATACTGTGCCAAGGACATTAAACGAAGCATAGCAGACGCTAAAAAATTACTTGAGTTTGTCTCTACTTATCCTGACTTTTATTCCATCATTGAAAAATATTCAGCTTATAGGCGTTTGATTGACAGAGGATGGGACGATATAACAGAGTAAATATTGTCAAATAAATTACGAACTTTAATTTATTTTAAATTGAAAGGAAGTTTTAAAATGAATGAAAAAATCACATCACTGAGCGACGAAGATTTGAAAACAGCATTTGAAGAATTTAGTGCTCATGAAAGAACACAAGTTCTTCAAGATGGAATTATTAGGGCTATGATTGATGAGTTAAATGAAGAAGATCAATTCACAAGTTATGGAGCATTAATTATTAGTGTAGAAT
>Ga0209416_1002407_pt1 | contig 10317 bp, 8 predicted proteins | sample RifGroF1_FD_184001 | JGI IMG/M metagenome (GOLD analysis project Ga0209416, IMG submission 184001) | Groundwater microbial communities from Rifle, Colorado, USA - Groundwater F1 (SPAdes) (version 2) | ecosystem: Environmental > Aquatic > Deep subsurface > Groundwater | place: Rifle, Colorado...
GAGCTTCTCGTTGACCTCGTCCATGAACTTGCCGCGAGCGGCGGGGGCCGGGACGTCGTCTGCCACTGGAGCAGGAGCAGCGGGCTCCTCCGCCGGGGTGGGAGCGACGCCACGGTCAGCGCTGCCTTCCCACGGGGCGGGCTTGCCCATCTTCACGTAGTAATTCCCGAGGTGCGCCTGGCACATGGCCTGGTCTTCCTCGCTGATCTCGATCTGGTTCAACCGCCCGGCAGCCGCGGAGATCCCCGCGGGCACCGCCAGCAACTCGCCGTCGACCACGTCGGCCACGCCGAGCTTGTACGAGCCGAAGTTCTCGGGCGCCGCTTCGTCGACCCACAGGAAACCGCGCGTGTAGGCTTCCCAATCCATCTTGTCGGCGTCGCCGGAACCGTCGTCGCTGCACAGCTCACGCAACCGCTGGTCCGCCGCTGCGCCGTCCCAGGCGGTATCCTCGGGGGCGATCGGCAGGTCCTGGAACGCCACGCAGGTCCGCTTGACCGCGGGGGCGGGGGGCGGTTCGGGGCTCGCGTCGGGGGCAGGGATCTCGGCGGGCTCGTCGGCAGACCGCGCCGAAGCCGTGGCCTCACCTGCCTCGTCGTCGACCACGAACACGTCCATCGACTCGAACGCGGCCATGACCGCGATGCTGTAGCTGTTCAATTCCCCGCTGTCGACCCGCGCCCACACGGCGTCGTCGTTGACCTTCACGCCGAGCTTCCACATCCCGACGTGCGGGTAGTCTTCGGTCGTCTCGCCCTCGCGGATGATCGTGCTCTCGACCGGCACGGCACCAACCGCCTTGAACGAGTGCATCACGTCGACGCCCCGGGAAACCTCCATGTACGTGTGCGCCAGGGTCTCCAATGTCTCGGAGTCCATGAACGTCCCGTACGTGTCGACCTTCTCGTCGAGTTCCGCCCGGGTGATGTCCGCGCCGGCCTGCACGTCGAGGGGCGGGCAGTAGGCGGACCCGTAGACGGTGCGCTTCTCGCGATCGATACGCACGATCGGCATGACCAACCGACGAGCCGACCGCTCGACACCACCCACCTGGACCACGCCTGCCTTGCCGTCACGCAGGAACGCGATCGCCTCGGCAACCCCGGGCTCGTCCGAGCGGTAGACCACGCCAGCCATGCCCTCGGCGTGCGTCAGGTCTTCCGAGCGGAGAACGTCGGTGAAGTAACGCTTGCTGGCGGGATTCGACACGAGGCTGACGAACATGGGGGACACGTCGACGAACTTCGCGATCGTGCGCTTCGTCTTCTTCGCCACGGAATACCCCCGGTTGGTTCGCCACACGGTCTCATCTATGCGTCGAGCGTCCGACAAGCGGGGGCGTCACGGTGGAGACGGACAGGCGAGCGGTGGCGGTAGGCGTCGGAGGGGTGGCAAGCGGGTGGCAACGCGATCGGCAGGCGAGAGGGCGTCTACTTCCACGCCACGGTGAGATCCCACGTGCCCGTCGTCACGATGGTCAGCCCCACGGTGAACTCGCCTTCGTACGGGAGCGCCGCCCAGCCGTTCGCTGTGATCTCGGCGATCACCTCTCCGCCAGCGTCGACCCCGTTGTAGATGGTGGCCTTGATGCCGGCCTTGCCGTTGCACGTCACGCCGCGCAGCACGCCGGTCCCGACCTTCAGCGTGCGCGTCCCAGCGGTTGTGATGTGCGCCAGGTGCGTCGCCGGGACCATCGCTTCGAGCGCCGCCAGGATGCCCGCGAGCGTCACCTCCGACGCGGCACCAGCGGGAAGCGGCAGGCTCGCCACCGTCACGGGCTGGACCGCGGGCAAGTTCGTCACACGCACGGCAACGCGCCCGTCGGCCACGACCGATCGGGCCGTCGCCAGCAGGTCGGCCAGCGTCGCCTGCGTGGCAGGGTCGAGGTCTGCCGGGATGCGGTTCAGCAGGTCCGAGAGCGTATCCTCGGTGGCGCACCCGAGCAGGTGGTCGAGCACGGCGGCCAGCGTGGCCTCTGTCGCCATGTCGCAGCACTCACCGGGGTCGCCCAGCTCGTGCCGCCTCAGCGCGATCGTCGACGCCGACGCCACCACCACCGGGGCTGCAATGACCGTCGGCAGGGACTCGACCGCCACGATCGGCAACGGTCCGGTGGCTACGATCGGAAGCGCCCCGCCAGCCACAATGGGCAGCGGTTCCACCGCCAACGCCGCCACAGGCAACGCCCCGCCCCCCGTCTTCCCAAGCCTCTCCGCGATCCGCAGGGCCAGGTCTTCCAGGGTCTGGTCGAACGTCCTAGACATGCCACAGCCCAGGCCTTCCGGCGGTGCGGAGCAGCACGGAGAACGCGTGCCACGTTCGTATCGCCTGTGATTTCCCTACATGGTGCCGAGGTTTTTCTAGGTGTCAAGCGTGGTGAGGAAGTCGAGATTGCAGGCTGCGATCAGTCGACGGGCTCAACTGAACAACGACATCTGCCGTGAGCGGGACACGTGATCCCCAACTCCTGGATCGCCTTCCCGTCGTCGGCCTTCCCAGGCGTCAGCGCGTTGAACTGCGCCGTCACGTCGTGTTTCACCTTCGCCGAGTCCGTCGTGTAGAACCACGGCTCCTTCTCGCCGTCGGCATTCTCGCGTACCCCCGTCCCCACCCACGGATTGAGGTCGATGTACTCCTCTGGGCTGGGGTCCGCGTCGACAATCGCCCGGTGCTGGTCGACCGCAGTGGCTACCGAGAACACCGTGCCGTCGAGCGCAGAACACGTAGGACACATGCGCTCATCGCCCGTCGCTGACCAGAGGCTCTTAGAGACCCCCTGCTCCACCATCGACTCGTACGCGCTCCAAGTCCGCGAGCGGTTCAGGTTCGCCGCCGCCAGCACCTCCCAATACCCGTACCCCACCACCTGGTTCTGCAACTCCGCTTCCATCACGCGCGCCAGTTCCACGCGCCCCCAGCCTTCCTTCAACGCGTTGGCGGAGATCGTCTTGACCCGCGCCGTCACGTCGTCGGCGAAGTGCTTCTTCACCCAGACCGCGGGGTCCTTCTTCATCCACGCGATCGCCTTCTTGTCGACCAGCGAGAAGTCGACGCCGATGGTGCCCTTGATGGTCCTGACGTTCTTGTACACCCGCGCCGCGTGCTCGCCCACTGTAGGAGCCAGGTCCGTCGAGAACATCTCCGACGCCTTCTGCAGCATGGCCTCGGTGTCGTTGGCGATCCCCTTGATCTCGCGGGGCGTCAACTCACCGTCGAGCGCCTTCAACTCGCTCAGCTCCTTCATGATCTCGTCGATGAGGTCGCCCCCCATCTGTACGACCTGCGGCTCCAGCTCCTCCGCCAGCAGCGCCTCGCGCTCCAGTAGCCATTCCAGCGTGTACGGGTCCGCCTCGCGCATCTGCCCCGTGAGCAACCTCAGCCCCGTCGCAAGCCTGCGTACACGTGTGGCCTCACCCAGCGACAGCGTGTGCAGGTCATGCCCGCAGCCACAGCCCCACCACGCCCCGTGCTCGCCACAGCCGCAGACGTGCTCAGCCACGTACAGCCTTCCTCTCTGCGTCGGTCATGCGCTCCCACTTCCGCCCCGCCTCGGTCAGCCCGGCGATCACCAGGTCCGCCACCTCGTTGGCCGCCGTCGCCTTCGCCGTCCCCGAGAACAGCGCCTGCGTCTGCTCCAGCTTCTTCAACGTCAGCGCGAACGCCTGCTCCCCATCTGGGCCGTCGACCTGCGGGATGTCGTACCCGAGTTGATCGCCGATCACCTGTCCCCACACGTTCGGGTTCCCGGCACCAGCCGCGACCCCAGCGTTGACCAACGCCGCGATCTCCGCCATCTGCCCGCTCTTCACGCCCTTGCTCTGGTACAACCACGAACTCACACCGATCTGCGGGAACACGCGCAGGTTCATGAACGAGTCGAACCGCCCACGCTCGGGCTGGCAGACCTGGTCCTCGAACATCGTCATGCTCACGTATGCCGTCGCGTAGCTGTAGTCGTCGGCCATGCCCATCAGCAGGGGCGGGACGCGCCAGACGCCTCGGATGATCTTGTGCTGTGCCGCGATGTACTTCAAGAACAGCGCGTCCTCACGAATCAACTCCGCCAGCGGCTTGATCTCGATCTTCACCTGCCCCGCCGGGCTCCCGGGCTCCATCGCGTCCATGCCCGGCTTGTCGAACGGCTTGGCCTCCAGAACCAGCACCGCGCCGATCTTGCCCCGCACCTCGTCGAAGCGCTCCATCACTGCTTGGTTCGCCTCGCCCGTCAACACACCCCCCGAGACCAGGACCACCATCGCCGGGATGCCGTTGTTGAACAGGTACTCGTAATTCCCCCGCTCGCTCTCGACCAGGCCTCCAATGGCGTAATGCGCCGCCGCGAACTTCGGGATGCCGTACGCCGAGCGCCCGTTGAAGAACCCCGTCATCCAGATCTCGGTCGCCCGCTCTGCCGCAGACGTGCCCTCGTCGTACTTCCCCGTCAACGCGTTCAGCGTCCGGGGGTCGTCCATCTCCTTGAAATACCGCAACTCACTGGACCCAGGCTTGATCTGCGCGAACTTGCGGAACGTCCGAAGTACCTTCCGCTCGGTCCACTCGCCGTCGACCAGCACCCACCGGGTAGCATCGATCGGTTTCGACGCGTCTTCGTCCGGCACGCAGATCCGCGTACGGTACGAGGGCGCGTGCAGAAAGAAGTACGGGCGCCGCTTGGAACCAGCGTTGGCCTGGCCGTCATCTCCCGCCGCTCGCTTCCGCGCACGGGCCATGCTCGCCGTCTCCCGGAGCACCTCGATGTACCCCGACCCCGTCAACGTGAGATCATCACGCACGAAGCCTCGCAGGCTCTCCACGCCGTCTTCCGTGCACGACTCCAGTAGGTCCGTCGCCACGTCCCACTCAGCCACAACCAGGGGGTCTCCCTCGTTGATTTCCTCGTGCCGCTTCCGCAGCCCAGCGCCCTGCTGCTCGATGTTGATCCGCAGCGCGTCGACGATCGGGGGCATGATGTCCACCGTCTCGTTCAGCGCCGCGAAGTTGTCCGGGCTCCACGGGGGTTCGAGGATCTTGCCATTCGCGTACGACTGCTTGAACGGGTCGGTCTGCTGGCTCCGGTCGCTGTCCCCCCCGCGCTTCTTCGTGCCGTAGGACCGCGCGCTCAGCACCAGTCGCTGCTTCTCGTCCATGGTCGTCTCCTCATGCGTCGGCTCGCGACGGGCGCACGCCCACTGACGGCCGCTGCGTTTTCATCTCTCCCCGGTCCACACCATCGGCACCAGAAGCACCGCGAGACCCCCGCGCGAACAGGAACCGCTCGTACCGCGCCACCAGGCACTCCGCGATCCAACTCGCCAGCACAATGTCGTCGTGACTCTCCACCCCGTAGCCCACGAACTCGTTCTCCACAAGCTGGGCAACCTGCCGGCTGTAGAGGTCCCCAGTCGGGATCCGCCACTTGCCATTCTCTAAAAGTCCGACCAGCTTGAACACGCCGTCGTCGGGGTCCGCCTTGTTCTTCCCCGTGGTGTGCCCGACCAGGGGAAGCGCCGTGGTGGCCCGCAGCTTCAACTCGTGCAGCCGCCCGAACGCGTTCCGCTCGACCGCCACGAACCTGACCTGCCCTCCCCCCCCGAACCGCGCGCACTCCAGCTTGATGGCACCCGTGACCTGGGAAGGCAACACCCCGCGGTCCCGGTAGAACCCCAGCAACCAGCGCTCCTCTGTCGAGGGGTCGTAGCCGATCGTCAGCCCGACCATAAAGTCGCTGTCGTCACGCTCTGCCTTCTCCTTCGAGTCCACCAGGCTCAGATCCCACGCCTGCAAGATGTGCAGGTGCGCCAGCGCCGGATGAGGTCGGTACTCCGCACCCGGGGGGCTCAGCGTGTACGTCGGCTCGTAGCAGCCCGGAAGCACGATCCCAGGCAGGCTCTCGACCGTGCCACCGGTGAAGTAGGCGCGCTTGAACACCGTCTTGGCGTCGTCCATCATACGGTTCTGCAACTCCCGCATGAACGTCAGGCTCGATTCCTTGTACTCCAACAGCAGATTTTCGAGGGACCACCGCTCAGGCCACAAGGGCTCCGTGCGCTCCCCAATGACCTCCGCCCCGTAGGTCACGACGCGCCCTCCCTCGCCCTTGCGCGTGAGGTACTTCCACTCCCCACGACTCAGCCACTCCTCGTCGGGGATGGCCCGGTCGGTGATGGCCTCGAACCGCCCGTCCCCCGCGATGATCCGCCCGTACAGGTCGTCGGCGTGCTTCTTGGTGCCGATTACGACCACCTTCCCGTGCGGCTCGACCAGCTTCAGCACGGTGCCCTGGAACCAGTCCCACACCGAATCACGTTTGGCCTGGCTTCGCGCATCACTGAGTTCGATCGGGTCGTCGAGGATGATCAGGTCGAAGTGCCCGCCCGTGATGGCCCCGCCCACGCCTACTGACTCCATCGTGGCGTCGCGAGAGGACTTGCGCCCGGTCACGTAGAACTGCGTGCTGGACCACCGCTCCGAGCTGCGCCCGGGCCTGCGGTTCCTACTGTCGGGCACCACCCGCGGCGAAAACGACCCGAAGTCTTCGATGATCCGCGAGTTGCTCTCCAGGTCGCGTCGCACCTGGTCGACACGCTTCCTGGCCTCATCCTTGGTCTTCGAGATCACGAGGATGCGCACCGAGCGGTCGACGCAGATCCGCGACTCAGCGAACACGCGGACCAGCGCCTCGGTCTTGCCGTGGCCACGGGGGGCCAGCAGCAACAGCCGCCGGTGCTGCATGAACATGTCGTACCAGCGGTCCTGGTGCGCCACGAAGTCGCGACCCAGATAGTAGTGCGCGAAGAACCCCGGGGACGCCTTGACCATCCATCTGCGTCCGCTCGGTTCTGCCACCAGGTCGAGCGGCGTTACCTCTGCGCGCGTCTGCCGGCTGGCGAGCGTCATGGATGGCACGACGAAGCCAAAAATACCAGATCGCGCACCGCCGCTCTACAGGCGGCCCGAGTCTGGTTCGTCCACCGCGTGGAGACCGCCATCTACTGCTCCACGATTACGTCGTTGGGGTCGTCGGGCAGCATGAGCGTCACCCGCTTCCTGGCAGTCATCGCCGCCGCCAACTGCCGGCCAGCGTTCGCCAGGTCTTCCATCGTCAGCAGCCGCAGCACCGCGGGCTCGCTCTGCTGCTGCTCGATGATCTCGATTCGTTGCGTGGGCTGGCCCATGAGGATCCGCTGCCGGTCGGTCGCCTCGCAGTAGACCGAGTAGAGCGCCTTGATGTCCTGCGGGCTCAGTTCCTTGCGGAAGCGATTCGGCTGGATGAAGTGCCCGTCAGCGTCCGTCTCGTACAGCGCCATCGCGATCGCCGCCTCTGCCGCGTGGTGTCCGCGCAGGTGCCGCGCCTCGGTCTTCGCCAACTCCGCGCCGAACTGCGCCACCGCCCGCTTCTTGGCCTCCTCTTCGATCGCCACCTGCGCCTGGTCGCGTTCCTTGGCCCACTCGCCCGTGACGGTGCTGTTGCCGCGAACCGCCACGCCCCCGATCGAATTCAACGGGACGTGGTAGCGCTCTGCCAACTGGCGCAGGTTGGGGTACACCCGCGTACCTGCGTCGTTGATGAACCCGTAGAGGTACTCACGCTTGATGGTTTCCCAGGGGTGCATGTTCGCACGCCGGTACTTCCGCTTCGGCTTGGGTTGGATGGCTGGCGCGATCTCTGCCGACGCGGAACCGTTGCCCTTAGATCCGTCCTTCGTCGCCATGCACCCCCCGCCAACAACAAAAAACCAGTGATCTGCTGGCTCTGTTCACCAATCTGTTTAGGGGAATCTCGAACTGGCGTCAAGCGCCGCGATCGCGTGGGATGCTAGAGCGTGTCGAGAGCAGCGATGGAGTTAGCTGCCGCTAACGCGAAGTCAGCATGGATGAGCTTCAAGATCCTCTTGCCAGCCCACACCGCTTTTCGGTCTGGGTTGACATCCTCGACGCGACACCTGGACACGTAGATTCCAGCCAGTTGGGTGGCGAGCGTTCGACGGATCTTGATCGGCAGGTCGGTGGCAGAAGCTGGGTGACGAAGCTCAGCGAGCACGCCACCCTCCGTGCACACCCTGCTGGGGATGCCAGACTTCCACGACATTGGGTCTGCAGCACCGTCGACCACCGCCTCGATCCGAGCGACCACCCGAAGCACCAGGTACGTCACTGCGGCAGGGTCGACGTGAAAGAACGCGCCGAGTTGGTACCACGAGGTGTGGTTGCCTGCCACGAGTTCCAGCATGACCAGCGCCTGGTGCGCGGTCATCGTGTTGGCGATCCTGGCAAGCGACTGCAAGCCGTCTTCGAGCGTGGTCCTCCCAACGGCGCAGGCGCACGACTCCCGCCGGAGCGTGGTGAAGATGTCGCCCAGGCGGGTCTTGGCCCGCTTGAAGTGGACGCCGGTAGTCTGCCTGATCACGTCCCTGCCTCGGGAGAGGTCGGCTTGCCTGCGATCGTCGAGAAGCGCGTTGACCACCTCGCGCTGCTTGTCGGAGAGGACGCCCGCCAGGTGAGGGAGCACCGCGAGGTATGGGGCGATGGACGCGGCGGTGTTCTGGCGATCGGCGTAGTCTTCCTTCGACTCGTGCCAGGCTCCAGCTTCCTCGGTACGCCAGGAACCGTCCTCCTCGCTCACCTCGTCGAAGATCGGGGCCTGCTTGTCGTCGATGGCCAGGGCGGCGTCGAGGCCGTAGGTGCAGGTGCCTGGGGTACGACCGCAAGGTAGCGGGATCTCTGGCTGAGGGACGGTGCCGCGGGGGGTGCCCTTGGGTGCGTGCTCGCAGGCGCAGCAGCCTCGGCGGTGGACGCGCTCTGCGGGGGTCATCGATGGCGCCCATCGGTGGCCTGGCGGTAGACGAGCGCTCGGATGCGCCGCGCAACAACCAAGCCTGCCCGGTTTGCTGCCGTGTCCACCAAGCCTTCGAACGAAGCCACGAGCGCGCAGGCTTCAGCGAACGCATCGTCCGGCGACAAGCACGAGACGGTGATCCCCACCCCACACGTTGGGCACGGATCCCGCTCCATCTGCACACGCTGCTCTGGCGTCGAGCGTGGGACATCCCAGCGATGGCCGCATGCGTGGGTGACGATCGGGATGCGCTCGCTCACGTGTGCCCCCTGCTACTCGCCCAGCTTCACCGCCGCGTACCCACCGGGCACGTCGAGAATGGAGCACGCCACCTCGGGGGAGACGGCGTTGACCGCGCGCATGACGACCCGGGCGGCTTCGATGGTGAACACGCCAGGCTCGGAATTGCATCCGGGCGCGTCGAACGGAGCGCAGCCCGGCAATGCGACGGTCAACCTGCCCGCCGTCTTACCGTGGAATTGGCCCGTCGCGCCGTTGGAGCACGTGAACTTGCCGTCGCTGTAGCAGATGGCGCCACAGCAACCCCGCCTTCGTTCGTCGACGCGCTGATCCTCCGCTTCGTCTGCCAGGTCGCGCAAGACCGTCTCGCACAGCATCTCGACGGCCCACTGCTGCTCCTCGACTGGCATGCTCTCGACGAACTCCGCGTCCGCCACGCGATCACCCATGCCGCAGCCTGGGCAGCGCAGGCGCATCGCGACCACGCGCTCGTCGCGGCCTTCCGCCACGTGTAGTTCTCCGAACGTCACCTCGAAGAACACTCCGCACAGCGGGCACTTCGTCTCGGTCGTTCGCTTCAACGATTAGCCCTCCTCCACTGTGTGCTTCAAGATCCATGCATCGACGTCAGCTTCATAGAAAAGCCACGTCGTGTTGCCGCCATCGTTCGCAGGTGGAAGCCGAACGTGCCTCGGGCCCTTCCCCGCCTTGCAGAGATTGATCACGGTGTTCGTCGCCACGCCGAGTCGCTTACCGATCTCGCGAGCATGAATACGATGGCCTAGATTCTTCGCCACGTCGCCCATCGTCCTTTCCTTTCAAGCGCCGGCGTCACGCCTGGCGCGTGTCCACCAGCGGCTCGTTGCAGCCGCACTTCGTGAAGTTGTGACCGCCCTCGTGCCCCAGGCCAAGCGTGCAGCGGTCTCCGTGCGGGCACCCCCACGGGCACCTGTCGAGAATCGCCGCCAAGCCAGCCCGCGACGACCGGTCCAGTGCCTCCAGGCTCAGGCGAGCGATCAGGAAGCGCAGGGCCGCCTCGGCCCGATCGCGGGGCACGGGATGGTCGGTGCACGGCTCCTGCTCGACACCGAAGCGCGTCCAGCCGTTTTGGTCCAGGTAGGCGCACGCATCGACCGGGCCCATCTCCTCCAGCCTGCGCTCGAAGTCGAGCCCCTGGTCCGGCGTGTAGTCGAGCGGCCCCCCGTTGAACCCGACCTTCGAGCCGTCGTCGAGCCGGATCA
>Ga0209416_1002408_pt1 | contig 10310 bp, 14 predicted proteins | sample RifGroF1_FD_184001 | JGI IMG/M metagenome (GOLD analysis project Ga0209416, IMG submission 184001) | Groundwater microbial communities from Rifle, Colorado, USA - Groundwater F1 (SPAdes) (version 2) | ecosystem: Environmental > Aquatic > Deep subsurface > Groundwater | place: Rifle, Colorado...
CAAAAGAGCCGATTATGTCAATGCCTGGTGGAACGTGGTCAATTGGAAACAGGTTGAAGAGAACTTTAGTGATGCTAAAGTGTTTTAAGCCAATATCTGCCTCAATATATAATTTATGACGGATGTAGAATTCACCTTAGTCGATGAATTGTCTGTTGCTGAGAAAAAACTGTCTCCACTCGTTGACGAGTATAGAAACGAGGTAATTAAATTAAATCCGTTATTGGTAGATTTAAGAATACTTGGTTCCTTCGGTACCGGTAACGAACAAGGGGGAAGCGATCTGGACTCGTGGCTTGTACCTAATGGTTTACTAAACCTGAGAGATTTAAGTATTTTGTCTAGAAAAGAATTTGAGATAAAACAAAAACTGTCCATTAAGTATGGGTATCCAAACCTAGCAAGACACAGGGCCACAATTCTATCAAAAGATCAAACTTACATCTATGAAAAGTCGTTTGCTATAAGGGTTGGAATTCCCCATGATATTGGTGTAGTAAAATCGATAATTGATAACAATTCGCATAATTTAGACGTCAAACTTCATCCAACCGACTTGATTGCGACCCTCAAAGAGTATAAAGGTCTTTATGATAGAAATGTTTTAAGAGGAAATCCTCTTTTACCACGGAAATATACACGTAGGATTATCCAGGATACATGGCTATACTTCAACAAAAATTATATAACCAAAAATGGAAAGCTTGATGAAATAATCAAAAATAACTTTTACGATTCCGACGAAGCAGTGATTCAAAAATCTATAGAAATAGTAAATGAGTTATCCAAAGAGGTATCTCCTAAACAAATTTATTGCAGAGAGTTGTCACACCAATGTCTACAAACAATGGAGAAAGTGGTTTGGGAACTTTCCCGTTCATATTTTTCTAAAAGAGCTTTTGATGAATGGCGATTAGGTAAAAATCGCCATGGAGGTTTTTATCCGACTGAAATAAGAGAGCTTGTCGATGAGTTTAATAATGTTTTTCAAAACATTTTACCATCAACTAATTTATTTGATTCGCTGGCCAAACTCGAAAAATCAGATTCCGGCATAGAAGAAGCAGAAGAATATTATCAAATACATTGTAAATGGATGCTGGAAGCCGGTAATATAGCATTTAAAGCTTCTGAGGGATGGCTTCGATTGGTCAACAATGAAAATTATTCACCGGGAAAAAACTAAAACCACGAAAAGGACTTTAATCAGTTATTCAAAAGTATAAAATTCCGTTGTAACACTTGACTTTGGGAAAATTTTTGTGATAGCCTGGTTGATCGTCCGATAATGAAAAAACGCTTTGCCCAAAAAGGTTTTATAGCTCTCCTACCACTTCTGGTTATTTCGTTTCTAGTCGTTTCCGGTTTTGCTATTTATAGCCAGGGGACATCAGAAACACCGAGCCAGGTTTTGAGCGAAACCAGTGAAGCCGAATCAGGAGAAAACAGTGAACAAACCCAAACCAGACTGGCCAATGAAAGCGAGGGTGACCAAATCCGACTCGAAACCCAAAACCAGGAAAGAGAGATCGAAGAGGAAAATGAGACTCCGGAACCGGAAGAGACACCCGAACCCGAAGAATTTGAAGAAGAAGATGAAGTTGAAGTTGGGGAGGGTACCAATAAATCAAAGATTAAAATCAGAAGCGGCAAGAACAAGTTTGAGTTTCAACAGGAAGGCGCAAAGTTTAGCGTTGAAAGCGATTTTCCTCTTTCGGTTGACCCCGTCACAAGGGAACTTACAGTAACCACACCGGCCGGCAACAGAGTAGTTGCTGTTTTACCTCAACAGGCAATCGACAATATGCTCGCAGTTGGAATAGTTACCACAACAACCGAAGTAAATCTTGAAACGGAATCTGACGGAAGTTTGTCCTACAATATTGATGGAGCCAAAGACGAAAAACTACTGGGTGTCTTTGACGTAGCCGTCCCAAAGAATTTGGTTGTTTCCGCCCAAACGGGACAGGTGTTGACTGTAAACCAGTCGGTATTCTCCAAAATCCTAGACTTCCTTTCAATCTAACAGACCAACCTCTTTATTTACCCCCCTTTTTCCAAAGGTAACGGATTGCGGCAACCAAGAGTGACACAACCAAAACCCAAACAATTAAGTGCGCTATCCCGAAAAATCCGGCAAAAGGCTGCACTCCGCCGTAATAACTTTGCATCATCTGCTTCATATAATCAGGCGCAGAACTCCAATCACCGTTAAAATAATTACCTCCCATCATTCCCATCATTTTTATCACCCCCTTTAACCAAAAACTAGCAGCTCATATAATTTTGCATAATTCATTAATTTCTTTTTCGACTTGAGATATTTTGGCAGTGTCCAATCCCAAATTCTGTAGTATATCTTTATTATGCAACAATTCTTTACAAAGAACCATATCTTCATTCAAGAGCTGTTGTTTATCCCCTGCATCCAGAGTAGTTAAACATGTAACCGGATGTAATCCCGATTGGTCAATGAGCACTTCCAAGCCCTCATTTACAGGGTAGTTCCACCCTATTGGCTTCATACCGACACATTGAGCATAAGTAATTGCATCGCTTGTTAATTTGGTATTGGTAACCAACCAAGCCTCATGAAATTTCTGAGTATGATCTTTATTTTTTAACCAGGCATTTCGCACGTCCTCAAAGCGTGCTTGTATATAAAGAGGTATCTTAACATCCGATTTAGTGCCCGGCTGATTATGGAACTTACACTCGACCATGATATGTTGATTTTCTTTCTCGGCTACAACATCAATTTCATGGGAAACACAAATCCCCTGAACAATGACGCCGACTTGAGTGGAAAACCCCTTTGTTTTCAAAACCTCACTGACCAACTTTTCAAACGGATGACCTGTCGGACCCAATTCCATAATAGCCCGTTTTAAGGAGTACTTTCCCGCTACCGAGCGATCATGTTTATTAAGCAGTGAAAACGCGTGCTTGTAGATATCTTGCGTGCTTGCACCGTTTTTGAGTTCTCCCGTAATATGTGAGACTATATTCTCGACAACATCCGGAGAAGTCCCTACCCGTTCGAGTGAACGGCGCAGTTTATCTTCCGAAAATGGCTCCAGCTCACCCGAGGCTTTTTTAATCAATATTTGTTTATTCATATCTGTCTACTTCTTCTTAAAACTTATCGTCCTTGCCCCAACCAAAAATTCATACATTGGTCCCCAGACAAGACCCCATGAGAGCCCCCAAAGCATTTCTGTCCAAGGTATGTGTTTAAAAATAATTATCCCCTGCTCCGTTCCCGACAGTTTCCAGATTCTCTCTACCCAAAAGTGACTTTGAGGGAAAAACTCCTGTCCCAAGAAATAGATTATAAACATTGTACCGGCTACCAAAAATGCTGAACCTACAGCATGAATTAACAAATCCGGCCGCAAAACTAACATAACTATCGCAAATATAACCATTCCAATAGAACTCGCATAAATTGAGTTTAAGCCTAATAAGTTATTCAAAATAATCATGGCAAACCCTTCTATTGCAAAAAAGACCAATAAAAACAGTTCATGCCTTCCTTTTTTCTCCACACATTTACAAACACCTCTTACAAATAAAGACTCATAGGCAAAGGCCCCTATCCCTCCGATGGAAAATCCAAAGAGTAAATCTTCAACTCCGCCAATAATCGGTAACGGCAATGCGATTTCAGGCTTCCAATAATCCGCAAAATACCAGATCTCAGAAATCGGGCCAAATGAAGCCGTAATCAAGCTCATAATCAACATCGGACGCCTTAGGCTTTTTACTCTCCAGTAGATAAATAACCACACAGCCAGAAAGAAAAAATTCGCAATGAGATAAGTATATTTGTAATTAGCCATTATAATTGGTCTGATTTAAGTTACCGACAAACTTTTCAGGTTCTTTTTTGAATTCGTTCATACACCCCTCGGAGCAAAAAAAGTATTCTTTCCCCTTAATGGTCGTTTTATTAGCCCCTTTTTCTATGCTCATTCCACATACAGGATCGGTTGTCATTTTACCTATTTCTTTAAATATGCCATCTTCAAGCCATAGGATTCTATCCGCCACATCTCTGATTCTATTGTCATGAGAGACGATAAGAACGCTTTTTCCTTTCTTTTTGGCGACTTCTCTTAGGAGTTCCATTACTTCGTGTCCGACTTTAGAATCCAAGTTAGCTGTCGGCTCATCGGCCAAAATTATATCCGGGTCATTAACCAGAGCCCGTGCAATTGCCACCCTTTGTTTCTCTCCTCCGGAAAGATTTGCCGGAATATCGTTCATTCTGTCTGCCAATCCCAAACGCTTCAGAATCTCTTCGGACTTTTCTACCGCATTACCCCCATTTCCGGCAAATTCCGCAACCACCTGAACATTTTCTTTTGCAGTTAGGGAAGCCAAAAGAAGAAATTGCTGAAAAATAAAGCCTACCTCGGAAAGTCTTTTTTTGGTTAATATGTCCTCACCCATTCCGCCAATATCACTTCCGTTTAAAATAACTTTACCTGAGGTTGCCTTTAGTATCCCTCCACCTATTGAAAGGAGAGTCGTTTTACCGGAACCTGAAGGTCCCATTATTAAAACAATTTCTCCCTTTTTAACTTCCAGATCGACTCCGTTGAGCGCTTTCACCTGGGCATGACCTTCACCAAACGCCTTGGTTATTTTGTGTAAGTCTAAAATTATGTTTGTCATGACAAAGTTGTCACAAACTCCGTCTATGATCTAAAAACCATAGCGGGATCTGTTTTGGCAATTCTTGTTATTGGAATATAGGTCGCAACAAAGCTCATGATAATTGAGGAAGCAAATGCCAAAAGATATATTTGTAAGTTAAATTCCACAACCATATTGATTACATCCACCACCAACTTCGAAACCAAGAAAGCCAGTATTACACCAAAAATATAACCAATAATCGATGACCACAGGGCTTGTTCAAAAACAATCAAAAAAAGTTTCTTTCTGGAGGCGCCGATAGCTTTCAGGACACCATATTCCTTTATTTTTTCCATTGTTGCCGTGTAAATAGTCAACCCCACAACAACCGCTCCCGTAGCAAAACCGATAATTGTAATTACAAAAATAATCGGGACAAATGTATCCATTAAAGCTTTAGCATTGCTCTTGGCAAAGTCGCTTTTTTTATAAGCGGTGATTCCCGGAATGTTTGACTCCAATTTCTCCGCTATTTCTGAAGCACGGGAGGGATCGGTCAATGAAATGAGGATGAAATTCGCCCTGCCTTTTTGCCGCAAAATTTCCTGCGCTTCATCCAAATCAACAAATGCCCTTGTATAAAGCATCATGTTGTTTTTATCCGTAATTCCGACAATAGTGAATACCTCATCAAATACTTCGACCGAATCGCCAATTGTAAGTCCGTTTTGTTTGGAAAAAACCCTATCAACGATAATTTCGCGTTTTCCGGGAGTTTTGGTTCCGGACAAAAGTATCGGCGGGCCCCCGACACCCGTTTCCGTATCAAAACCCATGAGGGTGATTGTTGCCTTTTTTGCTTTTTTATTTTCACCTTTCTTGCGTCCCGCAAAGTCTACGATTTTACTTCCGTCTTCTTCCCTAACCCGGACATTTGTGGTTCTATTTACAAGACCATATACTTTTCCGCCGCTTATGGTTTCCACTTGGCTCATTTTGTTTGCATCAAGAAGCGAAAAAGTGTGTGACATGTCGGTTACACCCTCCTGAGCGATAACCAAATCTGCAGCGAAACTCTCAACATAATCTATAAGAAGTCTGTTGAAAGCATTATAGATACCAAGAAGAAATACTATCAGGAGAATCGAAAAGGCTACACCCCCAACCGAAACAAAGAATCTGGTTTTTTCAGCAAATAAATTTTTGCGGGCGATACTCACCATCTGATTATTTCTCCATCCTCAACTCCTTCCAGAACTTCCCAATTTACACCGTCAAAGATTCCAAGTTTTATCTTCTTCTCACCTAAACCGGTTTTAACAAAACTATTCCCTCCATTTTTGTAGACAGCTTCTTTTGGAACCAGTAAAACATCTTTCCTATCTTCAAGTGTAATTTCCGTATCTCCGTTTATTCCGATGATCGGCTTTTCGGGAAAGTTTTCAAGTTTTATTCTGACACCGACAACGTCACCACCTTCAGTTTGAGTCACGGACTGTGCAATATAATAAACTTCACCATCAAATTTTCTATCCGGATATGCATCGAAAGAAACTACTGCCTTTTGACCGACTTTTACATTCTGTATATTCTCTTCGTCTACCTCTGCCGAAAAGTAAACCGTGTCAGGATCAATCAAGACTATTCCGGGTTCCAGAGAAAATGCTGAAACCCATTCGTTAACTTCTAAACTTTGAGTTATAACAACACCCGAAAAAGGAGCATAAAGTGCACTATCGGTGATAGACTTTTTAGCACTCTCCACAGATTTTACTGCTTTATCTTTTTTTACTTCCGCTTGAGTTCTTGTTTGTTTTTGAGTGTAGGTTTCATCCGTATCGTGTCCTTTAACCTCATCATATATTTTGGCAAGCTCTGCCTCTGCTTGACGCAAATCGTCTTGTGCGCGGCCTAAAGACAAAGACAGCTCTTCTACGTCAAGACGGGCCAGAACTTCATCTTTCTTAACCTGATCTCCCTCAGAAGCTTCGACCGAATCCACCCGTCCCGTTGCCTTAAATGAAAGTTCTGCTTTTTTTTCGGCATCAAGTTTTCCGGAAGCCGATAAAAAAGAGCGTATATCGCCCCTGCCTATTTTACCCTCATTTTTCGGATTTACCTGAATTAAAAAATAAGCCAGAAGCACGGCTAGAACGAGTCCAATCAGGATAAAAGGCTTTTTGAAAAAAACTTTCATTTTTAGAATAATACCTGTCTTCATACAAAGCTTGCGGTGATACCCAAAGATTGGTCAGTTTTTTGAATAGATTTTTGAGGATCCTGCTCAATGCCTGAGATTGCTCTGATGGCATCTATATTTTCAGGAATAACTATTGCCTCATTGTGAACTTGATAATAAAAAGCGACGTCCTTGCCCTCCACATGCAATAAATCCTCCCAAAATGCGACTTCCCACATATCCGCCCTTGGCCTACCCAAATCCCGCATGAGTTCAGCCAATTGATTCTCTGCCGTCAGTCCGTCTTTATAGTTAACAGCAACCACCCTCGGACTTGATTTCAAAATTTTTACCACATCATCCTTAGACATCTCCTGATTTAGACGCAGAAAAGCCAAATGAAGATGCCCTATTGTGGTCGGAACAGCAATCGCTACCGATAGAATATTTAAGTTCGGTATAACTGTTTGGGCATCCGGTCCTTGATGAGAAGGAATCGAATCTTCCAAAACTATTGTTCCCAAAGGGCCTTTTAAGTGTGAATCAATGGGGTCTGTCCCGCGCCTTGCCAGTGCCACGTATGCCTTTTCAAGAATCCCTTTTTGGGTAAACGGGAAAAGAACTCTACAAATCGCCGTAGTATTGCAGGAAACCACTCTTAGACTTTCCTTTCCTATAGCATCTTTATAATTTACCTCCGAAACAAAAGAAAATCCGGTAGTGTCGTGCGCTTCTCCCCCCTGAAATATTGATTTAACCTTAGCAGTATCATATTTTGCCTTGTTTTCTTTTCCTATTCCTGCCGGAGTTGCATCAATTACTACATCTATACTGTTCATGAAATGATCAAAATCACCATTACATCTTACCTGCGCTTTCATTAAATTGCTGCAGGCCTCGGTGTCTGCTCCAAATATTCTGATTCCTTTTTTGTTTGCAGAAAATAATCGATAATCAGGAGTCCTTGCGGTTACTCCGATAAGTTCCATATCATCTTGCAGTAGAACAGCATCGGCAATTCTTTTTCCGATTACACCATAACCATTAATACCGACTTTTATTTTATCCATAAATTAACAACATCCTTTCTTCTCTTTTGATTTCTCAAGGTCTGACTTTCCAAGTTTATATAAATATCTGCCGACTAAAGACTTGGGAACTACATCTTCCTTTACGTCAGATCCTTTAATCTTACCTTTTTTTGAATGATTTGAACAACAATCAGACATAATAATTACTTGCCTTTTCTAAACTTTTCCCTTTCTTCCTCGGGAACCCAATAATCGGGATATGCGTCAAATAAGTGTTTATCGTTTTCCGTGTCAAAATAATACACCTTCCCTAAAAACTCCGATGAAAACTTCATTCGGGATTTGGGCATAACCATCCCACACACGACATCTTTTACCATTTCTTCCGGATTGTCCATTACTTTGTAAATCGATTGTAGAGCCAGGCAAACAGCCATCCTGTGAGCCAGGAAACGACCGTAAAGCTAACAAGTCCCAACAAAAATCCTTCCGGTGCACTTTTCCAAACTCCGCTCAGGTCTAACATATGCATCCAGCTTTCCGCCACGGATTTATATAAACCAGGAAGCCAGGAGGCAACCACAAAACAGCCTACAAAATAAATAGCTCCGAGTAAACCACTGGCATTTGCAAAGGCAGATTCTTTTAATTTCATTTATCTCACCCCCTTTTTTATAATTCCCAATTGAAAACTACATTTTTACCGTCTATCCCTTTTATGTTAAGCCCCACGCTTGAGGCTTTACCGGACAACTTATTAAAAACCAGATCTCCCGAAACATGATGCCCCGCGCTTTCCCCCGTCCATTTTACAGGCTTGTAGATGTTACCCGTGTCATCAACCACAACTACTATCTTTGTATAGTCATAGTTTAGATCAATTGAATGATTATCGAGTGAAACCGTAAAAACCATTTCTCGCCCACGAGCCAGTTGTTTGGGGGTTATTTCCATATCCACAACACCAACCTGCTTTACCTGAGCCTCCATCGGATTTACTTTTACGCTGGCGCCAAGTGAGGACGGCTTTTTGGCAAACACATCTTTTGTTATAGTAAACACGCCGAAAGCCAGAACCAAGACGGCTGATGACATAAATAAATATTTAAAGACGGGTTTATCCGTAAGACGCATAAGTTTGGCCATATAAAAAATTCCCAGAATATTCATAAGTACGCCAAAAATCAAAAAGTCTTTCTGATAGGCAGTTAAGACCAAACCCAAAGCCGACACTCCCAAGATCGGCAAAAGATCACTGGCATGGTGAACACAACAAAGAAGCATTGAAACACCGGACACTGTCGATGAACTTCCAACCAGACGGAAACCCTTCCGGACAAGCTGAAAAAGACCCATCTGCACACCGAAGCTTAATATGAGGAGACTTATCCAGGGCTGCAAGATTACAAACTGATCAAGCGAATGACTAATGCCTCCACTCAATAAAGAACTCAGAAGGAAATAAAAAAGTGCCAGTCCCAATGATCCAAAAATTGACCATTTAGTAAAAATTTGCCAAGGTTTTGTCATTTATTCAGTTTTGAAATGTTTGTGAGAAGTTCCTTGTTGTTTATCCTCATATCCGGATCGTCTTTTTCATAGCGTATAACCCCATCTCTATCAACAACTACATATGTATGCCCCGGAAATTGGCCCCTGTGCATCGAGGAATCAACTGTCAAGACCCCGTAACTTTCCGAAACTTTTCTGTCAGAATCAAGTAAGACCGTGGCTGAGGCAATTTTTGGATCCTCCCTGACTACACCATCCCAATCGGCTTTTGAATCTACAACGACAACCAAAACAACGGTATTCTCCTTTGAAAATCCTGAATCTTTTGTAAAAGCATTTATTTGATCCCAGCAGGAAGGAGCACACATGGCTCCCTCACTGAAAAACAAAACCACATTCTTTCCCTTAAAACTTGCAAGATCAACTTCGCGTCCGTCATATGACTGAAGTTTAAAGAGAGGAGCCGGAGAGCCCAGAAGTGATTGAAATTTGGTATTATCAGCGGGTGGGGGCGGAGCATGCATACCTGCCATATCATCCACCTCAGCCGGCGTTGTCGAAGCGCCCGCAATTTTACTGTTGCCGGATTTAAGAAGATCCAGTGCCAATATTGCCACAACCAATACCGCGATAAATCCAAGCGCGATTCCGGCTGAAATTAAAACCTGTTTAATGCTTATACTCTCTTCCATAATTTTTTATATCTCAATCAAATCCTTTTCTGCACGCTTCAAAAGTACCGCGTTAGCGGCAACAATAATAGATGAAATGCTCATTAAAAGCGCTGAAAATTCAGGCCTGAGGGTTATGCCGAATTTAGGATATAAAACTCCCGCCGCAATCGGAATGGCGAGTAAGTTGTAGACACTGGCCCAAACCAGGTTTTCCTTCATTTTTCTCACAGTGGCCTTTGAAAGTTTGATCGCCCGCAAAATATCGGCGGG
>Ga0209416_1002410_pt1 | contig 10308 bp, 19 predicted proteins | sample RifGroF1_FD_184001 | JGI IMG/M metagenome (GOLD analysis project Ga0209416, IMG submission 184001) | Groundwater microbial communities from Rifle, Colorado, USA - Groundwater F1 (SPAdes) (version 2) | ecosystem: Environmental > Aquatic > Deep subsurface > Groundwater | place: Rifle, Colorado...
CAGCTCGTCCATGACCACGGGCATGGCCTCGGCATCGCTCACAAGCACGGCGCCCAGGACCTGCTGCTCTGCTTCTATGTTCTGCGGCGGGAGTTTGTGTAATGGGTGCTCGTTCATTTTTCTCCTAAAGGCTGTCCCGGCTTTATCTCACCGGCAGAAACTTTCCGTTGAAACACGGGCCACGCGATGCCGTGCTTTGCAAATAATTCCTTTGCCGCGGCAGACAGCCCGAGTGCGTAACGATTTTCTTTATCGCGGGCGGCCGCAATCAATTCTTGCTCCGGCGGAACAACGCCGTTCCCTAAAGGCTGAACAACCGGCGGAACGAGATGATTACGCCAAGTGCCATCACGAATATAGCGATTGGGATACTTGATCCCGATGCCGCGCTGCACGAGCGAGCAGGCTTTATAATTTTCCACTGAGCATGCGATCTGCTGCTGGTATGTGAGGGGATGTTCGAGCAGGGCTTCGAGCGCGTCTTCCTCGTTCATAAATTTACCGTCGATCAGCAGCGGACCGTCCCAGGAGGTGCGGAACTTTGCCCAGGCATGGGCGGATTGAACGGGTACGTTTTCGAGATCAGGGCCCGGAGGTGGGGTGTCCGGATTTTGGACATTGATGGCGCACGCGCACTCCTTCTCCTTCTCCTTCTCCTTCTCCTTCTCCTTCTCCTTCTCCTTCTCCTTCTCCAGCGGAGCGTCACCGTTATCTAACCGTGTATTAACGGTTAAAGAACAGGTATTGTTATTTATCAAAGGCTTCTCTGCTTTTCCGGGGATGTCGGCGGCCTCACCGTTGTTTAACGGTGTATTAACGGTTAAACAACCGTTATATGGAGGAATGGTGCTCGGCTTCTCAGTGTGATGGGGCCGCTGATGCTCTAAAAAGTTCAAAACCTGTATGTACTGCTCATCGTCCACGGTGTAAATTATGATGAATTTTTTCTTTGGGCGGCCCGGGATGCGTGGGTCGGCGAGCAGCTCGGTCAACGCGATCGCGTCTACCTCGTCGTAAGGCATGATCTCGCTCTTGAGACGGCGAGGCCGGTACTCGATGCGCCCTTCCCTGTCTGCCTCACACCAGAGGCCTTGAAACCACAAACGCGCCTCGAACGGGAGATGGGCGAGATCTTCGTCTTTGAAAAAATCCGGTTTTAATCCTCTGATGCGTGCCATGGCCCCTTACCTTTTGAGCGCGAGTGCGATGTTGCTGACGCTCCATGCGAGATAGACTACGGTGAGCAGCTTGTTGCCTTTGAAAAACTCCCAGCCTGCGGCGCCGACGTACATGGCGCCGATCACGATCATAAACAGGTTCAAAACAGGCCTCCTGTCGCGGAAAACGCGGGCCTTATGGAATCGCGCCAGGCGCGGTTGCAGGCATCATCGCAGGTGTAGCGCTCACCCGCGGGCAGCGGCTTGCGGCATGCGGGATTGCTGCATAGCCTGGGCTCGTCTGGCTGGTGGTCCTGCGCCGGCTGCGGGGCCTGCCGGGCCGGGGATGATGTTGGGACGAGGATGCCTTCTTCTGTGATCCTCCAGCGCGGGGTCCAGCCGGGGGCGGCTATGAGCCAGTATCGCGGGCGGCCGTCGTGCCAGTGGTATTTCCCGCCTTTCCAGGCCGCGGCATCTGACACGATGTACCCGGCATCGCGGTTCGCCTGGGCGCGCATCTCGCCGATGTTGGTGCTGACGTTCAGCATGATCCGGCCGCTCTGGGCGTGGTCGTAGGCCTGACGGGCGATCTCTTCCGATGAGAGCGGATAGTCGGCGCGCTTGAGCAGTTCGAGAATCACCTGCAGCCTCCGGGACCGGTCTATACGGCCTGCGTTTATGTGTCCTGGCATGGGTACTCCTTACTCCGGCTGTTCTGCCGGCTACGGGCCGGGGTGGTATCCGAGGCCGGAAAGATATTCCGATAGCATGTCGGCGAACTGCTGCTCGAGCACGATCTTGCCGTGGTCCCAGGTGTCGTGCCGGATCCACGTCTCGCCGTTGTCCATGGACATGATGGTGTAGGGGCCTATGGTGATCATAATGCTCTCCTTTTAAGTCCATTCTGCCGGGGGATATCCGGCGTGCACAGCGGAGATACTTTCCCCCGGCTGGAATGGACGCTTAGTTTATGCCACGGCCTCTGCCGCAATATAGTGCGTCAGCTCTTCTACGAGCGTATCGATCAAAGCCGGATCCAGCGTAATTTCTCCGCGCTGCTTTGCCTGAAAGCGCTCGTTTGACTCTCTCTGGGCCTGCTGCTTGCACTCCGAACAATAGATGCTGAGTTTCTGCCGATGATTGTTTTCACACCGGGTGCAGTAGAGTGCCTCGTTCTGCGCGATCTGCTCTGCCAGGGACAGCCTGTGCGGTTGCGGCGCGTGAACTGGCTCCGGTCCGCGCTGCATAGCGCGTTTTGAATTTTTGCGCTCTGCGCGCCAGCCGCAGACTATGCACCGGATGACGCGCAGGCCGGGCTCGCGATCGCAATGGATCCCGGCGCTGGCATGGCCGCACTGGGGGCAATACGGCCCGGTGCGCCATGCTCCCTCCGACACGGCCAGGACGTTGTAATGGGGGAACGTGTGAAACTGGAGATCGGTGCTGTTCATAAATACCTCACTCGTCCAGTGGATTTGGCGCGTTCCTGAGCCTGCACCATGTGGGGATCGGGCCGGATGCGGGGTACTGCGCCCGCTTGCCGTAGCGTCCGCAGATGGACATCTCGCCGATTGAGCAGTCCAGACACCGGGATATTATTCGAGACTCCCCGGTGACGGGGTCCGGGTCGATCTTGAGCCGGACAGATCCGGCTGATGTCTGAAAATGGCGGTCGCTCATAATTAAAAATCCAACGGGCTTTTTACTTCCTTTTCCGGTCTGCCGGGGATGCAGTGCGTATAGATCATCGTGGTCCTGATGTCTGAGTGGCCGAGAAGGGTCTGTATGGTGCGCAGGTCATAACCGGCCTGCAAAAGGTGCGTGGCGTAGCTGTGGCGAAAGGTGTGGCACGTTACGCGCTTGGTGAGTTTTGCCCTCCGAACGGCCGCGAACAGTTCTTCCTGGACGGATTTTTCATGCAAACGGTAGCGCCGCAGCTCCCGCGTGCCGGCGATATGGGTCAATGACTGCTGCGGGAAGAACCACTGCCAGATGAGGTCTTTGGCGGCGCTGGGGTATTTTGTCTCCAGGGAATCATCCAAAAACACGCCGGAGAAGCCCGCGGCCAGGTCTTCTTCGTGGAGCCTCTTTACGCGGTCGAACTGCTCGAGGAGTTCGGCTTTGATCTTTTGCGGGATGGGCATGGTGCGGCTTTTCCCGCCCTTGCCGCAGACGGTCAGAATGCCGTTGTCAAAATTGAAGTCCTGGACCCGGAGTTTGAGGCATTCGAAGATACGGAGACCGCAGCCGTAGAGCAGGAGAACAACCAGTTTGTAGGGGTTTGGAAGTTCCCGTAGGACTTCGCCGACTTCGCGGGGAGAGAGCACGATCGGGATGTATTTCGACTTCTTGGCGCGAGGGATGTCTTTGTGGTCGCCGAAGTCTTGCTTGAGCACATGGCGGAACAGGAAGAGCAGCGAATTGAAGGCCTGGTTCTGGGTTGATGCGGCCACGTTTTTCTTGACAGCGAGATGGGTGAGGTATGCCTTGACATCCCCGGGCGTGAGCGCCGAAGGGGACTTGTCTGCCAGGAAAATCTGGAACTTACGGCTCCACTCGGCGTAGGCTTTGAGCGTTTTGCGGGAATAGTGGCGCACTTTTATCTCGGCAGAGAGCGCGTCTATGACGGCATCCCACTCCGGAGACTTGGTTTTTTTGAGGCACCACCATTCATCGTAGCGCTTGCCGGATCTCTTGGGCGCGGGATAGTGTGACGTGTGTTGTACGGGCGACGCTGCCGGCTGCTGTGGGTTCCAGACCGGGGGATATATAACGCGTCCTCCGGATTTTGGCTGCGTTGCAAAAAACAGGGACAGCGCCGAAGCGGCCTGCTTCTGCTGGTCCTGTGGCTGATCTGCTTCGCGCAGCTTCTGGACGAACAGGCGCACATGCTCGGAACGAGATTCCGGAAGCGAGTTTTTGCGGCGAAAATCGAAATAATCCATGAGCAGCGTCCTGTAAGCAGGCCTGAGCCTGGCAGGCACGGCCTTTTTGCTCATCATGGCGTCAAACTGGGTGCTGATGTTCGACGGAAGGGCCTGCATAAAGAAACCTCCAAGTGGCGATATTTAGTTCCTAATGATGACTAAACCTAAATTGCGGAATAGTCGAATCTGTATCTTTTATAATGTCAACAACTTGCGGCGATGATTCCGCATGTGCGGGTGCCGCTGTGCTTCTGAATACGCTTACGTTTCCGTTTCGATAATAGATGGTTCGCACGTCGCTCCGCGACGTCCGAACGGGGCGGCGGGTAAGCGAGACTCGCTGCCGTCGCTACGCGCCGGCGAACCAGCGAGTCAAGGCGTTCCCCCTCCGGGGGACGCTTACCCGCCGCCCCGTTAAAATGACTCAAAATCTTTTTGCAAAATACCCCTTGACAACCCGTATAGCAATATGCTATACATATATCAGATAGTCAATCTGGCCCCGGCCAAAAAATGGAGGTTCACAATGAAACAGGGCAAAATCACATTTCATGCAGCTGACAGCACGATGGGCGATAGCACTCCCGGATATTGCAACGGATTCCGCAAATACGCCAAACAGCAGATGATTGACCGGTACGGCGACAATTTTGACATTGAAATTTCTACCCGCGACGCCTCCGATGAAACATATGTAAAATGGAATGATGCTGAAACATACGACGGAACACTGGAAGACCAAATCAAAGCTTTTGCAAATCGTCTCTGGGATGATTTTGGCCGACTGTCTGAGGATGAATATGAACAATACATCTAAACAACAGGTCAATGCCCGGCTACCGGCTGTCACGATAGAACAACTGAATACGCTCATCAAAAAAACCGGCATGACTAAAACCCAAGTCATCATCCTCGCCATCGACCGCCTCGCCTCCACCCCAAAAAAGTAACCCGCATTTTAACAACCAGGTCCAGAGGGGCGCGAAACCCGCGCCCCTGACCTGATCGTTCTCCGGCAGCGAAGGTGTCAGCGGCTATACACCATGCTGACACTTATCAGATTCCGCTTTCAGGTAATGTGCCTTCCCGCATTTGCAATAGTGTAAATCGCCGCTGAATTTTTCTATAAAATCATCACCGCTGCCGGAGAACGGAGGCGAGCTGTGAGGCAACGTCCCGAGCGATCCGTCAGCTGGCGCTGCCGGAGAACAACTCGCTCGTGCCGTCCGTGCCGCTCCGCTACAAGGGTCAGGCTTATGCTTTCTGTCTTCACACGCTGGACAGGCATTAAAAAGATATTTACTCACCTTAACTAGGTATCTTCCACATTTCGGACACTGCATAAGCCTGACCCTCTCCGCTACGGCGGCACAGCTCGCCTCCGTTGATACGGCGCTACGTGGATGTAGCATCCTGCTTCAAAGGGCCTTTTTGCAAAAGTAGTTCTTTCAGAAAGGTATTCTCTCGCCGTAACGATTCTGCTTCGGCCTTCCATTCTATTGCGGATTTCATAAGCTCCATTATGTTCTCAACCGCTTTTTTGTCACTGGATGTCATGTGGCTTTCTCCTTTGAAGCAGGATTCTTTGAGATTGTAGCGCCGTATCAATGGGGCCGTTAAGTCGGAATGGCTAAAGCGGTTGAAAGCACGGCGCAAGCTACGCGCCGTATCAACCACGCCATTCAAGATCGACCCCGGCCCGACAGGGCCGGGCGACTTAACGGCCCCATTGGTGCCCGCATGGTGCATGCGGCTTTAAATTATAAGTTCGGTTATCTCCTTAACGCTTATAAGTGGGTAACCGTGGCATCTATGAATCATTGGACACACGCCGCATGGATTATGATTTCGAATCCTGCGGGCACCAATGGGGCCAGCTGGAACCCGGTCGTGCCGAGCGTTGGCGCCCTGTGAGGCGGGCACCAACAAGCCGCTCGACCCGACTTGACCCGCACTACGTCGTGAACGAGATTTTGCCCGCCCTTGTTTCTGGCACAAACGTAGATCCTCGCATTGAATACAGTTTTCTTTTTTGCAGTCAGTTTCCATCTCGTTCACGCCTCCGCTGCGGGTCAGCTGGCCCCATTGATACGGCGCTCCGTGGATGTAACCTTTTGAGTCTGGCTGGGCTGGTAGGTACTTTCGGTTCTGTCACCATCACCGCCGATCACGTCACCTCCCGGCGAAGGGATCGCTACGTGGGTCGGTATCGTTTTTGCGACAGCCGCCGCCAGTTCCCGCCAGACTCAAAAGCTTTTTATATTGTCGCGCCGTATCAATGGGGCCGTTAAGTCGTGAATGGCAAGCTGTGGTCGATCCGTCGCAAACTACGCGTCGTATCAACCACGCCATTCAAGATCGACCCCGGCCCTGTCGGGCCGGGCGACTTAACGGCCCCATTGGTTGCCCGCGTGGAGCGGGCCGCTATAAGATGTCATAAGAATGTTGTCGCATCTCTTCTGACGTGAAGCAATTGAACGTGCATCCAGAACATTTCCAGCGCGGCCCGGTTTGTATATTCAAATCCTGCGGGCAACCAATGGGGCCAGCTGTGAACCGGGTCGGATCAAGCGTTGGTTGCCGGTGAGGCGGGCAACCAACAACCGCTCGACCCGACGGACCCGCAGTCGTCAGTACGGGCTTATGGACTTGCCGTATACACGGCCCAATCTCTCTTTTGCATTCCAGTATTACATTGAAATCGCATGATTCATCGTAACAGTCGTCCATAATCCCTTCCTTCCTCCGCTGCGGGTCAGCTGGCCCCATTCGCACGTCGCTCCGCGACGTCCGAACGGGGCGGCGGGTAAGCGAGACTCGCTGCCGTCGCTACGCGCCGGCGAACCAGCGAGTCAAGGCGTTCCCCCTCCGGGGGACGCTTACCCGCCGCCCCGTTCTCCGGCAGCGAAGGTGCTGACGGCTTATAGATGACACCGTGCTATGTGACGGTTCATCCCTCTTTCACTATATAAAAGCACCTTACAGAATGGACAAGGAACGCCGTCAGAGCGTCTTATAAAATCCCAACCGCTGCCGGAGAACGGAGGCGAGCTGTAAGGCAACGTCACGAGCGATCCGTCAGCTGGCGCTGCCGGAGAACCACTCGCTCGTGCCGTCCGTGCCGCTCCACTACGTGAGGCCTTATGAGCTGGCCTTAATGGGCATTCATTCGGCTTCATGCCACACGTCCCTGTAGCTTGCAATATGCATGGCTTACACTTTCCGCTCATAAGTCCTCACTCCGCTACGGCGGCACAGCTCGCCTCCGTTATCGTGTCCTTAAATTCCAAGATTCTCTTGCTTTTAGTGTGCTGTCTCGTCTCGGTCCCTGAGCACCACAAGCGAGGCAATACGCAAAGAAAAGTGTTTCGCAGGAACTCTGAAGCATCTCATCGAAAATGGTTGCATCAGATTTATTACAGAACGGACACGATAACAAAACGTCCGAGCGGACTTCTTCTTTGTCCGCGTATCTTTTCCAAAGAAGTTTTGATTTTCTTTTAGTGTACTTCATGTGTTCCTTTCTGCCGCTCAACTCAGCGTTCGCACGTCGCTCCGCGACGTCCGAACGGGGCGGCGGGTAAGCGAGACTCGCTGCCGTCGCTACGCGCCGGCGAACCAGCGAGTCAAGGCGTTCCCCCTCCGGGGGACGCTTACCCGCCGCCCCGTTGTCACCGCGCTCTTATAAGGAAATTAATTTTCAGGAGGAAAGTCCCACAGCCATCCGAATTGCACCCGAATTTTCCAAAAATTAATTATGACGTGCGGCCTCCATAAGCGTTTCGGTTCATTCCAAGCAATTTCTATCCCGAACGAAGGTTGATACTCTGTCCCATAGGTTCCGCAGAAGGTATTGACTCCATCTGCTTCTAAGTAAGGCTTTTCATCGTACGTCGATTCTTCTACTCTCATGTGACCTCCTGAAAATTAATTGTTATATCTATCCGCGCTGTGACAATGCGGGGGCTAAGCCGCCTCCGTCTCAATACGCGCTATAAGGCGAGCGCTGAGACAACCAGGAGGCTCAAGACCGGTCGCCACCCTGCAAGGCGGGCGACGGCTTAGCCCCCGCATTATGACCTCAAAAATTATCTGCAAAGAATTTTTCGATCACGGGTATCAATTTGCTTTCCGGGACCGACATGCTTTCTCCTGATCGGTGCGTTACCTCATACTGATCCGGGGCGGTCATTGTGATTGTGTAATTGCCTACAACGATAAAAGGCTTTTCCATTTACGCACCTCCGAGTTTCTGTTCCAGTTCCGCGATGGATACCAGTTCCATTTCAGCCTGTCTCCGCCCGTCGACAAAAGCCGCTTTTATTGCCTCTTCTTTGCTATCACCGAATCCCTGAATAAGACCGAGGTGGCCCCCGCGGATATTGATTCCTGCGTGGTATTTGCTCCCTATATTCTCTTTCGTGTAGGTCGTCATTTTGCCGATTCGTTCCCCGTGAAGGATGATATCTTCTTCTTTGTTGGCCTCCGGCATTGTTTCTTTATATTCGATTTTCATCGGTTATCCTTTCAGAGCACCAGGTCATAAACTGGCGCTCGACCGGTCAAGGCCGGTCAGCTTATTGTTGGTTCGCACGTCGCTCCGCGACGTCCGAACGGGGCGGCGGGTAAGCGAGACTCGCTGCCGTCGCTACGCGCCGGCGAACCAGCGAGTCAAGGCGTTCCCCCTCCGGGGGACGCTTACCCGCCGCCCCGTTGTGTGCTACCCATGCACCGGACAATCCGGCATTCCGTACCCTGGGTCACAGGTGCATTTTTTCGCTTCCTGAATTTCCTTCTCGGCGGTTTCGGCCCACTGAAGAAATTGAGCCGCCAGTGATTTTATGCCGTCCACTGACGTTGAAAAACGCATAGTTTCCGTGGTCCGTTCGCGTATCAGTTGCCCCGCTGCGTCAACGCGGAATATAGGTTCAGAGACAACTAAAATCCCCTCGATGTTCGGCTCGAACTTGCCGCCATGTTTTTTGTAATAGATGTTCATGGCTGATCCTGTAATCTCTTTCATACGCTCCAATCCGAGCGCCTGGTTGTGACTAGGCGCTCGACCATATTGCCAACGTCGGCAAAATGGTCAGCTAATTGTTATGTGCTTTCAACAAATTCGATTTTTACTATTTCCCACTCAAGTTTTTTTAGGCGTTCATCAATAGTTCCTGTGAACCCTTCGGCCTTGGCCTTGTCCATAATTGACTCGGCGACGTCTGATCTTGAATTTTTCGCATGATGAGGAAGATAAATATCTATGCCCTCAAATTTGCCTTTTGCAATCCAAAGAATGTTTTTCAATGTTCGACCTCCGCACATAACCAAAAAATTCGAGAGGGATACTAAGGGGAGTACCCCTCATTTTGTTGTTATACTCGCCTTATCGTCTCAACGATGCGTTTTAGTTTTTCGTCTGAATGTCTCAAGTCTTTCGGCGGAATCCATGTGACAAACTCTGGCCGCGTATCAATTCCTATTGCGGAATCAAGCATGTCGGCAGTTTCTGTTTCACCCAATGCCCGCAGTCGCATCGCTACCCGTGTGGTTTTATCGTGCTTATCACACATCGGCATTTCGTGTTCCTCTCCGAGAGATATTGACCTCCACGGTTTTGCGAGCCATGTTCCACAATACCAACAATCCATCAGTACCCCCCGGCGAGCATAACAAAACGTTCAAATTCGTTTCGCTACGCTCACGATTTAACTCAGCGATGGTCGCCCCTCGGTGGGGCGGCTTATTCTCATTTGCCTGGGCATAAGAAAAAGTGATAGTGATTGCATTTATTACAGTCATCATCTAAACAGTCCAAGCCGCCCTTATCTTTGGATGAATCATTGGGGCGACCATCGGGGCCAGCTGTGAACCGGGTCGGAGTAGATCTGCTGTTCGCCCGAGGGGCGACCATCAAACCGCTCGACTCCGACGGACCCGCAGTCGTCAGGCCAGGCTTATGAGCTGCCCGTATTAGGCCTATCGTTAATGGGAACGACGTTTCCATGAATTTTTTGATCCACGCTTTCAATTTGGCATCCTCGCTCATAATCCTGTCCTTCCTCCGCTGCGGGTCAGCTGGCCCCGTTCTCTGCCCGCAAGGTGCATGCGGCTTTCATCTTAGAATTTCTTTAGTGGTTCTCCATGCGAATACCCGCATCATGTGTGTGCAGCAATGATCACACGCGCCGCATGATTTATTGTATAGAAGCGGTTCTGGCGGGCAG
>Ga0209416_1002412_pt1 | contig 10297 bp, 7 predicted proteins | sample RifGroF1_FD_184001 | JGI IMG/M metagenome (GOLD analysis project Ga0209416, IMG submission 184001) | Groundwater microbial communities from Rifle, Colorado, USA - Groundwater F1 (SPAdes) (version 2) | ecosystem: Environmental > Aquatic > Deep subsurface > Groundwater | place: Rifle, Colorado...
CGGTAAAGCCCTCGGCGCGCAGGCGATAGAAGGTCCGCCCACCACTTTCGGCAGACTGGATCACCTGCGCCTTGCCCACCATCAGCTCGCCAAAGGTGGCCGACAGCTTGCCCCAATGCTCTTTCGCCTGATCGGGGCTGTCAAATGCGCCGAACTGCACCAGCCGCGTGCCGGGCTTCAGCGTCGCCGGATCAACCTCGCGCACCTCCACCGGGGCGCTGGCCACCGGCAGCACAGCCATGCCACCGGGGCGCGGCAACGGGCGCAGCGACGCGCCGATACCACCCGGCACCACAGGCGCGGGCACGAAAGCAGGCTCTGCCACTGGTTCCGGCACCGGAATGGGCGGCACGGGCTCCGCCCCGGCCAGCTCTTCGGCCAACAGCTCTGCGGTGCCGGGCGGGGCTGCCCCCTCTACGGCGGGGCCTGCCAGCGCAGGCGCATCCGTTGCGGTATCGGCTTCTGTGCCCGGGGCCACGGGCGCCACGGCGGCGGGCGGTGCCGCCTCTGCCACCGGCAACAGCGGCTGCGGCGGGCCTTCGGGTTCGGGCCGCGCCACCAAAGCGGCGGGCGGCTCGGGGGCAAGCCCCGGGCCATCCTCTTCAATCAGCCCTTCCGCACGCGGGGCCAGCACGATTTCCTCCGGCAACGGCGTCGCCACGCCAAAGGCCGCCACATCATTGACCGAAAGCCCCTGATGCGCCGCCTGTTCCCCGCCCGGATTTTCCGGCGCAATCCGCATCGGCCCGGTTGCCGCCTTGATCAGCGGCACACCCATCACGCTGCGCATGGCGGATTTATAGCCCCAGACCCCGGCCCAGACCAGCAGCGCCACAGACAGCAGCGCGCCGACCAGATTGATCAGCCTGCGCGTTCTGCGTTTAGCCCCGGCAGCCCGCGCCGCAGCGGCGGGACCATGCTCTTCGAAATCGACCTCAGCCATATCCTGCCCAATCCGCCGTCCGGGCGCCGTGGTCTCAGCGCATTTCCTCGACCGGCGTCACGCCCAAGATAGCGAGACCGGAACAAATCACAACGCCGGCCGCCCGCGCCAAAGCGATTTTCGCCTGGGTGGTGCCCGCATCCTCCTGCACGAAGCGCAGCGAGACCTCGTCATTGCCGCGATTCCACAGCCCGTGCAGATCCGATGCCAGCTCGTACAGGTAGAAGGCCACGCGATGCGGTTCGTTCCCACGGGCCGAAACTTCCACCAGCCGCGGCCATTCGGCCAGCTTGGCAATCAGCGCCAGTTCCGCCGCATGATCCAGCAGCCGCAGATCAGCGCCCGCCAGCGTGGCATCATCCACCGCAACCCCGGCATCGCGTGCCTTGCGCAGCACCGAATTGATCCGGGCATTGGCATATTGCACATAGAAGACCGGATTGTCCTTCGACTGTTCCAGAACCTTGTCGAAATCGAAATCCAGCGCCATGTCATTCTTGCGGGTCAGCATGACAAAGCGGGTGACATCGGCCCCCACCATTTCGACCACGTCGCGCAGGGTGACGAAAGTGCCCGCCCGCTTCGACATCTTGAAGGGCTCGCCGTTCTTGTACAGCTTCACCAGCTGGATCAGCTTGATATCCAGCGGCACCCGGCCATTCGACAGCGCCGAAACCGCCGCCTTCATCCGCTTCACATAGCCGCCATGATCGGCGCCGAAGATATCAATCAGCTGATCGAAGCCACGTTTCACCTTGTTGTGGTGATAGGCGATATCGGGGGCAAAATAGGTCCAGCTGCCATCGGATTTCTGCACCGGGCGATCCACATCATCGCCATGCGCGGTGCTGCGGAACAACGTCTGCTGGCGCGGCTCCCAATCCTCGGGGGTCTTGCCCTTCGGCGGCTCCAGCACGCCTTCATAGATCAGATCCATGCCGCGCAGCGTATCGATCGCCGCCTCGATCTGGCCGGTGCCATACAGCGCCTTTTCCGACGAAAACACATCCATGGTGACGCCAAGCGCCGCCAGATCCTCGCGGATCATCTGCATCATCATCTCGGTGGCAAATTCGCGCACTTCGGCCAGCCAGACATCCTCGGGCTGATCCAACAGGCTCGCGCCGTATTTCGCCTTCAGCGCCTCGCCCACCGGGATCAGATAATCCCCCGGATACAGCCCCTCGCGGATCTCGGGTTCAAGCCCGTTGGCCTCGCGATAGCGTTCATAGGCAGACCGCGCCAGCACATCGACCTGCGCGCCGCCATCGTTGATGTAATATTCGCGCGTCACGTTCCAGCCTGCAAAGGCCAGCAGGTTCGACAGCGCATCGCCCACCACGGCGCCGCGCACATGGCCCACATGCATGGGTCCGGTCGGGTTGGCGGACACGAATTCCACATTCACCTTGGCGCCGCCGCCAATGTCAGACCGGCCATAATCGGTGCCACCCTGCAGCACCGCCTTCACCAGCCCCTGCCAGACCACAGGCTTCAGCCGCAGGTTCAGGAACCCCGGCCCCGCCACTTCGGCCCGGGCCACGCGCGGATCGGCGGCCAGACGGGCGGCCAGCGCCTCGGCAATGGCGCGTGGCGGCTGCCCGGCGGGTTTCGCCAGCACCATGGCCGCATTGGTTGCCATGTCGCCATGCGCCGGATCGCGCGGCGGTTCCACTGCAACGGCGGTCATGTCCAGCCCTGCGGGCAGCGCACCCGCTTCGACCATGGCGCCGAGTTCGGCAATCACGAGCTTGCGCAGTTCGGTGAACAGGTTCATCTCTCACGTCCTTCCATTGCCTCTGGCACATGCCAGAGGCCGGAAGGCGGGTCAAGTTCAGGCCGCTTTTCCGCCGATCCGCGCAAGGAAATGCAAGCCGGTCACCAGCCCCGCCAGCAGCCAGACCGGCGCAGGCGTGCCGCGCAGCGCCAGCATCGCCGCCCCATAGCGCGGCGGATCGACAAAGGCCGCCGCCACCAGCGCAAACACCGCCAGCACAGAAAGCGGCCGCAGCGCGCGGTTCAACAGATCCACCGCCGCAGGCAGCGGCGCGGCCCCCGGCCCCATCCCCTCGCGCAGAATGGCGGAAATCCGGCGCAGCCGGGCGGCATCCGTGGCAAGCCCCATCAGGTTCAGCGCCATGTCACCACCCCGCACAACGGGCACGGTGCTGCGCCAGCGTCAGATGCCGGGCGGGCGACATGAAGGCCTCCGCCCGGATGATCCAGCCACCTTTGCCCCCAGCCCGCGACAGCACATATTTCCGGCTCGCCGGGCGGGCATCGGCCAGCGCATAGTAATAATCGCGCCGCGCACTGCCATATTCATCGGCCAGCCCCCCCTCCAGCGCCGCTTCAGCCTGATCGGCAGCCGCCCGCGTCTTCGGGCCGATCATCCCGTCATCCGCCAGCGGCCAGCCCAGCCGCGTCAGCATCCGCTGCAGGATCTTCACCGCATTGGCCCCGGCATTCACCTGCATGTCGAAAACCGGCGGCTGCACCGCTTCGGGCAGCCCCGCGATTCCCGGCTTTTCGTAGTAATCGCGCAGAAAGATCTCCACCGCCTGCGCCCGGGTCAGCCGGCGCACATCCGCCGCATTCACCCGCCCGTTGCCATCCAGATCAAGCCCAAGCCTGCGCATCGTATGGATGGTGACACCGTATTTCGTCGCCCCGCCCGGATCGGCGAGGTCGTTCACATAGCCCCCCTCGCGGGCGACAATCTCGGCGGCGATTTCCTGAATACTCTGCATGGCCTGCTCCGGTTGATGCCGGAACAGGCTGGGGGCTTCAGGTTAACGGGGCTGAAATCAACCGTTCGGGTCCTGATAGACACCCTGTTCCTTCAGGGCCTCCATCACCTCTTTCGGCATATAGGTCTCGTCATGCTTGGCCAGAATTTCAGAGGCGACAAAGACACCATCCACCATGGTTCCGGTGCCGATCATGCCCTGATTTTCCGTAAACAGGTCAGGCAGGATCCCCTTGAACGTCACCGGAATTGTCTCGGCGCCATCGGTCACCCGAAAGCTGACCGTCTCGCCCTGCCCACGCACGATCGACCCGGCCTCCACCAGACCACCCAGCCGGAACACCTCGCCCGTTTCGGGCGGTTCGGCCATCACCTGTGCCGGCGCGCGGAAAAAGTTGATCCCGTCGCGCATGGCATAGCCGATCAGCGCGGTAGACCCGGCAAGCGCCACAAAGGCCAGAACGATGATCTGGATCCGGCGTGTCTTCTTCAGCCCCTTCATGCTTCCCCCTTACGGGAAGACGGGGGCCAGCATCAGCCCCTCCGTCTCCTCCAGCCCCAGCATCAGATTGGCGTTCTGGATCGCCTGACCGGAAGAACCCTTGGTCAGATTGTCCAGCACCGCCACCACCAGCACCCGCCCCGGAATCCGGTCTGCGATGACGCCGATATGACAGAAGTTGGAGCCGCGCACATCGCGTGTCGAGGGGAGTGTGCCGAAAGGTAGCACTTCGATGAACGGCTCCAGCGCATAGCGCGCCTCCAGCGCGTTCCACACGGCCTGCGCATCGCCCTTCACATAGATGCTGGCCAGGATGCCCCGGTTCATCGGCAACAGATGCGGGGTAAACTGCACCAGAACCGGCCGCCCGGCGATCTTGCTGAATTCCTGATCGAATTCCCCCAGATGCCGGTGCTTGCCGCCCGCCGAATAGCTGTGCGTGCCTTCCGACAGTTCGGCATGCAGCAGGTTTTCCTTCAACGACCGCCCGGCGCCCGAAACACCGGCCTTCAGGTCGATCAGGATATCGTCCAGATCAATGCACCCCGCCTCGATCAGCGGCCGCAGCGCAAACTGCCCGGTCGCCGCATTGCAGCCCGTTCCCGCCACCAGACGCGCGGCGCGGATGTCGTCGCGGTAGAATTCGGTCAGACCATAGACCGCTTCCTGCTGCAGATCGGGCGCGGCATGGGGCTGGCCATACCATTTCTCGTATTCCGCCACATCCCGCAGCCGGAAATCCGCGCTCAGATCCACCACCCGCAGATCGCGCGGCAATTCCTTGATGACCGCCTGCGACGTGGCATGGGGCAAGGCGCAGAAGGCCAGATCGACTTTCGAAAAATCAATCTCGTCGATCTTGCACAGTTTCGGCAGGTTCAGATGCCGCAGAAACGGAAAGACCGCAGCCATTTCCATGCCCGCCTTGCGGTCACCAGACAGGGCCACGATCTCCATCCGCGGATGGGTGGCAATCAGGCGCACCAGTTCGGCACCCGTATATCCAGAGGCGCCAAGAATTGCGATTTTCTTTTTCATGTCATATGCTTCCGGTCAGAAGTTAAAGCCCTGCGTGAAGGCGATCAAGCCGATTCAAAGCTGATCTTCCGTCGCAGGAACTGCGTCGCCTTGCTGGAGACATAGGCAGGATCGCCCGTCGTCAGGAATTTCGACTGCTGGCCCGCCCCGATGAATTCGGGCCGCCGTTCCAGATAATCGGCCAGGCTTTCCGCCACCAGATTGGCCTGGCTGAACACCTTCACATCGGCGCCCAGCGAGTCCTGAAAGGCCTTCTGCATCAGCGGGTAATGGGTGCAGCCCAGAATGGCGGCCTGAGGATGCGGCATCCGGCGTTTCAGCGCCTCCACATGGCTGTGCACCAGCGCCTCGGCCAGGATCTCGTCGCCCTGTTCGATGGCATCCACCACACCGCCGCAGGGCTGCGCCTCGACATCCACGCCAATGGCGCGGAAGGCCAGTTCGCGCTGGAAGGCCCGGCTGGCCACGGTGGCGGGCGTGGCAAACAGCGCCACATGCTTCACCGCCACTTCACGCGGCGGGCTGTTGTCGCCCCATTGCCGTTCCGTCAACGCCTCGATCAGCGGCACAAAGACGCCCAGCACCCGCTTGTCTGCCGGAATCCACTGTTCCTGCATCCGCTTCAGCGCCGCCGCACTGGCGGTATTGCAGGCCAGAATCACCAGATCACAACCTTCGGCCCACAGACGTTCCACCGCCGCACAGGTCAGGTTGAAAATATCGTCATGCGTCCGCACGCCGTAAGGCGCATGGGCATTGTCACCGAAATACACGAACGGCACATCGGGCAGGCGCTTCTGCACGGCATCCAGCACCGTCAGGCCGCCAAGCCCCGAATCGAACACACCAACTGCCATGCCTGCCCTCCCGCCTTCGGGTTATTGCTGCCCGAACCCGCTACCGGCTTCTATACTTGGCCTCGAATTCGTGGCCATAAGCATAGGGGTCCAGCGGCTTCGGTGAAAGGGCATAGGTGGAGGCGCGCAGGAAATCCATCATTGCTTTGGAATCCGCGCCAAAACCTGCCAGCCGGGCCGCCGGGATCGGCGCCCCGACCACCACCCGCACTGGCCGATCCAGCCGGGCGCGGAATTCGCGGATCAACAGGCCCAGCCGCAGATTGGCGTGCAGATGGCTTGCCACCTGGAACAGCCGGCTGTTGGCGCCGTCAAAGAACACCGGCACCACCGTCGCCCCGCTGCGCTGGATCAGCTTTGCGGTAAAGCTGCGCCAGCCCGGGTCCAGCGGCGGCGCGAAGAACGGCTTGGCCGAGGTCGATACCGTGCCGCCCGGAAAGATGCCGATCGCCCCGCCCGCGCCCAGATAGCGCAGCGCCTCTTTCCGGGTGTCCAGGTTCAGCTGCACCGCCGCCTCTGTCGCATCGAAACTGATGGGCAGCAGCACCCGGTTCAGATCCGGCGCCTTCATGAACACGGCATTGGCCAGAATACGAAAATCGCCGCGCGCCCGGTCCATCAGATGGCCCAGCATCAGCCCGTCCAGAATCCCGTAGGGATGATTGGCAATCACCACCAGCGGCCCGTTGGCCGGAATATCCTGCAGGCTGCCCCGCACCACATCCAACGACAGGCCAAACCGTTCCGGCATCACCTGCCAGAAGCTTTCGCCCTGCGCCACGGCGCTGTCATAGCCTGCCGCCCGCGCGATCAGGCTGCCCCGGCCCGTCGTCGCCTCCAGCGTGCGGATCACCGCCCGGCCCAGCGCCGACCGGGCCGAACTGGCATAGCTGATATCGCGGCTGATTCCGGCTGTCGTCATGGTGCGCTCCCTTTCGGCCCAGCCAAACGACAGAATGGTGACGGGCGTATGACACCGCCCGCCGCCCCTCCTTATTCAGCTGCCATCCGCATCGGCGTATCGCCGCCCGCGCGGATCTGCGCAATCAGTTCGCCCCGCCGCGCCGCCGCTTTTTCGGCATTCGCCTGTTTCACCGGCCCAAACCCCCGGATCGTCAGCGGCAGTGCGAACAATTCGCGCAACAGCCCTTCGGTGGCAGGCGTATGCAGCGGCAGCAGCGCGTCCAGATCGGCCTCGTATTGCGCGATCAGCGCCCGTTCCATCCGCCGTTCTTCCGTGCGGCCAAAAGGATCAATCGCCGTGCCGCGCAGCCGCTTCATCCGCGCCAGCACCCCGAACAGCGGCAGCACCCAGGCACCGAATTCCCGCTTCTTCGGCCGCCCATCGGCGCCATGGCCCGACAGCATCGGTGGCGCCAGGTGGAAGGTCGGGCGCAGATCGCCCTCCAGCTCGGCCCTTGCCTTGTCCATGGTGGCCAGATGCAGCCGCGCCACCTCGTATTCGTCTTTATAGGCCAGCAGCTTGTGATAGCCCTTCATCACCGCCTCTCGCAAAGGCTCGGGCACCGCCTGCACCCGCGCGACATAGCGCCCGGCCAGCGCCGCATCCTGATAGGCGCGCAGATGATCAGCGCGGAAGGCCAGCGGATCGGGCTTCACCGCCGCCACCGGCTGCATCAGCGCCTGCGCCGCCGCAGGCTCCACCCAGGCCCAGCGGCCCAGATCGAAGGCGCGCAGGTTCGCCTCTACCCCCGCACCGTTCAGCTTCACCGCCTCGCGCAGCGCTGGTTCAGACAGCGGCACCAGCCCCGCCTGCCAGGCCATCCCCAGCATCAGCATGTTGGAAAAGATCGAATCGCCCAAGGCCACCCGCGCCAGCTCAGTCGCATCGACGAACCGCACACCCTCGCGCAGCCGCGCCTGCAAGGCCACGCGCAGATCTTCGGATGGGATGCGGAATTCGGTGTTGCGGGTAAATTCGCCAGTCACGATCTCATGATCGTTCACCACTGCCCCGGTGCGCCCCGTGGTCATCAGGCCGATGGTCCTGGCCCCCGCCGTCACCACCAGATCGCCGCCGATCACCGCATCCGCCTCGCCCACAGAAACCCGGATGGCCGAGATGTCGGCGGGCGTTTCCGCGATGCGGCAGTGGATATGCACGGCGCCCCCCTTCTGCGCCAGCCCGGCCATTTCCATCAGCCCGGCGCCCTTGCCATCCAGATGGGCCGCCATGGCCAGCACCGCGCCCACCGTCACCACCCCAGTGCCGCCAACCCCGGTGATGACAATATTATGCGTGCCGTTGATCGCAGGCAGCACCGGCTGCGGCAGATTGCCGAATTCCACCGCCTTGCCCGGCGCCTTGCGCGGCTTTGCCCCTTCCAGCGTCACGAAAGACGGGCAAAAGCCATTCAGACAGCTGAAATCCTTGTTGCACGAAGACTGGTCGATGCCACGCTTGCGGCCCAGTTCGGTTTCCACCGGCACGATCGACACGCAGTTGGATTGCTTGCCGCAATCGCCGCAGCCTTCGCAGACATCGGTATTGATGAACACCCGGCGATCCGGGTCGGCAAAGGCCCCCTTCTTGCGCCGCCTGCGCTTTTCGGCGGCACAGGTCTGCACATAGATGATGGCCGACACGCCCTTTTCCCCGGCCAGCCGCTCTTGCACCTGCATCAGCTCGTCGCGGGTATGGGTGCGGATGCCACTGGGGAAGCGCGCCAGATCCAGCCCCTCTTTCGGGTCATGCACCAGCGCCACGGTCTTGACACCCATGGCCAGCAGTTCGCGGGCAATGCGGTCGGGCTTCAGATCGCCTTCGTTATGCTGGCCTCCGGTCATGGCGACGGCATCGTTATAGAGGATCTTGTAGGTGATATTCGTCCCCGCCGCCAAAGCCGCGCGGATCGCCTGCACCCCCGAATGGTTATAGGTGCCATCGCCCAGGTTCTGGAACACATGGCCGCGCGTCGAAAACGGCGCCTCGCCAATCCAGTTCGCGCCCTCGCCACCCATATGGGTGAATCCGGTGGTGCTGCGGTCCATCCATTGCACCATGTAATGGCAACCGATGCCCGCATAGGCACGGCTGCCCTCGGGCACCTTGGTGGAGCTGTTATGCGGGCAGCCAGAACAGAAATACGGCAGCCGCGCCGCCAGATCGCGGGCATTATCGGCCCGGCGCACCTCGGAGATGCGCGCAAGGCCAGCCTTCACGCTGTCGATGCCGCGTCCCTCTTCTATCAGGATGCCACCGATCTTTTCGGCAATCAGCACCGGATCCAACGCATAGCGGGTGGGGAACAGCTCTTCCTTGGTGCGGTCATGGTGCCAGCCCAGCACACGGCGGCCACGGCGATCATCAAAGATCGCTTCTTTCACCTGCACCTCGATCAGCTTGCGCTTTTCTTCCACCACCACGATGACCTCAAGCCCCTCGGCCCAGTCGTGGAAGCCCTTCATGTCCAGCGGGAAGGTCTGCCCCACCTTGTAGGTGCTCAGGCCCAGCCGTTCCGCCTCGGCCGCATCAATCCCCAGCAGCGACAGCGCATGGGTCAGATCCAGCCAGTTCTTGCCTGCCGCCACAAAGCCGATCTTCGCGCCGGGGCGGCCCCAGATCCGCTTGTCCATCTTGTTGGCATGGCTGAACGCCTCGGCGGCAAAGCGTTTGTGGTCGATCATCCGCGCTTCCTGCGCCACCGGCGTATCGCCCAGCCGGATGTTCAGCCCGCCGGGCGGCAGCGTGAAATCAGGCAGCACGAACTGCAGGCGATGCGGATTGCCATCCACCACCGCCGTCGCCTCCACCGTGTCCTTCATGGTCTTCAGCCCGACCCACAGCCCCGAAAACCGCGACAGCGCCCAGGCATAAAGCCCGTAATCCAGCACTTCCTGCACGCCTGCGGGGCTGACGACCGGCATATAGGCATCCACCATCGCCCAGTCGGATTGATGCAGCACCGTGCTGCTTTCGCCGGTGTGATCGTCGCCCATGGCCATGATGACCCCGCCAAAGCGGCTGCTGCCCGCCATATTGGCATGGCGCATCACATCGCCGGTACGGTCCACCCCCGGCCCCTTGCCGTACCACAGACCAAAGACGCCATCATGCCGCCCCTCTCCACGCAATTCGGCCTGCTGGCTGCCCCAGATCGCGGTTGCCGCCAGATCTTCGTTCAGACCCGGCTCAAACCGCACCTGCGCGGCCTCCAGCACCTTGGCGGCCTTCATCATGGTCTGAT
>Ga0209416_1002414_pt1 | contig 10292 bp, 15 predicted proteins | sample RifGroF1_FD_184001 | JGI IMG/M metagenome (GOLD analysis project Ga0209416, IMG submission 184001) | Groundwater microbial communities from Rifle, Colorado, USA - Groundwater F1 (SPAdes) (version 2) | ecosystem: Environmental > Aquatic > Deep subsurface > Groundwater | place: Rifle, Colorado...
ATCAGGGGACACGATCAAGAAAATCCTTGACGCAGAGATTGAGAGGCGGAATGACTAAGAATAATCGCAAAGGACTTGGCATAATGGTACTTTCACTGGTTTCGATAATGTGCTCAATGCGCGTGGAATCCGTGGTGCTTCTTGTGATAAGCGCAATAGTGTTATTTCTTGGATTTTTTACGCTTGTCAAGGAGGAGTGAGAAATGGAAGGTTGGGCAGAACCACTAAAAGACGGGGAATTCACAATTGAAGGTGAAAAACACAATATTACCGAATATGGTTGTGACGGGTGTTACGGAAATCCGCGTCCTTGCGAATGTGGTGGATTGATCCATTCAATTATTATTGACGAGGATTCTGATGGCGAAATCGTTATTGCTGAAAAATGTGATAAGTGTGGACAAAGGGGTGCTGATGATTGATACCACCAATAACTGCGTATTCGAGTTGACCGACATTGACTGCCCGGACAATATAAAGTTGACGCGAAGGCAAAAACAAGTATTTCAACTAATCGCACACGGACTAAAAGATACTTCTATTGCCAACACGTTGCACATATCCCCAAGAACTGTAACAACGTATGTCGAACAGGTCAGGCGACTAACTGGTTGTCCGTCTAGAGCTGCAGCGATGTACCTTGTAACGTCATTAGGATTGTTGGAAGAGGAGTAAAAATGAACATATTTTTGAGGATTGGTCATTCGATTGAGAATAGACGGGATTATGTCAAGGCGCTAAAGAGGTACATCAACCAAAGTCGGGATTATTCCGATGCTATGGGCGCAATGGTTGAGGCGAGCGACCAATTGAGGATAAACATTGGCGAGGGGATGATTAGTAATATCAAGTTTTATGACCACGAATTGTCGTCAAGTGAAATATTGCATGAATTCTACAAAACGTGCTTCGCTCCGCCAGCCCGCCTTCGCTTCCACTATGGAGCGGCGCGTGTTGAGATTCTCACGGGCAAGCCGATAACATGGTGTAAGTGGGAAGAGGGTCAGTTTATTCTAACGGGCGTTTCAAAATGTAATCCAAAAGACACCTACAACTGGAAAACAGGTGTGATTGTTGCCCTCGAAAATACAACGAGAATGCACCTAACTAAAGACGCGAGAAAAGAATTATTTGACGCTATGTTCAAGAAGTATCCGAAATTGAAAATCAAACCGTAAAACTTGCTTGAAATGCGTAGTTTACATCCGAGACTAAAGGCTTTACTCTAAATAGGTGAAGCCTTTTTAGTTTAATAGGAGTGAGTATGAGCTTGAATGATTTTTTGATGTTGTTGTTGACCGCTGGTGGTGCCGCTGCCGTTGCATCCTGGGTGCTTGAAAGGATGAAATGGTATAAAGCCATTGTTGACCCCGAAAATAAACGGTGGGTATTCTTTGGCGTGTGCGTTGTCTTGGCTGTTGGTGCATTCTGTGTCATTACCTTCGTGCCTGCTGCTGTTTTACTGGCAATTGCGCCCTATTTCGCCATTGTCGCATCCGTATTCGCATCCGTATTCCTGGGTACATCATTCCACAATGCAGATAAGTTGAGCGCATCTGGAACCGTTGCCAACCCTGTCATCACGGCTGATGTTAAATCAACAACCGCGAAGGCTATCATAGCTTCGGAAGACGGCAAGTAATCCTCCCCTCCAGTCCGGCGGCTACCAGGCAAACACTTATTATCGGTATCCGCATAGAGTACGCGGTCTCCTCCCGCGTGCCTTGCCACCAAACTTATCTCCCACCTGTACGTGGCTGCCGGATTAGAGGGATGGAGTGAGAGGAAATTATGGCTGGTGATCCTGGAAATTTAGGCTGTTATGGAATATACGGTAGAAGCGCATGGGAATGTCCGCGTTGTCACAAAATAAACGCGCCTCACATTGACCATTGCGATTGTGCTGTTGTTGGCGACAAGATTGAGTATGTTCCGGTAAATCCTTACATTCCGCCATATCCGGTCTTTCCGCAATATCCACCTTATTGGCCGCCTTATATTCCTTACACTGGCGAAATAATCATAACTTGCAAAACGACAACGAACACCACAAAAACCGATGGAGACTAAAGCCGACTACAAAGTATTAGACCTGATGAGGGTAACCGTCCGCTGTGACAAGACGCTCACCATCCCCGGCATGGTTATTCTTTGCGAATTGACACATGGGCACGACGGCAGACACTACGGGCATTTATGGGCTGACCAGGAAGCAACGGTCATGTGGGGTCAACCTGCGAATGTAACCGATGAGGATATACCGTTTTGAAGTGTGAGTGGTGCCATGCTCGAGAGGCAAAAGAGAAGCACCATTGCTTAATTGGGCGCGACATACACAATCCAGAGTTAGACGACCCACACAATATCGGTGACGTATGTAGGGAGTGTCACAGACAATGGATAGGCACAGGCGGACGGTTGGTCAAAGAATCATGGTGGAAGATCAAGTGTGAGCAGTACGGTGAAGCAGAAATGCAGGAGTGGTATAGCGGATTGAGTTTGAAGGTGAAGGAGCGTTATTGGTAAAGTGGGATAGCATAACCGTAAAGCTGGGGGATCTGAAACCCTGGCAGCGCAACCCGAAAACGATTAGCAAGGAACATGCTAAACGTCTTTTGTCATTATGGGAGCGATTAGGACAATTTCAGACAATCGCCATTGGTCCCGCTAACGAAGTCTATGACGGTCACCAGAGGTTGAATGTCCTCATGTCCGCTTATGGTAGGGACTATGAGGTTATGGCGCTTCAATCCTCCCGTGCGCTATCCGAAAAGGAACGCGAAGAGTTGGTTGTCGCTGCCCACATTGGTACAGTAGGACAATTCGATTGGGAGCAGTTGTCAGGTTGGGACGCGCCGGAGTTGATCGCGTGGGGACTTGACGAATCAACTGTACGCGATTGGATGTGTGATATTTCGGCAGTAAAAAATCTGTTAGGTTCTGAAGGCATTGATTATGACAAAGAGTGGCAGGATATGCCGGAATTACCAGATACACCTAAAGCGATAAGAACAATACATATTCATTTCAAAAGTAGCAATGAAGTAAGGGAATTTTCGCAATTATTACATATAGACATTACCGATAAAACCTCATATATCTGGTTTGATAAGATAAAAATAAATGAATCCTAAATATCCTGTTTATATAATCTCTAAGGGACGCTGGGAATCAAGACTTACGAGTAAGGAACTTGACAGGATTAATGTACCCTATCATATAGTTATAGAGCCACAGGAATACGATAGTTATGCCGCAGTCATTAATCCAGATAAGATTTTAGTATTACCTTTTAGTAATTTGGGATTAGGCGGAATACCTGCTCGGAATTGGGTTTGGGAACACTCAATCAATATAGGAGCAGAACGACACTGGATACTGGATGATAATATCCGACATTTCCGGGTTTATTATGACAATGAGCGTATCGTTCAAAACGAAGGAACTACATTTAGGGTAATTGAAGACTTTACAGATAGATATAAAAATGTAGCATTATCTGGTATGCAATATACAATGTTTTCAGTGACACAAATTACATCCAATAAACCCATAATTCAACAGAATACCCGGATTTATTCGTGCATATTGATAAAAAACGATATTCCATATCGGTGGAGAGGTCGCTATAACGAGGATACCGACTTATCACTCCGTGCATTAAAGGATGGTTGGGTTACTTTATTATTCAACAAATTTACTTGTGATAAACAAATGACCATGACTATCAAAGGCGGAAATACTGAAGACCTTTATAAACTCCAAAATGCAGATGGTCGTTTGCTTATGGCGCAATCATTACAAAAGCAGCATCCTGACGTTGTAAAGATTACCCGAAAATGGGGACGCTGGCAGCATCAGGTGGATTACCGACCATTCAAATTGAACAAGTTAATCAAAAAAGAAGGCGTTGTCATTCCTGAAGGCGTAAATAACTATGGGATGGTATTGACTAAAAAAGAAGCGGTACTGTGAAGAAACTGTGAGATATGGCAAACGAAGAGAATCTTAAGCCTTTCAAGACTGGCGACCCGCGCATAAACCGCAACGGGCGTCCTAAATCCTTTGACGCGTTGCGTAAACTTGTGCAATCCGTTGGCAATGAGATAGCGAAGGACAAGGATGGAAACCCTATCGTCATTGACGGGCATGTGGCAACGGTTGCGGAGATGATAGTCCGGTCATGGGCGAAGGACAATAAGCATCAGGTCAACTTCATCGAATACGGTTATGGCAAGGTGCCGAATCCAGTAGTTATGCAGAATGATGACGGTAAGCCGTTATTAATAAAGGTTGTCTACGATGACAAACCAATCAGCGAGTGACGCGACAAAGGTGATCACGCTCCCGCGCTTGCACACGGCGCAGTTGAATATTAAACAGGGATTACGGCGTTTCAATGTCCTGGATTGCGGACGTAGGTTTGGCAAGAACATACTCGACGAAGACATAGCCATAAAGACCATGTTAGAAGGCTATCCGGTGGGCTGGTTTGAACCGACCTACAAGTATATGGCTCCATCATGGCGTGAGATCCGCAGCGTGTTAGCACCGATAACTAAAGACCGCAGCGAGCAGGAACGCCGGATTGAGATAATTACCGGGGGCGTTCTCGAGATGTGGTCATTCGACAGCAACCCGGACGCTGGCAGGTCACGAAAGTACAAACTGGCGATTGTCAACGAAGCCGGATTAGTGTCAAGGTTGATGGAAATATGGAATACGTCTATCCGGGCAACCTTAGCGGATATGAGGGGCGGGGCGATATTCTCAGGGACTCCAAAGGGATTGAACGACTTTTACAAACTGTATTCCATGGCAGAGGATAAAGAGAATTGGGCGCGTTGGAAATACTCAACCTACGACAACCCACACATTCCCAGGGATGAAATTGACGACCTGAAGAAAGAATTACCGGGAAGAGTTTACCAGCAAGAGATCATGGCGGACTTTGTTGAGGATGGCGGATTCTTCCAGAACATCGACCAATGCGCTGTTATCGAAAAGCCTGATGACCCGCTAAACCACAGGGGACACCGTAAGGTCATGGCGCTTGATTGGGGACAGAGTAACGACTTCACTGTGCAAGGGGTAGGGTGCCGGGAGTGTAACAAGGTTGTGGATTGGGAACGATTCAATCAGATGGATTACACCTACCAGCGCGAAAAGGTGAAGACGATGTACAAGCGTTGGGATTGTGAAGGTGTTATGCCTGAGCGCAACAGCATGGGTGTTCCGAATATTGAAATACTTGCACAGGACGGGTTACGCGTTCTATCGGGCACGGATGGATTACCCGGCTTTAACATGACGGCATCGAATAAGCCGCCGTTGATTCAGGGGCTGGCAGTGTCATTTGAGCATGATAACTTCCAGGTGCCTAAAGAAGCCAGTGATGAACTACGGTCATTTGAAGTATTGACAATGGCAAGCGGACACCCGAGGTTTAGCGCTCCTGATGGAAGACATGATGATTGGGTTATCATGCTTGCAATTTTACGACATGCAATGACGGCGGGCGGTGGATCAACCTGGGCGGACATTGAAAGTCTTGGCAGTGTAGACGACTACGAATCGAAATGGAAGTGAGGACACATTGAGCGACATACCAATGAGCGACAACGAGAGAAAATGGACCGAGATAGGCACGGCTGGATTACAGGCGTACATGGGGTATGTGGAAGAAGCCTATCACCGCGAGTTACATTGGCCGGGGGTGCAGCCGCTTTACTCACGAATGCGCCGCTCCGATCCTGAAATGGCGATAGTCCGCAACGTCTACCAGGCATTAGCGCGTGCGGTGAAACTAGAGTGGGAATTGCCGGACGATGCGAGCGATGATGACAAACGCGCACAGGAGTTTGGCGAGCAGATGTTACAGGACATTGAAGGCGGTCCTGATGGTTTTCTCTCAACATTGATCAGTCAAGTCCCCTTCATGGGCTTCGGATGGTGGGAAGTTGTGTTAGGTATGCGCTCACAGAAATGGAACGCGCCTGATGGTGACGAATGGAAGTCAGAGTACAACGATAATTTGATTGGTGTACGCAGGCTGGCATGGCGTGATCACTCCAGTTTCTATAAGTGGGACATGGATGAGCGGACTGGCAAAGTAAGGGGATTCATCCAGCAGGATAACCCGAACCCACAGATAACCATCCCGCTAAATCGCAGCCTTCACATTGCATTTGGTGACTTGCAGAACCCGGAAGGGTTGTCGCCATTAGAGGCTGTATGGCGGTTGGAAAGGATTAAGTACGGCTTGGAAGTCGTGCAGGGCGTTGGGTTTGAACATGCCGCCGGATACCTTGACGTGACGGTGAACGAATCACTTACACCTGGTGATGAAGTAAATTTGAAACGCGCTGCTAAGAACATAATGACGGCGCAAGAGGGCAATTATGCTGCATGGCCTAAGGGCGTTGTGGGTGAGTTGAAGGATGTGAACTTCTCCGCCGCTCCCTCAATCCTCGAAGCGATAAAGTATTTTGGCATCCTCAAATTGATGGTCTACAACATGCAGTGGGCGTCACTGTCCTCAGTGACGGGCACGGGTTCATTCGCAGCCATGACCGACAGCTCGCAGATGTTCATAACCGTGTTCAACGCAATGATGGAAGGATTGATCTCGCAGGTTGATGCACAGTTGGGCAAAAGGATATTCACGCTGAATGAAGGCGCGTTCCCTGGCATGACAAAGCGTCCTAAATTGGTATGCACACCGATAGAGAAGCAGGTGAGTTTGTCAGAGTTAGCCACGTTCCTGGATGCGATTCAATGGATGGAATTGTCAGAGGACGACCTGAAAGCGATCCGTAGAAAATCAGGGGTGTTGACTGAGACAATACCGGAAAAGGACGAAACTAATCGGGAGCCGGAAGAAAAGAAAATCATTGCCGCCAGCATTCCTAATTGGAAAAAGTTTGTCGAGTTGACCAATCCTGAACTGGCTAAGAAGTTAGCAAAGGCGAAGTAATGAATCTTTTCAAGAGACTGGTAGACGCATTTACACATTCGTTTGAAGCGGGTGACTATTACTCCATCAGGTCAAAGTATAAGTATGAGATTAAGAACGCAATACTCGAATATCTCATAAGCGACAGTGGGTCTGTGGCTGGTCCTAAAAACCAAATGAAACAGGCGATGGTAGAAGCGTTTGGTAACGCCTTCGATTCCGGGTATGTGGACGGCGGCGGCGATGTGAACGAAATGAACTCCAGCGCCCAATCATGGATTGCGAGTAAACAACAAACAGAACTCGGATTCATCGACCAACTATTCGAAAGATTGAAAGAGTTGAAAAAGGAAGAGCCTGACGAGGATAACACAAGCGAGGTTGAGGACAGATCCGAGGGGTACGCAAACACCCTTGACGGCGTTTATGCAGAGGGTAAGTTGCGGGGCGCTAAGAACATCATGCTTACATTTGGGGGCGATGATGGTCAGGAAAGTTGCCCAACCTGTTCGAAGTGGAAGGGTAAGCGGCATAGCGCGTCATTTTGGGTGAAACGCGGATTGATACCGGGGCAGGATGGAAACGTCAATTTCGAGTGTCGAGGTTACAACTGCAAGCATTATCTGTATGACGACAAGGGCGAAATTTGGGCGGGGCATTGATGAGCGACTTGGAGCCCACACTGAAACCTGTTACTGACCTGTCTCCAAAGGTGGTGAGCATGGCGCGGGCTATTGACCGCCTTCCACCGGGGGAATATTCGATCAACCTCAAAAAGCCAACAAGTAAACACGAGAGTTGGGATATTGCCATTGATGAAGTAAAGCGGGTGCAGACCATGACCCTGCCGCAGAATGGAGTGAAGCAATGAGCAAATTAGAATTTTATACCGATGAAGCTGGCACATGTGTGAGGGCGTATGGACATAGCTAGATTTTTTATACCGATAATTGCGGGGAGTTGGCAAACGGTTTCCGCTCCAGATGCGGCATTTAATTGGCTGCCATTTACAATACAGAAATCCGGGGCGAGTAAGTTTCGTATTTCTCCATCCTTTAATTTAGAGACTTACGCGAATATTGCGGTTGCGAAAACATATTACGTTGACCGAGCAATGCCGGACGATACTGGAAACGGACTAACTTGGGCGACTGCCTTTCAAAAACTAGGAACGGCTTTGGCAAAGGCAGATGTTGACCGAATTTATATTGCCGAAGGGGTTTATGAATATGGATACGGGTGGGATGGATATGATTGTGCCCGCTCAGTAAAGGTTATAGGAATTGGCAATGTCGTTCTGGCCCCACATGCTACTCTTTCGTGGTCTGCTGTTGATTCTCATTATGAGGCTGTGGCTACTGGTGGAACATTGGTGTTAGATTTGACCAACATTGACAGCTTTGGTGATTACCAAATGTTAGTCAAAAAAACAAGTTCAGCCGATGTAGATGCTACGGCGGGTAGTTGGTACTATGCAAGCAATGTGTTTTATGTGCATACTTTTGATGACCGCGCCCCAGATGCAAACATTTGGACTTATCAGGCAGTAAATAATGGACTTTCTTATAAGGCTAAAACTTTTTATCTGGAGAATTTGAAATTTTACGGCGTTGGCTGGACACATTTTATAAACAATGCTGACGGCAAAACATACGCCAAAAATTGTGAGTTTAAGTACCCAGGCGCAACTGGAAACGGATTTTTATTTATGGCTGGAGAATCCATTGTGCAAAATTGCCTTGCATCCCGTAGTTATCAAGGAGATGGATTTCATTGCAACGAGAGAGCAGCGGGAGTTGGCAGTAATTTCGCAATGATAGATTGCATATCGCATAATCACGGGGACGCAACGAAAAATAACTGTAACGGGTATTCATCTCATGGGGCGCAGGTGGTGACTGCCATTAACTGCAACTTTACGGACAGCTATGGGCCGAGTTGGAAAAACGCCGCAGATGTTGGATTGCCGAAAGAATGGGCGCTTGGGTGCTTACTACGAGACCCCATTGGACAAATCGCAGCTACAGATGTTAATTACTCTACTATTGGCACTGGTTGGCTAGATGGATGTACCTCTATTGGAGCGGTTACTGATTTAGAGGTCGGTGCTGGTGGAGCAATTTACTATCGCAACCTTAATAGCGGGGGGGTGTTTATCGGAGCGCCCGTACCGTACTAATAAAATAGTCATTTCATCGAGGGAACTATGACCGACTTCATAACCATGCAAAAAGTAGCGTTACCCCCGTTATCACAGCGGATCGGTGACGTGTGCTCATTCTGCGACAAGCGCGCGGTTGGAACAGTGAAGGACATCGACACACGCGGGATGGATAACATCACCGAGTTACACTACTGCCGGGAACACGAGGCGGTGGCTAAGAGTTGGCGAAAAGTTGCTACATTTGCGTAGTTTACATACCTGATGGAGTATGTAAGAATAAGCTGACAAACAACGAACCTTGCGAAAGCTGGCCGTAGTCGATTATGACTGCGGCCTTTTTTATTACACGGAGACACATGAAAAATTTACTTTTCAACCTGGTTGATGGAAGCGCGGTCATAGACGGTATGTCCGCTGGTGAGTTTACCAGCATGTGGGGGCGCGTGGTTGCGTTCAAAAAGGAAGAGTTAGCCGAATACCTGTCGAACACCACTAAGGCATTAGCCGCAACGGTGGATGTAACCGGTGAACTTGTCGGGTTCCCTGTCGATGCAATGGGGCATGAGCATGAAGAAGCCGCCGGGTGGGTTAAGGGATGTTCACTTGACGACCAGCGCGGAGTGATCCAGTTAGAAGTCGAATGGAATGAACTAGGCAAAAGCGCGATCGCTGAAAAGCGCGTGCGGTACTTCTCACCTGAAATTGACATAAAAGCAAAGGTGATCATGGGTGGTTCATTGACGAACTGGCCAGCCATGAGGGACAAGGAACATCAAATACTTTTGAAACCCGTAACTCTGTCTCTATTCTCTCTTGATGGTGAATCTATTGACGAAAGACTTGAAACGATCCGCCGGGCATTCTACGAAATGTATGCAGAGTGGGATTGGGAAACTTACCCGGTTGAAGTGTTTGAAGGTTATTTGATTTGCCGCCATGATGATAAATACTGGCAGGTGAATTACGCAGAAGCAGAGGATGGATCTGTAACATTTGACCCGATGGATTCCTGGGTGGAAGTAAAGCACTCATGGGTCGCGGCAACATTGGACAAATTACAACGTGTATTATCCGGCATCTTTAGTGGTGCTGGCGACAATTCCACAACGGAGGTTGATATGGAGTTTGATTTAGAAAAAGCAACACCTGAGCAAAAGGAAGTTTTGCTGTCTC
>Ga0209416_1002422_pt1 | contig 10253 bp, 8 predicted proteins | sample RifGroF1_FD_184001 | JGI IMG/M metagenome (GOLD analysis project Ga0209416, IMG submission 184001) | Groundwater microbial communities from Rifle, Colorado, USA - Groundwater F1 (SPAdes) (version 2) | ecosystem: Environmental > Aquatic > Deep subsurface > Groundwater | place: Rifle, Colorado...
GACTTGGCCGATCGGTTAGGCGAAGGTCTGCAAAACCTTTTAGATGGGTTCAACTCCCATAGTCACCTCCATAATTAATATATATTTAAATATTAAAATGAAAAAAGAAATAAAATCTACGGAGGTACCTAAAGCAATAGGACCATATTCGCAAGGAATTGAAGTACAAAATACCGTATATACATCAGGACAAATACATCTTACAAAAGGTGGAATTTTGGTTGAAGGTACTGATGAAGAGAAGGTCATTCAAGTCATGCAAAACCTAGAGAATATATTGAAAGAATCTGATATGACCTTTGAGAATGTAGTTAAAACAACAATATACATAACAGATATGGGGATTTGGAACACATTAAATGAGGTATATTCTAGATATTTTACCCAACCATATCCCGCAAGAGAGACTGTTGTAGTAAAAGAGTTACCTAAGGGAGCCGTTTTGGAAATGAGTATGATTGCCGTAAGGTAATCATTGGTTATTCTATTTAATCTGATATAATTTAAAACAATGAAACTCTATTCAACCCTAGATCGAAAAGTAGTAGATATCCAACCCATTAAAGATAACGAAATCTCAATATACAGTTGCGGACCAACAGTCTACTACAGAATGCACTTAGGAAATATTAGGGCATATATAGATTGGGATGTAATGCACAGAGCATTCAAATACCTAGGCTACAACGTAAACAGAGTAATGAACTTCACTGATGTAGGTCATATGAGCCATGACGAAGACTTCGGAGAAGACAAAATGGATATAGAAGCAAGCAAAGAAGGAATAACAGCAATAGATGTAGCAAACAAATATATCAATACGGTATTAGAAGACTTTAAAGCATTAAATATTCTTACACCAAGTGGAGATACAATCTCAAGAGAATTAGATTACAACGATGTAGAGAAATTCGGATGGATGAGAGCAACCAATATGATTCCAGAAATCATTGAATTAGTTAAAAAAATGGAAGCGAATGGATATACCTACGAAACAGATAAAGCATTGTATTTTGATGTTACTAAGGTACCAGATTACACCATATTCACAGGCCAGAAATTAGAAGACAAGAAGGTCGGAGACAGAGAAGAAGTCGTAGTAGATGCTAACAAAAAGAACCCTGCAGATTTTGTACTCTGGATGAAATTAACAGGTAAATATGAAAATCATGATATGCATTGGAGCTCACCATGGGGTGAAGGTTTTCCAGGATGGCATATTGAATGTTCTGCAATGGGGAACAAAGCATTTGGAGTAAATTTTGATATACATACAGGAGGTATAGATCATATACCTGTACATCATCCAAATGAGAGAGCACAGAATATTGGAGCATTTGGACAACCAGTAGTTAAGTATTGGATACACAATGAATGGGTAGTAACTAAGGATGATGCTAAACTAGCCAAGAGTGATGGGAATGCTGATGATTTACCAGGGATTGTATCTCAAGGATTTGATCCTTTAGATATCCGATACCTCTTTGCATCTGTTAACTACCATACGAAGCTACAGTTCTCTACAGAGGCTCTAAAGGGTGCTCAGAATGCAAGACTAAGTCTTAACAAGAAGGTAAAGGAATTAGGAGACAAGAGCGGTAAGGTCATACCAAGATATATTGGTAGATTTAAGAATGCTTTAGAGAACAATCTTAATATGTCTGAGGTACTATCCATCTTAAACGAGATGTTAAAGAGTAAGGAAGACAAAGAAGATATATTAGCTACAGTATTGGAATTTGACAAAGTATTGGGATTGAATTTGAATAATATTAAAGATTACAGCGTAGTAATTGCAGATGAACAGATTGAGAACTATGCTAGAGAAAGAGATACTGCGAGAGCTGAGAAGAGATATGAGGATGCAGACAAATTTAGAAAATTAATAGAGGAAGCAGGGTTTAAAGTTTTCGATACTCCAGAAGGTACTAAATATGCAAAATACTAAAACTGTCCAATTAACACATATCCAGGAAGAGAGTATTAAGGAGATACTTCTTAATTTGAAATGGAGAGAAGAAAAGTCTAACAATGAATATGTAAAACTTCGAATGAAAAGCTACCTTGGTTCTGCGGCAATGTTGTATACCAGTGGGAAATTGGTATTACAAGGGAATGAAGATTTCTCAAATATCTTAGGAGAGACATCTGAAGTAGGAAACAAAACATTAGTTCCTCATTTAGGTGTAGATGAAGTAGGTAAGGGAGATTACTTTGGCCCTCTAGTTGTAGTTTCGTGTTTTGTAAATCCTGAGAATGTAGATATATTTGAAAAAATAGGAGTGGGTGATTCTAAAAAGTTTTCAGACAAAAAGATAATTGAGATGTATGAACAGTTAAAAGACTACGAATATTACTATGTGAGTATTGTAATGCCTGCGGAGTACTCTGATTTACAAAAGGAAACAGGGAATGTGGCTATATTATTAGCAAGACAACATTCCAAGGTCATTGAGATGGGATTAGGAGATCTTAAATCTAAGAATATTGAATGTAATACGGTGGTTATTGATCAATTCTCAAATAGCAAGAGCAGGATATTGAATGAATTGGGTAAGATGGGGCAGGGGGCAGATATAGATCAGCATCATAAAGGTGAATCAGATATTGCAGTAGCTGCAGCATCTGTATTAGCTAGAGGAGTATTCTTAAAGGAGATGGAAAAGATGAGTAAAGCATATGGTTTTGATTTTCCCAAGGGTGCTACACATGTTATAGGGAAGGGGAATGAGTTTGTAAAGAAATATGGTATGAGTGAATTGAAAAATGTTGCGAAGATATCTTTTAAAACTACGAAAGCTATTAAGATTTAGTCTTTTGTTTTCTTCCTGTCTGCTAATATTGATCTTGTAAATGCTATTACTAGTATCAGAACTGCTAATGGTACTGCAAGGTATGCGATGTATGAATTTTGAGTGGCTTCCTTGATTATGGTGCTTTGATCTATACCATTGTAAAAACGACCGACCACTTTTCTTCCAAAGAGTATGTCCGAAAAGTGCCACTTCTTTATCTCTACCGTCTCTTCTATCGTGTCTCCAGGGTAGAGTTTTGTCCCAGTCACATTAATTTGTCTATACTCAGGGGAGTATGAGCTTTTTGTATCAAACATCTGTATTTCTCCCTGTGGTTGTAATACGTAGTTGGTATTATTCTGATATATATACTTAATACTCATTGGTTTTAAGAATGGTACTCCGGGTTCGATGATTTCAAATGAGATTTGAGCAAAATCACTTTTAATCTGTAAGGGGAATGTAGTTTGGTCTTCTAGAATATGTATAGTTACAAGTTGGGAGAGAGTATCTACTGTACCGAGCTGATTCTTTTGCACTGTAGCGTCTGTAGAGGATATTTTTTGCAAAATTATGAGGTTGAAGTATGTACCTGGGGCAAGATTGCTAGGAGGTTTGATTTCATAGTTTAAAATGAGGGAATCATTGGGTTGCACAGTATATGTCTCTTTATCTAGTACAAGGAAGAGTTTCTTTTCATCCGATATCAGTTGTAATGTCTTTGGATCGTATGCGGATGTTTTTGGGGATATTACGATGGGTGTTGAGCCTTCATTTTTGAAAGTAACTTTCCCAGTTGATTGTTTGCTTTGAGTTATGGTTGCCTCATATATTGATGGGGTTACGGTATCAGCATGAACATTGGCGGGCATTAAGAAAGCAATCCCTAATACGCATAGGATTGTGATTAGGCAGTTTTTTAAGCTCATTTCGGTAATGGGTATGAAGGATATGGTGAAGGCGTTGTAGGTGCAATTCGCTTCTTCTTTTTGCTTACTCTAACTATGACGATTATGGCTATGATTACAACCAAAGCTATGAGGATTATCTTCCAAGGTATGATCCAAAATGTTAATTCTGAAGTTAGTGGTGCAAATCCTGGTTGGAATGTTCTGTAGGTAACTATTAGATTGGCTTTGATTGGTCCTAATACGATTGCTTTATCCTTGGTTAAAAATGAACCTAGATTCCAGAGAGTTTCGTAGTTTCCAGAGTTATCTCTTAATATACTCTGACTGTTTGGATTAAATGGTAATCGGGTTATTTCTTGATTAAAGATATTGGTAAGAACAATTTCTCCAACTGGAGTAATGTGCGTATCACCAAGATTTTTAATACGGGTATCAAATGTTATGGTAGGGTATTCATAGAAACTTTTCTCAGTAGAGAATTTTAGAAGTTCTGCATTTTCAACAAATTCATCTCCAATTTGTACCAATATGGGCATTCCTAAGGTAAGGGTTGTGGTTGCTCCTGTACCAGTTAAGACTGCTTCATTTTCTGATTCGAATGCAATTATGACAGTATATTCTCCTTTAGTTGCATCTTTAGGTACGTTGATTTCGTAATATATTTTTTCATTTTTGTTTGGAATTAGCTCTATACTATCTATACTGACCTTCATCCATGTGGTTGCAGTATACAGGGATTTGGCTTCTTCATTTTCAGTTAGAAGAATTGCAGTACCGGGTTGGTTCTCAATTTGTCTAAATCCTCTAACAATGATGTTGTAATTGATTGCTTTAGGAGTAAGATTCCAAACTACTAGTTCTCCATTGTACTTTTGACCTGGAACAAGCTTTAACTTTTCTGAAGTAGGGGCGGTACCAATAGAGATGCTTTCTGCATGAACACTATTCGCGAAAAGAAAAGAGAATGAAAAAAAGGCTAGCAGAACAAATATTCCTTTAAAAATCTGAGTGTGTGTATTTTTCATAACGTTTAGTAGTAACCACCGCAAACAAAGGTGACGCTTTCAGAGTAGCTACCTGCAACTGCAGATGATCCTGCTCTAGCACCGTATGTTATTGTAGCACTTTCCGATGATGACTGTGAACCATTTTGGTAAAGAACTAATTGTGCTCCTGTAGCTGTTCTGTCTAATGCACCAAACGTTCCTGCACTACCAGTTCCAAAATCTGTTGGAACTGTAGCGGTACCTGCGCCATCAGGATCAGATACTGTCATACCAAAACCTTCAGCGTTTACACCTGTAAGATCAATCGTAGCACTCCCAGTCGATGCTAAGAGGTATGTGGTAGCACTTGATTTGTAGAGTCCTGCGTCCGTAGAACCATCTCCAGCACCATATGTGGCCCAGTAATATCCACTTGTTGTAGTTGATGTGCTTGTAGATATCTCATGGGTTACTGTTGAGTATGATCCTCCAGGGTAGAGTGAGCCTAAGTTGACAGAGTTTGTACTAATTGTGCAACTTACTGATGGCACAGAAGAAACGGTTGCTGAAACAACAACAGTATCATTTGATACTAAGTAAACTTTGAATGTACCAGAATCAATAGTAGTGCCATTTCTTGTTTCAACAGATATTTCATGTTCTCCTGCAGTATCATCTGTTCCAAGTACTCCTGCGGCTGACCCATTAGTTAGTTTTACGCCATATGTAGTTCCCGCTGTTAATGTATCGACATTTGAAATTGTGATTGTATCTACGGAAGATGCTCCTGATCCCTGTGTACATGATGCTGCTAATGTGCCTGTAGTTGGTAGTACTGCATCGATTGCCCAGTTTGTTGCGGAAAGATCGACTATGGATGATGCAACGCCGGCAACAGTTAAAGCTCCTGCGGTTCTACACCAGTTAGCATCGTCATTGTCAGGAAATGTAATTGTAACTGTTCCTCCAGTAGGTATTGTTTGTGATGTATCTACCGCTAAGACATATTCTACCGTAGCTGAAGACCCATTGATATTGGCTTGAATCCTACTTAAGTAGAAGTAGGTTGCAGCTAAAGCATTAGCTTTAGAAATGAATGCAGGCGCAATTATTATGAAGAACACCGTTAATACAAGTACGGAGATACCACTAGTTATCAAGCCTGACTTTTTCATATTTTTAGGGCAGAAATATAATTGAGTACCTTTAATACAGATATAATTTAAACCAAAAAGGGTACTGTTGTCAAATAATTATAAACCCTTAATTATACCTTCTAAAAATACTGGAGTATGGCCCATTCTTCTCTAATACCTAGGTACTAATACGAAATATATTTCTTCAGAGTAGTCAGTTGCAGGGGTTTTACTGGTATTTGCTTTAGCTATCAGATTGATTCCAACTCTTCCATTTTGGATTGGACCATCTCCGTCATATATCTTGTTTGCTGTAGTAGATACCGTCCCTACGTTGTTTATACTCCCTGCATAATCAGTCATCGCGGTGAGGTCTCCAAGGAATCCGGAGGTATCATTAGCTACATAGAAACTTTGTAATCCAAATCCTTCGGATACTGAATCTAAATCTGCAGTAGTAGAGGTGATGGTTTGTGATGTGGTTGGACTGTAGAGTCCTCCATTTTTACCAAACTGAATTATGGCAACTCCTCCTGTAGAATTACTGTTAATATCTAACCATACTAGGTTAGGGGCAGTTGTAGCTGCAGCTCCTGCCATGAGGTCATCAGTTCCAGAGAAAGCTATGGTATATGGTGCGTCGTTATCTGCAGATATTCCTGTTGAGTCTGCAATATCAATATCAAATGAGATTGAACCACTTGCTGTAGTTGTACTTGAGGCTATGCTGTAATCGGATTGAGTAAAATCTCCTTGTAAGGCAGATATTCTAATGTAGTAGAGGGTGCTTGCTTGTAATCCCTGTATATTGAAAACTTCAGTTTCCCAGTAGATTTGAGTTCTGAAATCGTTAATATCATGGTTTCCAACGGCTTCTGGTCTGAATGTAGCTCCATCTATATATTGTATGTCATTTACAAAATTGTCAGTTGAGATAGCGGTGGTATACAGAGTGTCTGAGGGATTGCTGTTTGTTATGATCTCAAATCTGGCCCTGTCATAGCATCCACCAGTCCCGCAGAGTGCGACCATACCTCCACTTAATTCTGCAGGTCCTGTTAGACAGTTGGTAGCTCCATCTGTAGTAGTTTCAAAGCATTGAACTCCTGGTTGAGCAGCTATGAAGTTCACGGACGGATCTTGTTGTAGTCTGTAATTAGTAGAGTAGTTTCTAGGATCCGCTGATATATTTCCAATTGAATTCATGAGGCTGTAGTTGCCGGATGCTGAGTCTAGTAACCCTCCTCCTGCTGATGTTACCTGAATCTAGGTCTGTAGCGAATACGGTTTGTACAAGTGAGGTTGATATCCCAGCTATTAGTACTAATTTGAATATATTGGCAGTTTTCATTATGATAATGATATTGTAAATAGAAACTATTAGTCAACAAATATATGAAAGAGACGGTTGTACATGTAAAAAATTTAAAGAAAATATATCACACTAGAGTTAGTAGGGGATTGTTTAGTACAGAGAAGAGGGAAGTAGAGGCAGTTAAGGAGATTTCTTTTGATATATATGGTGAAGAGGTGGTTGGTTTCATTGGTCCTAATGGGGCTGGTAAGACTACCACCTTGAAGTGTCTTTCGGGTTTGTTAGTTCCTACTAGTGGTGAGGTTGAGGTTTTGGGGTTTAAACCTGAGAAGCGTAAGAAGGAATTTTTACAAAAGATTGCTTTAGTAATGGGTCAGAAGAGTCAGTTATGGTGGGAGTTAGCTCCTATTGAGACTTTCAAGCTTAACAAGGAGATATATGGTATTCCAGACAAGGAATACAATGAGGTGGTGAACGAAATGGTTGAAATTTTGGATATTCAAGAAGTCATATTGAAGCCTACTAGGAATCTTTCTTTGGGTGAGCGTATGAGGTGTGAGATTGTTGCGGCTTTGTTGCATACTCCTGAGTTAGTATTTCTTGATGAGCCTACTATTGGTCTTGATGTGGTTTCTCAGCATAACCTGAGAGAGTTTATTAAGGTGTATAACCAGAGGTACAAGGCTACGGTACTGTTAACGAGTCATAATATGGAGGATGTTTCTAATCTTTGTAAAAGGGTCATAGTTATTGATCATGGTGTGGTTTTGTATGATGGTAAGATTTCTGAATTGATTAATGGTTTTGTTAAGGAAAAACATATTCATTTTGTTTTGAAGGAGAATATTAGTCCTGATGATTTTAAATCTTTGGGGAAGTTAACAGAGTGTAGTGGTAATGAGGGTACATTGGTAGTGAGTAGGGAGAGGGTTAGTGATGTGTCTAAGGAGTTATTGAATATGTTTGAGGTTGTGGATTTGGATATTAGTGAGCCTAATCTAGAGACTGTCATAAAGGGCATATTTGAGGGTGGGTACAAGATTTAATAGATATTTTTTGGTATAATCCCTATGTTCATATATATGGAGAGGTGTCAGAGTGGTCGAATGAGACGGTCTTGAAAACCGTTATATGGGTAACCATATCGGGGGTTCGAATCCCTTCCTCTCCGTTTGATATTATGAACAATTTTTTTTATGAGTACTGAACATAACTCTCTTTTGTTATCCAGATTAAATTCCGATTTTCCCGAGCAAGAGCTTTGGGAATTACTTGACGAAATTAAGGAGATAGGGGACCCTATCTTTTTATATCCATTATATAGTCTTTATCAAAGCAAAAAGAACAAAGGAATAGCCTTCAAAATAGTTGATATTATTGGAAAGATTAAATCCCCTTCAAAAGAACAGATAATAAAGGATATCTTGAGAGAAGTAGAACCGGGAACTTTTGAATTTGATTCAATTCTAAATATTATAATACAAGAGAAGTACTTTGATGCTAAAACTTTTGATATATTGCAGAGTGCAATCCCTATATTAATAAAAGAAAAGAAAATGTCTTTTAGAGATATTAAAATGGGTAAGATTCTAACATGCTTTAATGAAGCTAAGTTGTTGCCACAAATAAGTGATTATCTTCAGAGTGTATATGAGGATTCTTCTTTTGGATCAAGTACGCGGGAATATGCCCTCGAAAATTGGATAGGGATATCGTCTGATAATAGAATTCTGTCTCTGATAGAGAATTATTCAAAAATAAAAGAAGAGGAAGCGTTGGAGAAAGCTTTTGTTAGAATCTCAATGAAATTTCCTGAGAGGCAAAAAAGAAAGATTCAGGACAAGATTTTTTCTGAAGGAAGTGTTATTGCAAAAGACACCCTTTTGGAATGTCGGAATAAACAAATGGTACAAAATATAGTAGCTCTTAAGGATACAATAAACAATGACGCCATATGTGGATTAATAGGTATTTATATTTTCGGAAGAAATAACAATATTGAGAAACAATTTCAGACGATTTCTTCGGAAGAGGAGCTTATGAGTAAGTGCAGCTTCCTACGGATTTCTATTCAGGATTTCAACCCTTTGCTGAAAAATTACGGTATATCTAAAGAGGAGATACAAAAAATCTTTCCCGATATTCCTCCTACAGATTTGAAGAAAAGTATAAACAGTTTAGAAATATATTCTTTTTCAAAGGGTTTAGACATAAAGGATGAAGTAAGAGAACTAAGAAAAATTAACAACTTGGTAGGCCTTCTCTCTGCGCATACAAATTTACTTGATGACAAGATAGAGATGTTAAAGAATTTTAAATTGTTCAATATCTATGAAGAACATGCTTGGGGAGAATTGCATTATCAGTTACTAAAACTTTATTATCATAATCTCAAAAAGCTAAAGAATAAAATATCTTAGATTTTTAACACATATGTCAATAACCATAACCTACTTTGTTCATGGTACAACTACAGATAATGAACAACACATATCAAGTGGTTGGAAAGATGTAGATATATCTGATAAAGGTATACAACAATCCATAGACAGTATTCTGTTCTGATCTATTAAGAGCTGTACATTCTACTGAGTTATCATTTAAAGATAAATATCCAATAGTTATAGATAAAAGATTAAGAGAATGTAACTATGGTGATTACAATGGAAAACCATCGGATATAGTAGAACCATTACAAGAACAAATGATATATACAAGATTCCCTAATGGAGAATCATATGAAGATGTAAAGGAAAGAATACAATCCTTCTTAGAAGATATTAAAGATAAATACGATGGTAAACATATAGCTATAGTTGCACATAAGGCACCACAATTAGCATTAGATACAATATTAGGTAATATGACATGGGAAGAAGCATTTACTAATGATTGGAGAAAGATAGGGAAGTGGCAAGCAGGGTGGGTATACAATTTAGAATAAATACTATGCAAATCACAATCAGTGAATCTACAATCTCAGATTTCTCAGAACTAATTAGTTTGTACAGACAACTTTGGGAAAAGTGGGAATGTTTTGATGAAGAAAAGCTAAGAGAAATATATGAAGAAGATATAAATACATCAAGAAGAACATATCTAATAGCAAA
>Ga0209416_1002425_pt1 | contig 10232 bp, 25 predicted proteins | sample RifGroF1_FD_184001 | JGI IMG/M metagenome (GOLD analysis project Ga0209416, IMG submission 184001) | Groundwater microbial communities from Rifle, Colorado, USA - Groundwater F1 (SPAdes) (version 2) | ecosystem: Environmental > Aquatic > Deep subsurface > Groundwater | place: Rifle, Colorado...
CGTTCGATGGTGAACAAGAATAACGCGACCACACGTAACCACATGGTGCCACACGTAACCACACGTAACCACATGGACACAGAAAACAGGCACCAAGTGTAACCATATTGGCACCACAAGTAACCAAAAGGCACCGGATGGGCACACATAATTGGCACTACCTGGCACCACATTGGCATTGCTTGGCACCATATGGGCACAGAAGCTCTAGAAAAAGGTAATCATTTCAAAGAGTTACAAACCTGTGTGTCCAAACGTGGTCAATAGTGTCCAACCGTACACCACCCCCTGTGTCGTGAGTGGGAGAGGGGGTCTGTTTTAGTATTTAATTTTTTTTTTAAATACTTAAATAGAATGGTCGGGGGGAGGTGTACGCACGGACTCTTTTGGCACCAACCGTACACAGCCCTAAAATTCCCCAACAATATCAACCACTTACACAAGCATCCTGTCACCAACCGTCACCAAAACATTACCACCAATCACCAAAAACGGCACCACCAGGCACCAAACCCTTGACAAATGGCACCAACCCGTGTTAAACCGTCACCAAACCGTCACCAAACCGTACCAACCGGACACAAAACGCCCGGTAACAACAAACCTCAACCAACGGAGCAACCATTATGTCAAGCCCACACATGTCATTTCGCCTAAATCATTACCAACTAGCCAAAGCATTAAGAATCCTTGTAACCTTAGAACCCAACCAACCAATAGCATCGCTATCCCAGGCAGCAAAATTAATAATCATTGACTGGATATCAAAGCACTCCATCCATACATCATTAGAATGCGCTCAAGCAGACATAAACGCAATCAAGTTAATCAATACACTGCAGGTAGACCAAATAGACCCATACACAACCATACAAAACATTATGGCACAAGCAAAAGCTCAACAACCATTCCAGGCACAACAATCATTACAGATAAAAGCCCAGGCACAGAAATCAGCCCAACAAATACAAAGAGATATTGAAGATACCAGACTCTTTGAACAGCTCAGACGTGAACATGCATTAAAAGAAGCACAAGAATTAAAAGATAAAGAGCTTGATACACAAATAGAGCTATCTTTGCAAACAAGAAAACCACTTCCCAAACCGTCAGAATTCCATGATCCAAACATCACCGAGTCAGAAATATCAACTATAACTGACTTCAGCCCACCGAAAGATTGGATTGACAGCGAGGAGTAAACACAACAAATGAACGGGCATAACGTGGTGGAATTACACAGTTTTTACGTTATGCCCCCCGCTTAGCCACCACAACGGCCGCCACGCCACGTTCCCGACCGTCCATGCCACCATACCCACCGTCCCGTTACGGCCTGTCACGGCCATCCTACGCCCTTCTAGCCCCCTATTTCGCCCGGCCACCATACTATATACACGCCACCAACCAACTACCACAACGTAGCACAACGGCTTCGCCGTAAACCACCTACGTGTTTTTTGTTGACAAACCCACGTGTATACGGTACAATAACACATACTACAGCCATACTACAGCCATAGAGGAAATCAAAGCAATTGCAAGCGCTCTTCCAACAGACCAAGCGCGCGAAACAGTAGTACTATTTTTATTTTCAATAGGTTTTACAGCAGAACAGGCTCAACAGATTATCAATAACGATACAGTTTTAAAGAATATCTTTACAAATTAATCCGGGAGTTATCATGAAACCTTCCGAAGCAAACTATTATCTTGTAACCTCCAATGCTAGAGCCACAATCAGCAAAGGAACGGTTCTTATTAATTATACAACTAAGAAGCCATTTCCATGTAATTTCTGTCACCAACTAACTTTACGAATTTGCCTAGATACCAGAATCAAAGATAACAATCTCAACCTAATTAATTGCTGCAAAGAATGCCAAAAGATTCAAAATGGTGCTAAAGAAACCATTACTATCAGTACAGTCTGTAAGAAAGATGACGAAGTTGTTAAGGAATCTAAAATATGAACACAACATTCTATTATGCCATTGCCCCAAGTGAGCTGTTCCACCTGCAAGAGCAATGCACAATTTGGATGCCTGAAACCCAGCCGCTTAATCAATCAATTTGGGAACCTAGCCAGATCATTGCCACCTGAGACCTTAGTTACTTGTTCCAAATTGCAGAAATGCTCCAGATTGGAGCCATTACACCTAGTGAAGTCATTTGGATTGAGATCAAGCACAAAACAGCGACAGGTTACATATTTAGAAACGATGGCAAGATTGCAAACTTCTTTCGCATAATCTAACTTATGGAGATTATTATGGAAACTCGATATGACTCTTATTATGAAAAAGAAATTCCTTATAAAATGTCTTTAGAAGAATTATTATCTATTGAGTATAAACGTGAAGAAGATATTTTAGCTTATTTTAGATATATTGGCATTGATAATGTAAGAGTTATTTTACCAGCAACACCACAAGCCAGTATTCATAAAACCCCTTTTTTTGGAATTGCTATGTGTTCTAGTAATAAAACTGCTACTCTTTGTAGAATGATTAATAATAAAAATGATTTATATAATCCATTAATAGAGAAAGAAAATACTATTCATCCAGGACATTGGTATCATGTCTATAAAATTGAATTTACTCCTATAGAGTATGAAGGAGTAATTGAAAGGTTTTATTTTTCTGCTTTCTGTTCATTACTAAAATCAGATAAGGCTAAAATTGTCTAACCAATCCAAGCAACGGAGTTGCCCGCTTTTAACCACCAGCCAATCAAGGAGAACAAAGCATGAATAAGCAAAGCTACCAAATTCAGTCTGATTATTTCTGTAAATGTGGAAAACCAATTAAAATGAACCTCTTTAGTAAGAAAATAGCAAAGACCTTCTTTGCTACAGGTGTCACAGAATCTCAATCGGAAAGCCAGCCCAACATGTACCACGAAGAAAAAGGCTTGATGCAGGACTGCCAGTGCATAACTAAATTGCCTGCCTAATCACCAGGGCAAAGACTTTGCAATATTGAGCTTTGCCCCCCCCCTGGTTATGAGTTAGTCAATTTAATAACCTTAGATATGACCAAATGTTTAGTTTCGCTGTTCATCCTTGAACAACCATTACAACAATTTACACTAAGGGGAGAATGTTATAATTATGAAAGGCAAAACGATTCGTTTCTACAACAGATTTGGAACCCATATGGGCTGGAAATACCTTGCCAATGTGACATACTTTGAACTGCTTAACTGGCTCAAGGCAGGCAACACATTAAGATTTCAGAAACAAATCCTGACTAAGGACTCTCACAGTAATGAAATCTTCAAAATCTTGCGGAGATCATAATGACAATGACATCAGAAGAGATTATGTCTTTCCAAGGGCACGAGTTTACCTACGTGTTCGAAGATAACGATACAATGTCAGCATATGTTAAGAAAATAGACTTAGAAAAAGAACTATTATCTTTCTGGAGCTTTTCACTAGTTACAGATAGCGGATATGAGTTTGAACCACTAGATGATGAAGAAAAAATTGAGGGTGCTTGTTGTTTAGGTTATTCAAATACATTAGATAAAATTATTGAATTTATTACAGAAATAAAAACTATTAGAAAACATTTATCTAAACAAACAGGAATTTATTTTGACGGATGTCCATTCTAAGGAGCTTAGACATGAAAAAACTCTGTCCAATTTGCAACACCCTCAATGAAGCAATCGGCTTCAACTTAACTGAAAAAGAAATTCATAACATTCGTAAGATTGGTTTGTCCGAACAGCTTTGCAAGACCTGTTACCAGAAAGAACTTGCAACCAGGCTAGAATCTACCAAAGCTACTTTAATTCCGCTGAACAAAGAAAAAGAAATTACTCAGACTGCATACCATAAAGCCTATGAAGCATGGAAAGAAGTAGCCAGCATTTATCAAGCTATCGATTACAATCTCAACATGAATAAACATGCAATCAAAATGAAAGAATCAACCAAGATAAGAGTGCCAAAAACTAGTGAACCAGTCAACATTGAGCTTCTTTGCCAGCAGATTCTTTCTACCCTAAGTAAAGAACAACAACAGGCTATTATTCAAACCTTTAAAGCAACTCAAACCATAGGATAACTAAAATGACTAAAATAGACCAACTATTTATTAGAGCATGCAAAAGTAAAGATCCTTATAAAAGACTTAAATCTATTCGTCGTCGTTTCTATATTCGCCTTAATGATGATGACAAATATATTACAATGAAATTGGCTGAAATATGTGATACATACATTCCAGTTAAATCCATTAAAATATTTGAGGACCTTACTCATCCATTTGTAATGCGTAATGCCACTATTCAAGAGAAGTTATTTCGTCTTTTCTTGAATAATATTAGATTTGCTGAAATAACTGCATTTCCTGGCATGATACCGCCTGCGATGTTTAGAAAAGTTAAAGATTAAATATTTTCCAATTAATAGGAACCATTACAATGTCAAGCCCAATCATTACATTCCGCTTCACAACCTATCAACTTGCTCGTGGCCTGCAAATTGTCCGCAGCCTGGAGCCGAACTTCCAACTTACTAGTCTTAGCCAACTAGTCAAGATCATCTATACTGATTACCTGGCAAAAATGACCCTTAGCCAAACAGATGAAGTAAATCCAGACATTATGCAAGAAACCCAAGTTTTTATCTTAAATCCCAGAAAGAGAGAAATCAACTTGATATCATTGGCTGATGAGGAAAACTTCACTCATCAGGAGGTATAATATGAAAAGAATACACGTAAACAATATTGTTATATGTAAAACATATTATGCAGTATGTGTGGGTTCAATATCAGCAATACAATTTGAAGAGATAATGATACCTAAAGATACAGTACATAATTTCAGAACAAATTTTACTTATGCCTGGTACTTGTCTGATATTGGTATTGAATATGAAAATGAATCATATATAAACAATCTTAATCGAGTATTTGATACGGAAGAAGAAGCTAAGAATTGGATAAGCACTGAAGAGTATAAACAAGATTTAGAACGCCATTGGAATGTGTGTTCTTTTGGTAAATAACATCAGTCAATTAATAAAGGAACCAACTATGAGTAAAGCCCGCGTAGTTTCAACCCGAATGACTATTGAAGATCTTGCCAAAGCTCGTGATGGCCTACTTGCTAAAGGCATAGACCCAGCTGAATTAACAACTAGTCAAATTATCAAACTTACTTTTTATTATGGAATCATTTATCTCTGCCAAGATCCAAAATCTTCACCGAGTCAAGAATCCATAGACTTTGTAAGGCAGAAATTCAGCAAGACAAAAGTAACCAGGAGAATGCTCTTAACTGATCTGGAATAATAATCTTGCAAGATTTTAAAGAACTCACAACCAAAGGAGACATAAAAATGATAACAAGAGATAATATGAAAACAATGCTTGGAGTTGAATTTGATTACATTGACAGGAATGGAAGTATAACAAAGGCTTTTGTAAAAGTAGTTGATCCACAGAAAGGTATATCTTTATTTTCATTATCTGACAGAACAGAAGATGGTTTTTGTCCAAGAGATGAAGGATTTAAAACTGAACAAGATGGTACTTGGTGCTTAGCATCTTTAGACTTCTCAGTAGAAAGGGAACTTGAAATTGCTTTAATGGATTTAAATGAAATTAATTCTACAGGAAAATTAGCCCCATTTAAAAGAGTAGAATCAGATTATGATGGCAGTAATAATATAAATTGTATTTTTAGTTAGGAGTACTCATAATAAAGGACCAAAAACAATGAAATTAATATTCAAACTTCTTACAGCCCTTATCATCTTAATCCTATTCGGCATTGCAGGAGAAATGGATTATCAACATACCATCTCGCAACAAGAACCAGTAGTTCAATATTAAAAGGAGCACTATTATGTGGGACTTCACTAAGAATGCGCAATATTCTTTTCGTACTTTTTATATCCCTGAACGTATGATGTATGGATTGGAGCGTTATATTGAGGGGCACATTAAACCAGGAGGTTTTCTCTCAGCAGTTCTTAAAAATGATCTTCGCGGCGCTATTAACCATGCAGATAACGAAAACATTCAAAAGCTGCCAGCATACATAGAATTTTTATATAATGAAGCACCAAGCTTATGTTGTGGGAAGTGAAAAGAAGTTTAACGACTGGTTAAATAATAAATAATCACCATGAAAAAACTCCCACACTATAAGACACCAACTAACTTTCTTTGTCCAGCCTGCAATCAGCCCTGTCGCATAATTGCCTTAGACGATTCATTCAGTTATTCTGGCACTCATTGCACTTATGGCCAAGCTGGCATTCACTATCCATCTGATTATGGCTCACCTGTAACTGATTGCTGCGAGGCAGACGTTCCAGATGCTGAGATGGATGAACCAGATTATTATGATTATGGAGATTAAGTTATGGTAATGAAATATAAAGGCAAGACTCTTACCACCGAACAAGAGTCGCATGTCAATACCATTCTTGATGGAAACAATTATGCCATCCAAGCACCTCCTGGCAGTGGCAAAACATTCTTACTCCTCGCTATGGCGCGCAAAATGTCAGGATACGGATTATCAATTTCATTCAACAAACTTCTCGCTCAAGAAGCTGCAACCAAGTTTTCTAGCAACATAATGTGCAAAACTGGCCATGCCTTAGCATACGGTGCAATTGGTTACAAATATAAGAAGAAGCTCAGCAAACTGACAGGCAAACAACTAGCTGATACTTTCGACATTGGAGAATGGCAGTTATATAACAGTCCAGCCAACAAAGGATACCTCATTCTAAATACGATCCGCAAGTACTGTTATTCTAGCGATGAAGTTATTCAATACAAACATTTGCCAAGATTAACAATTCTTCAGGATGCAGACCTGGATATTATGCGTGAAGATTTGGTTCACCATGCCAATCTTGTATTTAATGAAATGGCTGATGTTAATAAGCATATGCCAATAACTCATGATGTTTATCTCAAAATCTGGGCATTAACAAACCCAATCATTAACAAAGACTTTATCTTCTTTGACGAATATCAAGATAGCAACCCAGTTATTGCACAAGTAATCAAGAATCAAAGTTGTCAAAAGATCTTCGTTGGAGACTGTTTCCAGCAAATCTACAGTTGGAGAGGTGCAGTCAATGCCTTGCAAGACGAGAATTTGGCAAAGCTATACATTACTAGAAGTTTCCGATTCGGTGAAAACATAGCCAATATGGCAAACACTATAATCACAGGCTATTATCCATATCAGTTTGCTTATGTGCCATTTCATGGCAACGACGATGTTGTTTCTTCTATCCATTACGAGCCCCTTCCAGCTGTGGATGCCATTCTCTGTCGAACAAACAAAGGAATTATTGCAGAAACAATCGAAGCTCTTGATAAGAATCTTTCTGTCCACATCCTGGGAGGTACTCAACAACTTACATATCTTATCAACTCTATAATTCAGCTCAAACTCCAGGGATATTCAAATCATCCAGACTTATTCCTTTTTAAGAACTTTGTCGATCTAGTCGAGTATGCTAATTCTCCAATGGGCGGAGATATTAAGCCAATCCTAAAATTAATCGAACTCTATGGCAGGGAACGCTTATTAAGTATTCTAGAGTCAACTGTGGAAGATCCAAACGAAGCCGACGTAACCATAACTACGGCCCATAAAGCAAAAGGTCTGGAGTATCCTAGAGTGAGGCTAGCTAACGATTTCAAGGTTCCCAGCGATCAGGGCAACCCTACTACTGAAGAAACCAACATATTGTATGTAGCCGCATCCAGGGCACTTCATCAACTCGATGTAAGCAAGTGTGAAGCTTGCTGGCCACACACATTTGACAAGGCTCGAAAGGTTGCCTATGAACAATGGCAAGTAGATCAAATGAGTAGAAAAGACATTAATACTATGTTTAAAGAAGTTGTTAGTAAGCATATCAATGATCTTGAAAATGATGTTAAGTTTTAAGTAGACTAATTATGGATCATAAAATGTTAGCAAAAGTTCTTATGAAACAAGCAAAAATTTTTGCTCTTTATGCAGAACTTGAAGGCATGAAAGCTACTAACTTATCTCGTATATCAATAGGTGCAGCTATTGCATATCCTGGAAAAGAATTTACACGTATAGCAAATGATCTTAATGGTCTTTCTAGCGACCTTTTTGATCTGTCATATTAAAGGAGCCTAACCTATGAACAAACGACAACTAAAGAAAATAATCACCCTATATCGAGAAGGCTTATCTTGTGAAATCTGCATAGCTGTTATTGTGGATTTAATGAAGGGAAAAACTCCATTAGAAATAGGAACTGCAATTCATTCTTTTTATGAATTAATATTTGACCTTGATGTAAAGAAAAGTTAAATTAAAGCATAAATAACTAAAAAGGAGATTATAATGAAAGTAACAGTAGAATTAGATTTTTATGATGTACAAGAAAACGGATTTGAAACAGCTATTGAAAATGCTATTATTTATAAATTAACATCTGATTTTGAAAAACGCGCAGAAGCATTTATTTCTGATAAAATTAATATAATGCTTCAATCAGCAGTTGAAGTTACTATTGAAAATAAAATGCGAAATCTTTTAAATGAAGATGTTGTAATCACTGATAAGTGGGGAAAGAAAATATTTGTTGGAAGTCCTGAAGATTATATTAAAAAGCAAATGGATGAAAAATTATTATCTCCTGTAGATAATTCTGGTAAAAAACTTTCAGGATGTACATCTTCAGGTCAAACTTGGCTAGAATGGAATATTGAAAAGGCAATAGAATCTACTATAAAAACACTAACTTCTGAAACTAGAAGTAGTGCCTTAAAAGAATATACAAAACTTTGTAATGATATTCTTGAAGAAATTAAAATGAGTTCAACTCATGATGCTTTATCGAAAGTTATGAAAGATATTGTTAATCAAAAGTAAAAATTTTTATAACGGAGCCAATTGTGAGCAAACGCAAATTCTTGCCAGAACTCTTCGGAATGAATCTTTACCAGACTGGTCGCAACGAAACTTTTTATGCCTGGAATCATAAACATGCCATTAATAAAAGGCCAAACGAATTGATTTATTTTATTACAGATGTTGGGAAAAGAATATTAATTATTAATAAATAATTTAAATTAAAAGGGGCACTTAAATGTTTGAAGGAAAGAGAATTAAATACATTAGTCCAAGTGGTAATTCATATGATGCTATGGTTGTTTCTTGTGTAAAAGATATAGGAATAACATTAGTAAATGCCGATACTTCTTCACAATATCTTTGGTGTTTACAGAAGCTAGAAAGGGTATAATAAATGGTATTGTAGATAGAACTCTTGAAAAGATAGGAGGATTTGCTTCTTCTGAGTCTTGTCTATTTGGACAATAAGGATACAAATATGATCATTAATAATAAAATAATAATAGGTATTGGTATACTTTTTAGTGCTATTATAATATTTTTTGCTTTTAAAGCTGACTTAGAAAAGAATAAAAGAATAGCTGAACTGAAAGAAAGGGCAAACTTAGTGCCAGTCGTAACTGTTGACGCACTAGGCATTTGTAAAGTAACGCAAGGAGGCAAAACTTACATGCTGATTGATGTTACTAATGAAACGAAAGCACTTGATGAGGTTAAACAAACTATTAGTACGGAGAAATAATGTGCGAAAGATTACTCGAATACTTCATACTCTTCTTACTCGCCTGTGTAACCTTAATTCTTTTTTTACGCGAAAAAGTAAAAGCTCTTATGATCAGGATAGAAAAATAATGCGAATAGCTAGACTACATATTTGGAGGGTAAAATGAATACTGTAAAAAATACTTTAATCTTTCTAGCATCTTTTATAATCGTAGGATTATTTGTCCTTCTTATTGATCAATTGTACCCCACACCTCCGATTGATCAAGCAGCTTTTCAACCTTATTCTAATAGAAATGTTATTACAAGTTTGGATAAATAACTTGGATTTACCTATAAATTGAGTAAGTATTTAAGGATTTTATGAAATAGTAAAAAGGCTAAAAAAGTGAAAAGAGTGCTTGACAAGGGCGATTTTTTCTGTTATTGTGGTCGAATAATACCGGATTTTACCGGAAAGCACCAAGGGACGTAAAAAGCCGTTTTCAAGTCGGGCATGTCGCCCATTCTACAAACCCACTAATTAGGAGAATCAAAAATGAGCATGATCAAAGTAGTTAGCAACCAGGCATCTCGTGAAATCACCGTAACTGAGCCGGCAGTATTGAACCTCGGAACTA
>Ga0209416_1002428_pt1 | contig 10225 bp, 6 predicted proteins | sample RifGroF1_FD_184001 | JGI IMG/M metagenome (GOLD analysis project Ga0209416, IMG submission 184001) | Groundwater microbial communities from Rifle, Colorado, USA - Groundwater F1 (SPAdes) (version 2) | ecosystem: Environmental > Aquatic > Deep subsurface > Groundwater | place: Rifle, Colorado...
TTCCAGCGTATCGCGCCCCGCCCCGCCCGACAGCCGGTCCTCCCCCGCGCCGCCTTCCAGCCGATTGTCGCCGCCATCGCCGGTGATCGTGTCATTGCGGGCCGTGCCGATCACGTTTTCAAAATTCTCGATCACATCGGTCTGGCTGCGGGTGCCATCTGCCTCATATGCGCGGCCAGCCTTCAGATCGACCTCCACGCCCCGGTCAGGCTCTGTCCGGGCGCCGTAATAAGCCTCCCACCCCGGATCCAGCAGATGGTCATAGCCATCGGTCATGCCGAATTCGGTCACAAGCGTATCGACACCGCCGCGCCCGTCCAGCGTGTCATTACCCAGCCCACCGCAGAGCATGTTGTCTTCCTTGTCGCCCCGGATCACATCGGCGCTGGCCGAACCCAGCACGTTCTCGATGCCGCTCAAGCGCGAGGTTCGCGTGGCGTAATTCTCGTAGTAATCCCCCGAGGTCAGCGCCGTGCCCGCCGCCAGATCCAGCCGCACCGCCGTCCGGTCATCCTGAAACAGCGTTCCTTCGAAGCGGCCATAGGTCACCCAGTCGATGCCGCCCGCGCCATCCACCGTATCGCGGCCATTGCGGCTCAGATCATACAGCTCCACCGGGGCATCGCTGCCGGTGATCCGGTCATCCCCCTGCGATCCGCGCACGGCCTCGAAGTTGCGAAAGCTGGTGCGATAGCTGCCCCAATCCGCAATCGAAAACGTCCAGGAGATGGTATCCACCCCCTCGCCATCCACGGTCACGATGGAAGACACCGTTTCGCTCACATCCCGCCCCTCCCAGCTGGCAATGCCGGTGGCCAGGTTGACGGTGGCAAAATAGCGCGGATAGGGCAGGGCATAATCCCAGTTATAGCTGGCCCCCGGATCAAAGGTGCTGGATCCGAAATCCAGCATGTCGAACCCGGCGCCCCCGGCGAAATCGTCATCACCGCTGCTGATCGCCGCCACATCATCGCCCGCGCCCAGATTGGCCTGATGGCGCCCGTCATGCGCGGGGGTGGCAACGAAATATTCCCAGTAGCTGCCGCCGCTGCTGCTCACCCAGCGGCGATCCAGCACATGGCCGATCATGGCGCCCCCGGCCACATATTGCGGATCTCCATCCAGGGTCAGCGCGCCGTCGTTCCGGCCGATGCTTACATATTCAAGAACTGCGTCTGCCATGAAAATCCCCTTGGGGAATATGCGTGAAACATGTCCAGCCGGTGACCGGGGGCCATCCGGTGCGCTTTATGCCGGGCCCGCCCTGCATCGCAGAACCGGGCTGTCGCAAGCAGAATTATAAGGCAATCATGCGCAGCCTAACCCCGCGGCGGCTTTCGATCAAGCTTCGGGGGCATCCAATCTCTGCATCCTCCCCCATCCGGGGGAGGCGGGGCTAGCCCGCGCCGTGCAGCAGCCCGCGCATCTGCGCCCGCAGTTCCTTCAGCTCGAAAGGTTTGGTGATGAACCCGTCCGCCCCCAATGCATGGCTTTTCTGCCGTTCCACCAGGGATCCCCGCGCCGTCATCATCAGGATCTTCACATCCGAAAGGCTCGGGTCCAGCCGCACAGACTGGCACACCTCATAGCCCGAAACTTCGGGAAGCATCACGTCCAGCAGCACCAGATCCGGGTGGGTGGCGCGGATACGCCGCAGCGCATCGGCACCGCTGGCCACGCGGTCATGCACATAGCCTTCGCGCGTGATCAGGAAATCCAGCGCCATGGCGATATTATCCTCATCCTCCACCACCAGGATCCGGTGCCGCTTTCCACCCTCGGACATGTCTTATCCCCTCCGCTTCTGGCCGTGGGGCGGCATGGGGCGGGCAGGCGGCCTATCAGGCACCAACACCCCGGAAACCCCAGCCTTTGCTGGACCGGAACATGGCCGTAAGCTATGGCAAGGCGGGTAGAGGAGAACGATCATGGTCACGGACATTCTGCAAACTCAGATGACGGATATATTCCGGGCAGGTCTGATCATTGCGCTGATTTTCACGATGCTGCGCACGCGTGCGGTGACAGGAACCGCCTTGCCGCTGCTGGCCGGGATCGTGTTTGTCGCGGTCGTGGTACCACTGACCAGTGCGGGGCCTGCAATCGGCCCGATGTGGATGCAGATCGCGCTGGGCCTGGTGTCGAACGCCATTCTGCTTGCCATCGGCCTGGCGGTCTGGTCGCTGGCCGTCCGGCTGCGCCGCTAGGCGCTGCCGCAAAGAAGAAAGGGCCGGGTTTCCCCGGCCCTCTGTATCCGGATCAATCCGCGAAGATGTCTTTCTTGTGCGTGCCGCCCGGCACGAACAGGACACCGATCACCACCGTCATCAGCGCGACGACAATCGCATACCACAGGCCTGCATAGATATTGCCGGTCTGGGCAGAGATGGCGAAGGCCGTTGCAGGCAGCAGGCCCCCGAACCAGCCGTTGCCGATGTGATAGGGCAGCGACAGACCGGAATACCGGATCCGCGTCGGGAACAGTTCCACCAGCATGGCGGCCATCGGGCCATAAACCATCGTCACCAGCAGGATCAGATAGGTCAGGATGGCGATGATCAGCAGCTTCTGCCCAGTAAAGATGTCAACGAAATTCGAAGCCTTGGCGACGGTTTCGTTCTTGTCGGCAACCAGCGGATAGCCGGCAGCCAGCAGCGCATCATTCACCGATTTTTCAAAGGCGGCTTTGGTGGCCTTGGCTTCGTCACCCGTCAGGGCGGCGGCTTCGTAAGACGGGATCAGCGTGTCACCGATCTTCACCTCAGCCACAGAACCGGCCGGGCCTTCCACGGTGGTGTAGTTGGCCGAAGATTTGGCCAGCAGCGCCTTGGTGATATCGCAGGACGAGGTGAACTTGGCGGTGCCGGTCGGGTTGAACTGGAACGAGCAGCTTTCCGGGTCGGCAGTCACCACGATCGGGGTCTGGTGGGCGTTGTAAAGCGCCGGGTTGGCAGTCTTCGTCAGCAGCTCGAACACCGGGAAATAGGTGATCGCGGCGATCAGGCAGCCGGCCAGGATGATCGGCTTGCGGCCGATCTTGTCGGACAGCGACCCGAAGAACAGGAAGCCGCCGGTGCCCAGGATCAGCGACCATGCCACCAGAACGTTGGCAGTGAAGCTGTCCACCTTGATGACGTTCTGCACATAGAACAGCGCGTAGAACTGACCCGAGTACCAGACCACGGCCTGACCGGCGACAAGGCCCAGCAGCGCGATGATGGCGATCTTGGCATTCTTCCACTGGCCGAAAGCTTCGCGCAGCGGGGCTTTCGACTGCGAACCCTCTTCCTTCATCTTCTTGAAGGCGGGGGATTCATTCATCTGCAGACGGATATAGAGCGAGATCAGCAGCAGGCCGATCGAGCCCAGGAACGGGATGCGCCAGCCCCAGGAATTGAAGGCTTTCATCATGGCAGGGGTGCCATCGGCATTCATCACCGCAGCGCCGGCAGCGTCAAGCACGGCCACTTCCGGATAATTGCCGTTCACATAGCCCTGAACCATCAGGATCACGATCAGCGACAGCAGCAGGCCGATGGTCGCCGTGGTCTGGATGAAGGCAGTGAAATAGCCACGCTGGCCCTGCGGCGCGTGTTCGGCCACATAGACAGCCGCCCCACCATATTCGCCGCCCAGAGCCAGGCCCTGTGCCATGCGCAATGCGATCAGGATGATCGGTGCCGCAACGCCCCAGGATTGATAGCCGGGCAGCAGACCCACGAGGAAGGTCGAGATGCCCATGATGAGGATCGTGGCGAGGAAGGTATATTTCCGGCCGATCAGGTCGCCCATCGCACCGAACACCAGCGCGCCGAAGGGGCGCACGATGAACCCTGCCGCAAAGGCCAGCAGCGCAAACACGTTGCGGGTGGCTTCGGGGAAGGCGGTGAAGAACTGCGCGCCGATGATCGCGGCGAGCGAGCCGTAAAGATAGAAATCATACCATTCAAAGATCGTCCCGGCGGACGAGGCCATGATGACCTTCCGTTCTTCCGCCGTCATCGGACGGGAGCGTACCGCTGCCACGTCGGATTGCATTGCCATTAGGCGTCCTCCTTGCTGTTCCGGCACTTCGGCCGGTCCCCTGATTGAGCACAGTCTTCCTGTCGGTTCCGCACGGGCGGTTCCGGTTCAGGCTCGGTTGGCGGGGTGCCCCGCCAGCCGTCGCTATGCGCGCCTGCCCTGCGGGCCTGGCGCCTCCCCTTGCTTCCGCGCCCGAAACCTCCCCCGGACGCGGATCTCCCTGTCTACGGGCAGACCTTCGTGACGATATGGGCGATGTTGTTTCGGATATCGGCGATGTTTTTCATGGCGTTGACGGTCTGCAGGATATTTTTCCGCGCATAATATGAGATGAGCGGCGCGGTTTGTGCGTGATAGGCCCTGAGCCTTTCGCGGACGGTTTCGGCGGTGTCGTCGGCGCGGCGTTTGAACTCCGTGCCGCCGCATCTGTCGCAGATGCCCGCGGTGGCGGGCAGCTTGAAGCTGTCATGATAGCCTTCGCCGCAGCCGGCGCAGGTGTAGCGGCCTGCGACGCGGCCGATCATGGCCTCGTCATCGACCTCCAGGCTGATGGCGGCGGTGACCTGGCGGCCGGAGCGGGCCAGCAGGTCATCCAGGGCGGCGGCCTGTCCGGTGGTGCGGGGGAAGCCGTCGAGGATGATGCCGCGGCCCAGATCGGGCTGCGCCATGCGCTCCTGCAGGATGGCCAGCACGATCTCGTCCGAGACGAGGCCGCCTGCCGCCATCACCGCCTGCGCCCGCAGCCCGGCCTCGGTGCCCGCGGCCACCGCGGCGCGCAGCAGATCGCCGGTGGACAGCTGCACCAGGCCGAAGTCCTCTTCCAGCATCCGGGCCTGGGTGCCCTTGCCTGCGCCGGGCGGGCCCAGCAGGATCAGCACGGCGGGCTGCGTCGTCACGGTTGCTTGCACATCCATCATCGGCCCCGCCCCCTCAGCCCTTGTTCATCCGGTTCGCGATCAGCTCTTCGACCACCGCCGGATCGGCCAGGGTCGAGATATCGCCAAGCGCGCCGAAGTCGTTTTCGGCGATCTTGCGCAGGATGCGGCGCATGATCTTGCCCGAGCGGGTCTTCGGCAGGCCGGGGGCCCACTGGATCAGATCGGGGGTGGCGATCGGGCCGATCTCGGTGCGGACCCATTTCACCAGATCGCGGCGCAGATCCTCCGAGGGTTCGATACCGTTCATCAGGGTGACATAGGCATAGATGCCCTGGCCCTTGATATCATGCGGATAGCCCACCACAGCAGCCTCGGCCACCTTGGCATGGGCGACCAGCGCCGATTCCACCTCGGCCGTGCCCATCCGGTGGCCCGAGACGTTGATCACGTCATCGACCCGGCCGGTGATCCAGTAATAGCCGTCGCGGTCGCGGCGGCAGCCGTCGCCGGTGAAGTAATAGCCGCGGTACTGGCTGAAGTAGGCCTCCTGGAAGCGGTCATGATCGCCCCAGAGCGTGCGCATCTGCCCCGGCCAGCTGTCCGAGATGCACAGCACCCCTTCGGCCTCGGTCTCGTCCTGGCGCTTGGCCGTCGCCGGATCCAGCACCACGGGTTTCACCCCGAAGAACGGCGTGGTGGCCGAACCCGGTTTCGTGGGCGTGGCGCCCGGCAGAGGCGTGATCATATGGCCGCCGGTTTCGGTCTGCCAGAAGGTATCGACGATCGGGCAGCGGCCCTTGCCGACATGGCGGTCATACCAGACCCAGGCCTCGGGGTTGATCGGCTCGCCCACCGAACCCAGCACCCGCAGCTTCGACAGATCGTATTTCTCCACCCATTCCGGACCCTGGCCCATCAGGCTGCGGATCGCGGTCGGCGCGGTATAGAACTGCGTCACGCCATGCTTTTCGCAGACCTCCCAGAAGCGGCCCGCATCCGGATAGGTCGGCACGCCCTCGAACATGATGGTGGTGGCGCCATTGGCCAGCGGGCCATAGACGATATAGCTGTGCCCGGTCACCCAGCCGACATCGGCGGTGCACCAGAAGACATCGCCATCCTGATAGTCGAAGGTATATTGATGGGTCATCGCGGCATAGACCAGATAGCCGCCGGTGGTATGCACCACGCCCTTCGGCTTGCCGGTCGAGCCCGAGGTATAGAGGATGAACAGCGGATCTTCGGCATTCATCGGGCGCGGCGGGCATTCGGGCGAGACCATTTCCATCATCGCCAGCACGTCGACATCGCGGCCCTGGATCCAGGAGGTCTGGTCGCCGGTGTGTTTCACCACCAGGCAGCGCACCTTGTCCGAGCAGTGCAGCAGCGCGGCATCGGTGTTGGATTTCAGCGGCGTGCGCTTGCCGCCGCGCGGGGCGGTATCGGCGGTGATGACCAGCTTGGCGCCGCAATCATTGATCCGGTTGGCCAGCGCATCGGGCGAAAAGCCTGCAAAGACAATGGAATGGATGGCGCCGATCCGGGCGCAGGCCAGCATGGCATAGGCGGCCTCGGGGATCATCGGCAGATAGATCACCACGCGGTCGCCGCGCATCACGCCCTGGCTCAGCAGCACATTGGCGAAGCGGTTCACCTTCTCGGCCAGGGTCTTGTAGGTGATATGCAGCGCAGGGGTCTTCGGATCATCCGGCTCCCAGATGATCGCCGTCTGCAGCGCCCGGTCCTTCAGATGCCGGTCGATGCAGTTCACGCTGGCGTTCAGAACCCCGTCCTCGAACCATTTGATCGACACTTTGCCAAAGGTGAAATCGGTGTTCTTCACCCGGGTATAGGGCTTGATCCAATCCAGCCGCTGCCCCTCGCGCCCCCAGAACCCCTCCGCATCCCCGATCGATTCCGCATAAAGCGCACGGTAACGATCCGCATCCGCATGCGAGGCCCCAAATCCAGAAGGTACTTCCCGTACATCAGGTGCGATGTCGCCAGATTGATGGTTCATAACTCTCTCCCCCGTCAGTCAAAGAGGGCCGCGCATGGCATGTCAGCAGGGCTCTCTCGTTGAGTCACTGTAAACGATTATGTGAAATCTTGCTAACCCATTTTATATCAATAATTTTTATGTAAATTAGTTTACGGATATGCAGGGAAATATGTAAATTTTTGCGGGTGGTCAGAAAATTTCCCCCCAAAAACGCGGTTTAGAGGCGTGCCCCTTGCCCTCTGGCGCGTAAGGCGTTCTTTGCAGCAGCCCGCATGGGTGCAGGCGCATTTCTCATGTGGGGGGAAACAGTCTGCCGGGTACGAATCACTGGCTGCCGACTGCCCGAAGCACAACACGACGCGGGGCAGGCTTGGCCCGGACCTGTCTTGCGGCTTGGCGGGGCGACATCTCCCAATCCATGGGAGCCTGCAGCAAGCCTTTGGTGCCCGGCGCCCTTTGAGGGTCAGAAATCCTCTGCGGTGTTCGGAAAAGAACAGGCCTGGGCCGGAATGTTTCGCGCCGCCCCGAAGGGCGGCGCTTTGAATCTTCGTGGCGTCAAACGCTCAGGTCATCACCCGTCTGTCGTGCGTGCCCGGCTGATGGCCCTGATAAACAGGCACCCGGCATTTCCCTTGCGGGTTCAGCCGCATTTGCTCTGGCCGCAGCTGCCGCAGGTCATGCAGCCTTCGACCATGCGCAGGTCATAGCTGCCGCAGCTGTCGCAGGATTTGCCCGGGCGGCTGCCGACGGCGATCACCTCGGCCTTGGGATCGGATTTCAGCCCCATGCCCTCGCCCTCGATGAAGCCGATGCTGACCAGATGCCGTTCGATCACGCCGCCGATGGCCGCCAGGATCGAGGGGATATAGCGCCCATCCATCCAGGCACCGCCGCGCGGATCGAAGACCGCCTTCAGCTCTTCCACCACAAAGCTCACATCGCCACCGCGCCGGAACACCGCCGAAATCATCCGCGTCAGCGCCACCGTCCAGGCGAAATGCTCCATGTTCTTGGAATTGATGAACACTTCGAACGGGCGGCGATGGCCTGCGATGACGATATCGTTGATGGTGATGTACAGGGCATGTTCGCTGCCCGGCCATTTCACCTTGTAGGTCTGCCCCTCCAGCGCCGCCGGGCGATCCAGCGGTTCCGACAGATAGACCACTTCGCCTTCCTGCGCGGTCTGCGGCGCCTCGGCCGGGGTTTTCTCGCTGCTTTCGCTGACGGTCAGCACAGAGCCTGTCACCGCATTGGGCCGATAGGTGGTGCAGCCTTTGCAGCCCTGATCCCAGGCGGCCATATAGACCTCTTTGAAGGCTTCAAAGCTGATATCTTCCGGGCAGTTGATCGTCTTGGAAATCGAGCTGTCGATCCATTTCTGTGCCGCAGCCTGCATCCGCACGTGATCCAGCGGTGGCAGGGTCTGCGCGTTCACGAAATAATCGGGCAGCGCAGTGTCACCCTTCAGATCGCGCCACATTTTTACAGCGTAATCAACAACTTCCTCTTCGGTGCGCGAACCATCCTTCTGCAGAACCTTGCGTTTGTAGGCATAGGCGAAAACCGGCTCGATCCCCGAAGAGACGTTGCCCGCGTAAAGCGAGATCGTGCCTGTGGGCGCGATCGAGGTCAGCAATGCGTTGCGGATGCCATGGGTGCGGATCGCCGCGCGCACATCCTCATCCATCTGAAGCATATTGCCCGAGGCCAGATAGCCCTCGGCGTCGAACAGCGGGAAGGGCCCCTTTTCCTTCGCCAGATCGACCGAGGCCAGATAGGACGCCCGGGCGATCGCTTTCATCCAGGCCTCTGTCTGCACGGCAGCGGCTTCCGATCCATAGCGCAGCCCCAGCATCAGCAGGGCATCGGCCAGGCCGGTCACTCCCAGGCCGATGCGGCGTTTGTTGCGCGCCTCTGCCTCTTGTTCCGGCAGGGGGAAGCGCGAGGCATCCACCACATTGTCCATCATCCGCACCGCGAGGCGCACCAGATCATCCAGCGCCGCCGGGTTCATCTGCGCCTGGGGCGTGAACGGATCGCTGACCAGCGTGGCCAGGTTGATCGACCCCAGCAGGCAGGCACCATAGGGCGGCAGCGGTTGTTCGCCGCAGGGGTTGGTGGCGGCGATGGTTTCGCAATAGGCCAGATTGTTCATCCGGTTGATGCGGTCGATGAAGATCACGCCGGGTTCGGCGAAATCATAGGTGTTGCGCATGATGCGGTTCCACAGGTCACGCGCCTGAACTGTCTTGTAGATCCGCCCCCCGAACTGAAGATCCCATGCGGCATCGGCCTTTACCGCATCCATGAACGGATCGGTTATAAGGACCGAAAGGTTAAACATCCGCAAACGCGCGGGATCTTTTTTCGCTTCGATGAAGGCTTCGACATCCGGGTGATCGCAGCGCATGGTGGCCATCATCGCGCCGCGGCGCGACCCGGCCGACATGATGGTGCGGCACATCGCATCCCAGACATCCATGAAGGACAGCGGGCCGGAGGCATCGGCGGCCACGCCCTTCACCTCGGCCCCGCGGGGGCGTATCGTGCTGAAATCATAACCAATTCCGCCGCCTTGCTGCATCGTCAGCGCGGCCTCTTTCAGCGCGTCGAAGATGCCGCCCATGCTGTCGGGCACGGTGCCCATGACAAAGCAGTTGAACAGCGTGACCGCCCGGCCGGTGCCCGCACCTGCCGTGATCCGGCCGGCGGGCAGGTATTTGAAGCCTTCAAGCGCCGCATAGAACCGCTTTTCCCAATGCGCGGGATCTTTTTCAACTTCGGCCAGCGCGCGGGCGATCCGGCGCCAGGTGTCTTCGATCGAAGCATCGACCGGCGTGCCATCCGCCGATTTGAGCCGATATTTCATATCCCAGATTTGCTCGGCAATGGGGGCAGCGAATCGGGACATCGGCAGTTTCCTTGATCTGATAGGAGAATATCTTGTGCATCGCGCACGCGGGCGTACAGGATAAAGCGTCTGGCGGGGAGCGGCAACCCTTGAAGCCGGGAACCATGCTGTTAACTATCCGTCAACAGAATGGAGAAAGCGATGGCCGGGCACATCAATCTGCTTAAACTTTGTGTCGGGGCGGATTCGGTCGACGATCTGGAGGATTGGCAGGCCAGCCAGCGCCCGCGCTGGCCCGCAGGCCGGGCGGTGCATGTGACGCGGATGTGGCCCAAGCGCGAGGCCGAAGTGCTGGGCGGCGGATCCTTGTTCTGGGTTATCAAAGGGTTGGTTCTGGCGCGGCAGCGTATCCTGGGGCTGGAGCGGGTGGAGGGGGCGGATGGCATTGCGCGCTGCGCGCTGATCCTG
>Ga0209416_1002436_pt1 | contig 10185 bp, 19 predicted proteins | sample RifGroF1_FD_184001 | JGI IMG/M metagenome (GOLD analysis project Ga0209416, IMG submission 184001) | Groundwater microbial communities from Rifle, Colorado, USA - Groundwater F1 (SPAdes) (version 2) | ecosystem: Environmental > Aquatic > Deep subsurface > Groundwater | place: Rifle, Colorado...
GTCCCCCCGGCGGCGTTTTTTTTTAATTTTGACCCCCCCCTGAGCGAGTGCTCACTCTATGAGCGAGTGCTCACTCTATGAGCGAGTGCTCACTCTATGAGCGAGTGCTCACTCTGTATCAAATATTAGGACGTTAACGAATAGTGGCGATCTGGACCGGGAAGGCCAAGCGGAACAAATATTGATACGTTAACAGATAGCTAACTAATGACATTTTTTGTCAAAACAGCTTTTTTATCCATTTAAAAACTATCGAATAATATCTTTATAAATTAATAAGTTATAAAGGCGACTGACAATTTTTGTCACTTTGTTATGTAGTTATATGAAACAGCGACAATTTGCGGCATTTTTATGGATTATTTAATTTTAAATGTTATGTATTAACAGACAGTTATAAAATAAAAATATGGCATATTTTTTGCTCTATATAAAAGCTCACATATCTTTCATAAACCAAAGGCCAAAGGAGAAAAAAAACCATGATAGACCGATTCGAAAACATCATAGACAAAATTACCGAAACAATTTTTACAGGCATTTTGTTTTCAGTGTTGGCTATAACCATGTTTGAAATAATTACATTATCGTTTTTCTAGCCTTTAAAGGAGAAAAAAAACCATGAAAAAATTTAACAAACCTCTTATTTCAAAAAAGAACTCCGAAAAAATTAAAACTATCAGGAAAAATATTCGGGCACCGAAAGCTTGGAGTAATGTTTCAAGTGCTAATCTTTCAAAGTCAGTAGAATATGATTTGATTGAGGGCGCTATTGGTGAAAGCTTGACACCAGAACTAATTGGTTTTATTAGAATTATGCGCGGACTTCCGACGGTTGACGGAGACGGCCGCTAAAAAGCTGAAACACCTTTTTAATGAAGAGGATTATAAAAAATGAATACAAAAAAAATCAATTTTTCAAAATGTTTTATAACAGGTTATTTTTTGGCTATGGCGCTGTTTTTGGCCGTAATTGACTATTTATAGGAAAGGAATTGAAACCATGAAAAAATCAGAAGTTGAAAGATTTAAAGACGCGATAGCGGACTTAGAAATAAAACATAACGTATATATTGAGATAATTAATGAACAAATCATGTATAACCGCGAGTCAAGAGATGCGATCTATGGCTGGTATCCAATTCCAAATAAATGGTTTGATTTAGAGTATTGTGAATATTGCGACAATTCGCCATGCTCCTGTTATCCGAATAATTGTAATATCGATCCAGAATAAAATTAAAACCTATAAAAAATGAAAGGATTAACCACATGAAACCGTCATTAATAAAGGAAAGCTTAAAATCATGCGTAAAGACAAGGGAACCGGCCTTTATATGGGGCGCGCCGGGCGTCGGAAAAAGTGAAACCGTTGCACAATTAACGAAAGAGCTCGCTATTGAATTGAATAAACCAGATTTTCAGATGTGGGATGTAAGAACCCTCTTACTTGATCCAGTTGATATGAGGGGATTGCCTACAATTAAAGACGGCCGCGTTATATGGGCAACCCCTGATTTTTTACCGCCTGAAGACGCAAACGGCATTCTTTTTTTCGACGAATTGAACGCCGCGCCGCCTTTGATGCAAGCGGCCTGTTATCAGATAACAACGCCGCCTTTCAAGCTTGGCGAATACACCCTATCAAAAGGGGTTTCGGTTATCGCTGCAGGGAACCGTGAAAGCGACAGAGCGGTCACCCACAGGATGCCTTCAGCACTCGCTAACCGCTTTACACATCTTGATTATGATGTAGATCATAATGACTGGGCCGCATGGGCGCTTGAAAATGATGTTATGACAGAATTGATAGGTTTTATTCGTTTCCGTCCTGAACTGCTACATTCTTTTGATCCAAAAAAAAATGAAAAAGCCTTTCCGTCTCCCCGCTCAATCGTTCGAACGTCTAATTTGTTGAAATCAAAACCATGTAAATCGGTCGAATACGATTTGATAAAAGGAACTATTGGAGAAGGCGCGGCCGCTGAACTGATAGGCTTTCTTGATATCTTTAGATCATTGCCGAATCCTGATTCAATCCTTTTGAATCCTTCCGGGTCAGATGTTCCGACGGATGCCGCGACATTATACGCGCTATGTGGGGCACTCGCTAAAAAGGCAAGTGAACAAAATTTCAACCGACTATGCGAATATGCGGCGCGTATTCCAGCCGAATTTAGTGTGCTAATGGTGAGGGATTGCTTAAAAAATGATCCTGATATCGCGAATACAAAGGCTTTTATTCAGTGGTCTTCCGACAATGCTGATGTTCTGATGTAATATTTAACCCGTTAAACAATGAAAGGATAAAAAAAAATGAATACCGCAATCAATACAACAAAAACCCTCCATGATAATGCAATGCTGGTAACGTTCAACGTTTCACAATGGACCGGGCGCAAATACGATAAAAAAGTAAGTGAAAAGGTAGAACTCGACTATAACGCCATAGATGCCGGCCGTTATAATAAAATCCTGATAGCTCAAGAGGCGATAAAGAAGGTTAATAAAACCGCCGGCGCCGCGCGAACGTTTCATTATGAAAATACGCTGCCGTGGGACGATAACGGCGCCCGGATACTTCCGGCGGCCAACTATCTTGAATATACCAAAGGAATGCGCGAATTGAAGGCGGTTTTTGAGGCGGCGGCCGCTGAACTGGTAGCGAATTATGGCGCCTTAGTTGATGAAGCCCGTATTCGATTAAATGGTATGTTTAATCAGGCCGACTATCCAGACTCGTACGATATAGCTCGTAAATATGACTTTAAAGTAAAGGTTAATCCACTTCCGGCCGCCGACGATTTTAGGGTTAACCTGAATTCAGGCGAACGCGATAAAATTAAAAGTGAGATTGAAGCGCGAGCGCTTGAGGGGCAAGCGGCGGCCATGAAAGATCTATGGAACCGATTGCATGGCGCCATCAAAAACATGGCCGATAAACTGCGGATTGAGAACGCCATATTCAGAGACAGCCTTATCAATAACCTTTGCGAATTGTGCAATCTCTTGCCGCGCCTGAACATGACAAATGATCCGGCGTTGGAAGATATGCGGAAAGAAGTTGAAAGCGCGTTATGTGAATATGATCCAAACGAATTGAGGGAAGATAAGGAAACACGGAAAGCGGCGGCGGCGGCGGCGGCCGATTTGATGAATAAAATGTCTGGTTATATGGGGGTATAATACAATGAAAGCCATTGACAAAATTATAAAGGCAAGGGCCGGTCTTATACTGGACGCGCCTTTTTTTGGAAGCTTGGCGCTACGTATGGCGATAAAAGAAGATAGTTCATGTGAAACCGCATACACAAATGGGACCGTTATCGGCTTTAATCCTTCTTTTATTGATACGTTATCGCTTGATGAAACCAAAGGTTTAATATGTCATGAGGTTATGCATATCGCCGCTTGCCATCATACACGGCGCGGTAACCGCGACAATGAAAGATGGAATATCGCCGGCGATCATGCAATCAATTATTTGATTGAAAGGTCCGGATTTACTTTACCATCAAACGTGCTGCATGGAATTGATAACAGCGCCGAAAACATTTACAGCACACTTCCGGAACCAGATGAAAATGAGGACGGCGGCGACGATCCGGGCGGATGCGGTGAGGTTCGCGATCTTCCCGGAAAGGACGGCGGGAAACCTACACAGGCAGAGCGCGAACAAGCAGAACAACAGGTTAAAGTAACCGTTGCTCAGGCGGTTCAGCAAGCTAAAGCATCCGGGAACATCCCACAAGGGTTTGAGCGTTTTATTGAGGATGTTCTGGAACCCGAAGTAAATTGGAAGGAACTGTTAGCACGTTTTATTCAAAAGAACGCTAAAAACGACTATTCATGGAGCCCGCCGAATAGACGATTTATTCACATGGGGTTATATCTTCCGTCGCTGAATTCTGAAGAACTCAAAAACGTTATTATCGCCGTCGATACTTCCGGGAGCATTGATGTTAACATGCTGAACCAGTTCAGCGCTGAAATAACGGGCGTTCTGGAAGCTTATGACACGGAAACGACGGTTATTTATTGCGATACGTCCATTAATAAGGTTGAAATTTTCAAACGTGAAGATCTTCCGTTAACGATTAACGCAATCGGCGGCGGCGGAACCGACTTTCGACCGCCTTTCAATTGGATAGAGGAACAAGGTATCGCGCCGGCATGTATGATCTATCTTACAGATATGTATTGTTCAAGCTTTCCAGATATGCATCCTGATTATCCTGTTTTGTGGGTTCGATATGGCGGCGGCGGTTATGAACCGCCTTTCGGTGATTTGATTGACTTGAAATAACAGACCGGAACCGGGCGGCCGGAACAAAACCGCCCGGATAAAAAACCGATAGACGAATAGACGAATAGACGAATAGACGAATAGACGAATAGAAGAATAGAAGAACAAGGCACATATGCGCTTGTATGTAAAAAATCTTGTGTGTGAAAAATCGCTTAATAACATACTTTTTTCCGTGTGTGAAAAATTGCTTAGTAACATCCGATTTTTCTTGTGTGTGAAAAATCTCTTAATAACATCCAAATATTTGAAAGGAAAAAATTATGAAAGTAATAATAACAGATGAATGTTTGAAAATTATGAAAACGGCCCGAAACGGTATTGAAAAAATTCAAAAGGCCCTGAACGGAAAATCAATACCATATGTTAGCGGAAGCCCGTTAAGATGGATGATTAAAGACAAAAACAATAAACCAAAAGCAATACCGGACGGATACGCGGTTCAGCTTGACTTGTTATCAGATATAATCAGATCGATTGAAGACTTTGGGGAGGCGTTATGAACTCATTAATAAAAGAATGTTTGTTTGTTTTAAATGGAATCCCGAACAGATCTTACCACTATGAGAACGAAAGAAAAAAAACATATGACCTTGCTAGTCGAATTCAAAAAGCAATGAAGGACTTCTCAATTGAAACCGCTCTTGATGAATTAATCGAATTAGACAATATCGAGCTTGAACTCAATATAAACGAGCATTTTGGCCTTTGTGATATTTGCAGAGAGATAGTTCATAAATCTAATTTAATTGAAAACGGTCTTATACATGAAACCGAAAATGAAAGCTTTATTTGCGAGGGCTGCCAACAGTCCTAAGTTAACCATTAACCCGTTAAACAATGAAAGGATAAAACCATGATTAGACTTACGAAAGACAGTGAAACATTCACAGGTGTAAAATTTGTTATCGCAGCACTGGACAAAAACAAAGACGCCTTTCCGCACAAGAAAAACCTGTATGTCAAAGACGGTGTAATGACCGGGACCGACGGAAAGCGTCTTCACCAGTTTAACGAAAATGAACTGTTTCCAGATGCGCGGCCGTGGGAGCGCTCTACTTTTGAAAACGGTTATTATGAGGTTGTCAAAAACAACAAATCGGAGGTTATTATTGAAAAAATTGATCTTGATTATGATTACCCGGATTATGAAGACGCAGGAATTTTTTGGGAGCTTCAGGAAGCTAAAAAAATAATTCAGCCGGCCGAAAACCCTGATACGTTTTATTCATCTATTGTGCGCGTAATGGATGAAACCGTATCCGTTAAACATGTGTATATTAACGATTGTTTGTGTCTGGATGAATTCACGGCCTGGATTGCGGAAAATAGCGCCGAAAAACCGCTTATTTTAACGAACGGAAGCAAACGCGCGGCCATTATGCCATATCGAATTCAATAATAACGGAGTATATTTTATAACAAACCGCGCTCGGTCTGGATATACCGAGCGCGGCACATAAAACCGTGTGTGTAAAAAAACGCTCAATAACATTAAAAATAAAAAGGACAAACATTATGAACCTAAGACAAATTGCGGCGAAAAAACTAACCGAACAGTTATTGCCGGAAATCGAAAAAGAATGGAAAAAATTTTATCACAATGCATCAATTGACTTTCCGGATATTGAAAACGATAAAGAATGGGAACGGTTTTGGGATTGTCTCGGAGATCATTGCGGCCATGAGATTGAGTATTTACAGGAATATATCGAAGAAAAATGGGGCTATAAGATCGAAATATATCAGCATGGGCGGGGCGGGGCGACTGTTTACCCGGAGCTGGAAGGATCTTGCGGCCGTGGTTATTCCAGAAATCTTGATCTTGATAAAATCGTATGTTGGGACGATTTTGAAAGAAATGAAGATGAACCAGAATATTGCGAATGGGACAGCGCATATAAACAGGCTAAAGATTACTTGGAAATATTCAAGTTTATTAATGAGGCGGCGCGAGCGGAGGCAAAATATATTCCTGAATGGTGGAAAGATATGAAAGAGGCGAACGAGTGGTTTGAATATTCAGAAGATTATAAAGACAATGTTGAAATAATTGAGTGTAAAAAGGCGGCTTAAACTATAACGCGTTATAATTTGAAAGGATTAAACAAATGAAAACTAAGTCTTCATGGAATAAAAACAGTATTCAGTTTCCAAGGTTACTTTCGGAAATTTGCGCGATAGGCTTAACCGAGGATCAAAAAACAGAACTTTGCGACAATATGGATATTGACGAAAACGAACTTGATGAACTGTTTAACAGGGCGCAAAGGGACTTTGAAAGAATAAAAGAACGCGTTTTATAAAACAACAATTAACCGGCTATAATTTAAAGGGGGCAACGGCTATGAAAAAACAATATTTCAATAATTGCGTGAATTGGAATAGATCGGACGTTAACCGGGAAGGCGGATTGTCGGATATGATTAACAGATCAATCGACATAACAAGGCAAACATTTTTAAAGCATGTTGATAATACTGAACTAAAAGATATCGAACAGTCATTAGGATATTCGAACCATCCGAAACGTGGTTTGACTATGGCCGGTGACTGGTCCGTATCTTATCACAGAAGCAAATTGCATAAAAAAACTGTCTATTATTTCAGGCAATCGGCCATTGAATATGTTTTTGTTTAAACTGTAACGGCTTATAGGAAAACGGGAGGTTTAAAAATGAAGATACCAAAAACGGTCATATTAAACGGCATGTTTGAAGATCAAAAAGGGACTGCCAAGCGCGGAAAAATTACCGGGTATAACGGCAACGGAATCCCATGCAGAAAATATACATGGACTAAACATTTAACGTTAAAAGGAAAAACTTTTGAGGCGTTTGATACTCAAATTGAAAACGCAATAATCAAAGTTTTCGACAACGGCGGAAAAACCTGTGACCGATATACTGTAATTATTAACGGCCATATATTCACAATGTCAGACGATGCGAACACTCCTCAAGGCGTTAATATTTATCATGGAGTTGTTTTTGCTCCGGTATTGGACCCGGTTGTCGATCCTGAAAAATGGCCGGAGGGTGTGAAGCTTGCAATTGAAAACCGCTTGGCAGCTTGTATGTAAAAAACTGCTCAATAACATAAATTAAAATGGAGGTAAAAATAATGGAACTTCAAATAAATTCAAACGTTCAGGACGCTTCACCAAAAAAAATAGGAAAAATAACTGTATTGATTACACCGCCGATTGATGAAGACTTCTGGATTTTTAGGGTGCCATTGAGCGACAAACAGGCCATTGTCGGGTTTCCAAAGTTTTTTACAATCGGCATAGGGTTTCAGGTCGAAGAAGATTGGAATACAAATCTTCCATATACCGCGGACGCTAAAAAAATATTTAATCACATATCCCACAATAAAGGGGATGATTCCATATCGGATGCGGATTGCATTGCTGCAATTCGAATTGTTCAAGAGGCGGCTACAAAATATCAAGAGATCAAGACGCAAAAAACTGCTCAATAACATTAAATCCCTAAAGGGGAAAGGATTGAAAACATGAAAGGGGAAAGGATTGAAAACATGACAACATATCAATTAATGGTCAGTTTCGAACGAGATTTTGATGAAGATTGTGAATGGTTACTCGAACTCGAAAAAACAGGAAAAATATCACCCTCAGGCGGCAACGTTGCTCTTGGGTTAGCTAAATTGTTTGCATGGGAAATGCAGGGTGCTTATGACGATTGCGCTTTATCTGGTGAATTCCAAGTTAACAAGGTTCAACTCCCGGATAAAACTATAAAAATTATTAAAGAGATTACACCACAACTGAAAATCCCGAAGGGGGAAAGGATAAAAATCATGGAAGAACTATACAGAGAATCAATCAAAACCCTGAAACAGTATCCCGGCATGGAAATCGACATTTACGATATTTGGGCGGACCTGGATGTTCAGCTCAACGACGGCGGGAACCTCTATGAAGAAATTGATAAAGCAATCGAGTCTTTAGAAAACGCCGAAGCGGAATACGTGAAAAGAAATTTCACTCGGTAAACAATAACGGATTATAGTTTATGTGTAAAAAACTGCTCAATAACATTTGAAAAAGGAGGGCTAAAACCATGACAAAAGAAATTGTTACGCATAAAACGATAGACCAAATCATAAATAATTATACCAGGGCTCAAGAGCTTTGTGTGGCCGGTTTTACAATGCTTTCTGATTGTGAAAAGTGCATCAAAGATATCGGGGTTGAATATTTTCATACAGTGAGACAGGTGTATAATATCGAAAGCGAATGTAAAGAGGTCATGCAGAAGATGTTATCCGACACATGGAGATACATCCTGAAAAAAACCAGGGCAACGGAGTTTATGACCCAAAAACGATACGAGGCATTCCAAAAATCACTTGAAAACCCGAAAGAGCTTCCAGAGATAACCCATGATTCGATACAGAATTTTATCAAAAATATTCTGGATGCGGCTCCGGACATGCTGAACGAATTCATTACCGAAACGTTTGACTTTTTACACCCGGGGCATTGGAGTATTGAACGGTACAAAACAAACCAAAAAAGCCGGTATGAGCTGAAAGAAAAAGTCATCAAGACTTACGTTTTTAGGAAACTATTTTACGGCCCGGGCGTTGAGTGGAGGCATAGCGGATCAAATAGTATGAACGCAATGAATAACGCCTTTCATTTGATTGACGGCAGGGAAATACCCAAATATCCCAACGACCTTGAAACACAGCTCCGAGACGCATGTAATAAAAAAGAGATGGGGCTTGAAACTGAATACTTTAAAATGAAGTTCTTCCTTAACGGGAACCTTCATATCACCTTCAAGCGAATGGACATTGTTCAGAAGATAAACAAAATCGCCGGGGAGAACCTTATAAAGCCACAGGAATAAAAATCATTCATTTGTCGCTTTATATTTAATATAGATAATTATCCATTGGTTGATTAATGGATAATGTTCCGGATTGCGCCGGGGCTCTCCGGACCTGTCACAGCGCCAGGGATACGTTTGGCCGTGTGTGAAAAATTGCTCAATAACATCTAAAAATGAAAGGAAAAAACGATGAAAAAACAAGAGCCGACACCATGCTTCATTTGCGGCAAAGACACATATTTCGAAAAACATCCGAAATATATTGTTTGCTCCGGATGTGGTGAAAAATTCTGTTCCCGCTGCATGTCATATGATGAAGATCATTTATGTTATAAATGCTTTATTAAAAAATACTGTCAACCACAAGGAGATATTAACATGCTACATTTTAACCGGATCGATATTTGCGAAGCTAATTTTCTGTTCGCGATCACGTTCAGGCGCGAGCGTGAAAAACGAAGGGTGCTTGCTCGCCTGGGAAGCCTGGGGTTCAAGCCGTACGCTTACGACTTCCGGAACCTTACGGGTAATGGGAAAGCCATATATAACAGCTTGTGTGAAAAAACGCTCAATAACATTAAAAAATAGGAGGGGTGTCATGGAGACCTTGATTATTGAAAACGTAAATTTTGATCTGCTCGAAGAACAGCGTAAAACGTTAGACAAAATTGTAGGTTTTGCATGTGAGGGGGTTACATTTTTAAGGCGAAAAGACATTGAAGCCCTTTCTGGCATTTCAGAAATGCTCAATGCCTGGTCAGATGATATGTTTTACAGAAAACAAGGATAGTTGCTTACCATTAACCAGTTATATTTTAAAAGGAAAGGATAAGAATCATGGAAGAACTATACAGAAAATCAAGAGAAATTTTAAAACGATACCCGGACATGGAAATCGATGTTTATGACGTATTTGCCGACCTGGATGTTCAGCTCAACGACGGCGGGAACCTCTATGAAGAAATTGATAAAGCAATCGAGTCTTTAGAAAACGCCGAAGCGGAATACGTGAAAAGA
>Ga0209416_1002437_pt1 | contig 10184 bp, 10 predicted proteins | sample RifGroF1_FD_184001 | JGI IMG/M metagenome (GOLD analysis project Ga0209416, IMG submission 184001) | Groundwater microbial communities from Rifle, Colorado, USA - Groundwater F1 (SPAdes) (version 2) | ecosystem: Environmental > Aquatic > Deep subsurface > Groundwater | place: Rifle, Colorado...
ATTCACCGTGCGCCCGACACATCCAGTATAATCAAATCAAAATCAATTTGCATGAACGGTGGAAGAACAAGCTATCGCGGACTATTAAAAGCTACTCATAATGCTAAAAACTCTAAATCCAAAGTTATTTGCGATGCATTAATCTTTGACAATAAATCACGCACCGATACATACCCAACAAATGAAATAGATGCACAGAGCTTCTCATTGGAACACGAAGCAAGCGTTAGCAAAATTTCTCAAGAACAGCTCTTTTATCTAACAAGCCGTGGACTTTCCGAAGAGCAAGCAACAAGTCTCATAGTCTCAGGATTTATAGAACCAATAGCGAAAGAACTACCAATGGAATACGCGGTTGAATTGAACGCTTTACTCGATATGTCCATGGAAGGAAGCGTAGGATGATCGACCTAGACAAACAAAAAACTAATACTTATACCATCGCAAAATCCGGAAAAACCGAATTTTTCTACGTTGGAAGGAATAACGATCAATTTAAGAGAAAATTAAGTTTTACTTTGCCGAAACCGGAAATTGATCATAGGATAGAGATCAAAGCCGTGCTTTGGGACCAGTCAGTTTTCGATCTTGAGGCAGTGCTTGTTGTTAAAAAGGGTGCAAAAAATACTGACAGCTACCTAAAAATTGATTGCCTACTCATGTCAGAAAGATCACGCGCTAGGGTCATCCCAAGTCTGGAAATCATGGAGGACGCTGTAAAATCCGGCCACGGCGCAACAATCAGCACGGTTAACAAACAACAAATGCATTATTTGCGCAGCCGTGGCCTGTCAAAAACACAAGCCGAAGACTTGATAATAGAAGGCTTTCTGGATTAATATACAATGTCACCAACTTAAGCTTGAAGTTAGAATTTAAAAGTTAAATATTAGGTGTTTAATGTTAAAAAATAAAAAAATGACTAATTTACAAAATATAAAAAAAGAGTTCCCAATTTTTTCAAACTATCCTAAACTGGTTTATCTTGATAATGCTGCCACGACTCAAAAACCAAAGCAAGTACTGGACGCATTAAATGATTTCTATACAAAATCAAATGCCAATGTTCATCGTGGTATTCATAAATTAAGCGAACTTGCTACAGAAAAGTATGAAGAAGCACGAAAAAACGTTGCTGAATTTATTAGTGCCAGTCCAGAAGAAATTATATTCACTGGTGGCACAACAGATGGACTAAATGCTCTAGCAAACAGTCTGAATAGATCACAAGAAATCTTTGGCAAGCATCCCAGTCATGCAAACAAAAATTTACAAATATTATCAAGCGATATTGAGCATCATTCAAATCTCCTCCCCTGGACAAGATTGGCAAATAAATCGAATATTTTTTTTGCAGGAGTCGACAAGAATTATCAGATTGACCTGAATGAACTTGAGGAAATAAAAAGAAAGCATAGGATTGATATTGTCGCAATTACAATGATGAGCAATGTAACCGGCACGATCACACCGATCGAGAAAATACGAGAATTATTCCCTGATTCAATACTTATTGTAGATGCCGCACAGGCAATTGCTCACATGCCAATAGATGTAAAAAAGCTCGATGTTGATTTTCTTGTGTTTTCTGGCCACAAGATCTATGGTCCAACAGGAATAGGAGTGCTATTCGGCAAACGTGAACTTCTAGAAGAACTAGAACCCATAAAGGTTGGAGGTGGAATGATAAGTGAAGTATACAAAGATAAGAGCGTTTGGGCAGACGTTCCGGAAAAACATGAGGCCGGCACACCACCCATTGCGCAGGCAATAGGCCTGTCAGAGGCATTACATTTTATGAAAAAAGCTGGCTTCAAAAATATTCAAAAACACGAAGACGAATTAAGAGCATATGCTGTTAAAGCATTCAACCAAATCCCAGAAATAGAGCTTTATCATCCTGACCTATCGACACAAGCTGGGGCGGTTATAAGTTTTAACATTAAAAGAATACATGGCCATGACACAGCTCAGGTGCTCGCAGATCAAGATATAGCTGTCCGTGCAGGACATCATTGCGCACAGATCTTTCATCGGGAAGTATTAGAAGTGGCAGGATCAGTAAGAGCAAGTCTGGCTATATATAATAAACCAGCGGATATAGACAAGCTAATCAAGGGAATTAAGATGTTATATATAAGTTCAATAATTAGGACCAATATACGTTATAAATATTAGAGAAATAACAGTGGATAAAATATACAGGGAAAATATACTTTTTCACTATAAGAACCCGCAAAATACTGAGAAGATACAAAAACCAACGCACAGCAGCAGGGTTGCAAATTATTCTTGTGGTGACGAAACAGAAATTGAGTTAAAAGTTGTTAACGGGATTGTTAAGAGTGTCTCACATCAGACAAGAGGTTGTGCTATAAGTGTGGCTGGGGCATCGATTTTATCAGAATTTATAGAGGGGAAAGAAATTGAGGAGATCAAAAAAATAGACAAAGAAAAAGTTATCGAACTAATGGGTATTGAGGTCACACCATCAAGATTGAAATGTGCTTTACTTGGGTTTGAGTCATTAAAAAAAGCTCTGGGAAGTAAACTTTAAATAACTTTAAGCTCTTTTTCAAATATTTACTAATTACTGTACGCTATGTTATACTAAATCAAAATGAAAACACAAAAAGACCTCAAACAAGAAAGTATTGAAAAAATCAAAACAAAAGCATTGAACCAAGCCAGAGCAGTAGCCCCGAAATACTGTGAAAAATGTGGGATGAAATATGAAGATGTAGATTTTAACCTTGTACAAAAAAATAACGGCCAATCGGTTTTCCATTTAAAATGTTCGAGATGTGCAAATACATATATTCTTAATGTTGTTTCACCAAGCCCACATGTTATGGCATCTCAACGTAGTAGTCTAAATATAGACCTCCGTGATGCTGAAGAGATGACAAAGTTTGCAGGGCAAAAAGCTGTGAGCAAAGATGAAGCACTTGATATTTATAACACTCTACAGGTAGAAGACCTCGAATTGCTTCTGACAACGAAAGAATCCTTAAATTAAAGCAGGCTATTGGATATTGTTAACTGCTTTTATAAACTCTCCGGAGAAATATTTCTTTTCTGATGTTGTCACAAAAATCTGTGTCTTCAACTGTGAAAGCAATTTCTCAATACGTTTCCTATGCTCGTTATCTAGCTCTGACATAATATCGTCTAATAGAAGTATGGGGTAACGTCCGAGTTTTTCGTTAAAATAGTCGCAAAGCGCGAAGACCAGACTGAGACCGGCCAGCCTTTGCTGGCCCCTTGAGCCAAATTGTCTGAGCGCTTTATCGTTTAGATCGAAAACGAACTTGTCCCGGTGCGGGCCATAAAGGCTCATTCCCGCCTGGACCTCTTTCTCGACATTTTCTTCCATCCTCTCTTTTAACACGATTATATTTTCCTCTAGCGACCTGGAAATATACTTTATCTCTAACAATGCCCGCCCCGGGACATTCGCGTCAATACGAAAAATTTTTTTCGCATAATCGCCTAATAAAGGGCATATTTCATGAAGAAACACCACCCTTGCTTCAATTATGTTTTGTCCGAGCTCTGCTAGTCTGTCATTCCAGTAATCAAGCTCGCTTATTCGTGCCTTTGAGCTCCGAATTTTCTGTAATAACTTGTTCCGTGACCTGACAACAAATTTATATTCATTTAATGTTTCAGCATAGTTCGGACTAAACTCGCCTAATAATCTGTCAAACTCTCGCCTTCTTATCTCTGGGTTTGAACTCACAATATCCGCATTATGTGGCGAATATAGGATTGTTTCTAGACTTGCCTTGAACTTTCCAGGGTTTGTACGTACTTTGTTTATGAAAACCTGCTTTGTCTTATTACCATTATTTATTTTACTGCCATTTGTTCCATTAGAAATAACTAGGTCGAAATATGCTATCTTCTTTTGTTTTTTTGACTTATCTAATAGTTCAATGGAAATCTTTACAAAATCATTAGCCTCTGACCAATTAAAAAGTTCAAGATCCGGGATCTGCCGAAAAGATTTGAGGTTTGAAATATAATCAATAGCTTCGAGGAAGTTAGTTTTTCCCCAACCATTAGGTTTAACAAGCAAGTTAATACCCTGTTTTAGATGGTACTCACCTTTAAGATTTTTGAAGCCGTGAAAACTGATTTTGCTTATTGTATTTGTTTTGTTATCCATTCAATTGCTTTTTGTTGGATCAGTACTGTTGCAATATAGCTCTTGCCCTTGTCACTTTCATACTGTTTCTTTATTTCAGGGTCTTTTATATTCTCAAGCTCTTTCTTGATATCATCCTGAGTTACTCTCATATCTTGAGATTTAGCAACTTCTATCAATAATATCTCGCGCGCAATTCTTTTTTCTGCATCATCCTGCCATTCTTTTTTTAAATCATCAACAGTCGTTTTTCTAGATTTTAGGAATTCGTCGAATTTTAGGCCAACACCTTCTATCCTTTGCCTGTAGCTTTTCTCACGATTTTCAAGTTCTCTTTCAACTAATGCCGAAGGAGCTTGTATTTTGGAAGCAATAACTGATTTATCTAATATTTCTGCTCTATATTTTTCCTCAGCTAAACTTTCTTTTTGTTTAGCAAGTTGTTTTTCAACCTCTTTTTGCAAGTCCTTTATAGTTTTTACTCCGGTAAGCCCAATGCCTGCTGCCCATTTATCATCCGGTGATTTTTTGTCAGCTTTTGCAGGCTTTTTTTCTACTTTTTCTGCTTTTTCTCCTGTTTTTTTGTCATCTGCTTTTTTTTCGCTTGTTTTCTGGCTGCTTGATTTCTGGCCACGGGAGAACATATCCTCAATAACTGCATCAACTTCCTTTTTTGTTACATCAACTACTTCTTTCTTCGCTTTAATTTTTGCGAAATCTGGAAGCTTGACCTCAGGCATTACTTCAAATTCTATATGGTAATGCAAGCCATCTGCTTCAGATACTTTTTCAAGGTGATAATGTAGTTGATTTATTGGATTTAATTTTTCAGTTCGGAGAACTTCTATTGCGATCTCGGGCAAAATTTTATTTATAGTTTCTTCAAACAATGCTGGTCCAAGTTTCGCTTCAATAAGGTTTTTTGGTGCCATTCCAGGTCGAAATCCTTTTATCTGTACCGAGCTTTTCAGTTTATTAAAAACTTCCTTTTTTTTATCTGAAAAATACTTTGGGGTGACTTTAATAGAAACTTTAATCTTTAATTTGTCTTGTTTTTCAACAACGTACGTAAAATTGTCTGCCATAACATAATCTATAAATTTATTTAGGAATTAATTTGATTTATCGTTTTTCTTGGTTATCTGACCTGACGAAATATGTCACAAGGCCAGCAGAAAAGAACACTGAGAGTATAACACTTAGGCCTGAAATTATAAAGTAAGTGAAATTCTGGATCAAAATTTGCTCGTTCCAAAAATCTTCTCTTGTTTCATATGCATATGAAACTGCAATTATTGAAAAACCCAGCAAAATAAAAAAGAGGCTGTTTATCCGTCTTGCAATGTCTTTTTGTGAATCAACAATTATCTTTCTTATTAATTCCTTTGATTGTGCTTGTCTTTTCAATATAGCGACTGCACGTGTTGATGTCGCGATAGAGCTGTTAATGATTGTTCCAAATATTATTATCAAAACACTAAAATGATACAAACCCTGATACTCTTCCATTCTAAATACAGGACCAAGATAATTAAAGTTTTCAAAACCTTTTGCCAGGTTAAAAATTTCGTATGTGATCAGGCTCAAAGGTAATATTGCTAATAATGTCAGTAAAGTGGCCAAGGTCGTGGCTAAAGCTATTCGCATCCTTCTGGAAACCGCTGTTACTGTGATTAATGTCACTGCTGGTAATAATAGAAGAATCGTTAGATATACGCCTGCTTTATCAAGTATTTCAAAGAGAAGTCCGCTCATAAAGAATGGTAAAAATAGTAATACCGGGAGGATTTCTTTGAAATCATCAAGACCTATGCTTATTAATAACAGTAAGAATAAAATCACCAATGAAATAAGCAGATATTCTGTTTGGTCGAATCCAACTATTTTAAAATTCTCCCCTTTTTGCTCCAAAATTATGCTATCCCCGGCTTTATATTGTAGATCTCTATTATCCGGGACTTCCTGTGTTATTTTATAAATCTCCCCCTGTGATCTGACCTCAAGGTTTTGATAGATCAATCCGCCATCATTTCGAGTATCAATGACTTGAATGACATCAGCTCGAACTGGTTCGTCTATCGTGTTTACATAAAAGAATGCAAAATTGATAGAGACCACTAATATTAGAAGGGAGAAAATAATTATATCCAGCCTTTTTATCCTTGATCGCCAATGCCTGCCTGAATGAATGACAGGGCGAATAAATCTAAGTTTTCTTTTCAACTTTCTCATTTTTTTCAGCGTTATGATTGTTATCTTTATTGTTATCTTTATCCTCTTGATCATCTTCTTCCATTTTGTTATCAGTTTCTACTTCAATTTTCAAATCTTTAGGCACCAGATCAAGGCCTTCCTCATGATCTTCGGGTAACTCAAAATCCTTTAAAAAATCTTCCTCTTCTTCATCTATTAAATTTTGATCAAGATTGGTATGCATAATTGAATGGACTGTTCTGTGAGTAATTATTACTAATGTGATAAGTTCTTGTCAAGTATTTGTTCTACTTCCTGCGGATTATTTACTCTAACTAGCTCACTTCTAATCTGTGCTGCATTTGGGATTTCCTTTATATATTCTGCCAATGTTCTGCGCATCTGCACAAATGCCCGTGGTCCTTTCAATTCGTAATGCAGCTTTGAATGCTCGAGCATAACATCGAAAAGCTCACTTGTTTTGGCACCAACCTTCACCTGGCCATCTCTTCTAAACACCCAGGGATTGCCTATGCTTTTTCTTCCAATCAAAACACCATCTACATTATATTTTTTTGCCATATCAATCCCTTCTTTATAGGAAGAGATATCTCCATTTCCTATGACAATTGCATCTTTATTAATATTTTTTATATATTTCGATGCCTCGGAGATCACATCCCAGTCAGCCCTGCCTGAGTATTTTTGTTTGAATGTTCGTCCGTGGATTGAAAAAGCTTTCACATTTGTTTTGCTAAGTGGCCCAAACCATTCATCAAGCATTGGTTTGTCATAGCCTATCCTTGTCTTGACACTTATTGGGATCATTTCTCTATTCTTATTTCGTTGTTTATTGTTTTCTCCCTCGCTTTTCTTGCGCTCACTAAAAAATCTTTTCACTTTTGCAAATTTAATCTCTTCCGGCCACTTGTCATACTCAATTCCATTTTTGACCCAGCCAGCCAATCCATCCTCAACTGCCTCAATTATTTCCACAGCAAGGTCCGGTGTTTTCATCAATCCCGCTCCCGCCCCTCTCGCTTCAACTGTTTTCGCAGGACATCCCATGTTTATATCTACACCATCAAAACCAAGCTCTGCGATAATTTGTGCACAAGAGTAAAACAGTTCAGGGTCTTTACCATAAAGCTGCGCAACAATTGGCCTTTCCAGTTCAGTAAAACGCAGATCTTCGAACGATTTTTGCACTCCACGGATCAGTGCTTCAACAGCAATAAATTCAGTAAAGGTTAAATCAGGCCTGCCATATTTCGCAGTAATCGCGCGAAAAGGAGCATCAGTAATACCATCCATCGGAGAAAGACCAATAAACGGCCTGTCCAGATCTAAAAAATTTTTCCAGAAACCAGAATTACCTGTCATTCCTATATCTTTAAAATGAACAACTTAAAGGAGTTAATTATAACATTCAGCGATACAGAACCACAGCCTTAGGGGGTACCTTAGACCCTTACTATGAATCGATTGATTTCTACAATTTATGTACAAACTTTGGTCATATTATGTAGAAAAGTGACTAGAGTGTTATAAATAACTGGGGGGTAATAGTAGGCTCTCACTAAAACCTTTACAGCCACTTGCAGAAAAAACAAACTCGAATTATGATGATCACAGTTCATCAACCGCCCAATACGAATTCATATACATTAAAAAACTCACATGCAAGCAAAAAAAGGAAAGTTCATCGTGATAGATGGTACTAATGGTAGTGGAAAAGCAACCCAAACAGAAAAACTTGTTAAAGTATTGAAAAAACAGAAAAAAAATATTCTCTTTGTTGATTTTCCTCAATATGGAAAAAGAAGTGCCACATTAGTCGAGGATTATTTAAATGGGAAGTTTGGCAGTGCAGAGGAAGTCGGACCATATAGAGCATCAATCTTATTTGCATGTGATAGGTACGCAGCCTCAAAAAAAATTCAGCAGCATCTAGACAATGGCGAGATTGTGATTTCAAACAGGTACACTCCATCTAATATGGCACATCAAACTGCACAAATCACGAAAAAGGCAGATAAAGAAAAATATTTAGAGTGGTTAAATGATTTGGAGTATGAACTTTTTAAAATACCAAAACCAGATCTTGTAATAATCTTATATAATCCACCCCAGCTTAGCCAAAAATGGGTAGATAAAAAGGGATACCGCAAATACGTAAAGGGCCAGAAACGGGATATACATGAAGCTGATGCAAATCTATTAAGAAGAGCTGCTGATGCCTATAAATATATTTCGGAAAAATACAATTGGCCCATTATCAAGGCAGATCAAGATAGAGAACAAGTACACAAGGAAATAATGAAGTGTGTTGGACGATTGGTTGACGAAAAATAATATTAACCTCAAGGAATTCAGGCACTATACCCCTCCTGACCCCTCCTGGATAGGAATAATTTCCCGTTGCATAAACGCACATATAAAAAAAGGGTGTGTCTAGATACCCCTTGTCTCAACTTTACATGAAAAAATTACATTACAAGCAATGACAATGAATCGCAGACGGTATCTCTGGTTTGTCGCAGATCAGTCTCACTAGCACCTAATTATAATTAGCTATACACCGTCTCCATCGAGTATCCGCAGGTTGGACAAAGGAATCCCGCTTCCAGGAAAAATACCTGGTTTCCACATTCCGGGCAGATGCTTTTGATCTGTTCCTTTAAACCCTCCTTTGTTGACCCTCTACTGTCCTTTTCCAGCACTCTGACCTGGGCATATGCTCTTTTTGCCATTTTTTGCATAGTCTGTCCCCTAAAATATAATTCCGTATTGATATACGGCTACAAAAGTGCCAGTAAAAGTATAGTCAAAGTGCATTATAAATTTACAAACGCATTAACCATACATATATTACAAAAGAATAGTTCCCTTGGCACTTGTTAAAAAAAAAATTTTCGTTTATGATCAGGACAAATTAAAATCTTTTTTATGAAGTACGAATCCAATTTCAATAAAAAACTGCAGATCGCCTCAATATTTTCGAAACAAAAATGGCATAGACTGAAAGTGCATACCCTGATGCAAAATACGAAGCAAAAACAGCCTTCGATAAATGCTTACCTTGGCGCACGCTATAGTCGTTCAGCTGATTCAATAGTCGATATCGCAGCTGAGATCATGAATAAGAAAACCGATGCTTCAAAAAAACTCGAGACAATATTTCAAGGATATGGACACAAATCAGTAGGAGACATGGCCCAGCTATTCGTATGTATTGAGAATGCTCCAATGGTCCAGGTCCAGAAACTTTTCTATATGAATCCTGTACATGCAGGTCAGGAAAGATCAACAAGATTCCAAAACTTCACAGAGCCGAATTTTGTCAAAATGCCAAAAGGAACAAACGCAAACTTAGTTAAAGAATATGAATCGATCATTCACTTATGGATGAAAAATTATAGGGAAGTGCTTGGTCCTACAAAAGAAGCATTGATAAAATACTTTAAGCCAGAACCAGGGAATAAAATGCATGAAGGCGCTTTACAAGCAAGAACTTTTGACACAGCACGCGGTTTTCTCCCCATCGGCCTTGAAACAAGTTTTGCACTTGTCATGTCAGCACGAAGCTGGGCCGAGGTAGTTGGGTATTTAAGAGCCAGCAACCAGTCAATTGACCGAGAGTTAGCTGAACTATTATTTGTACTTCTTACAAGTGACAAGAAACTACAAGGAAAAGGATACATTCCTGAAGCAGATGGACTGATAAGACATACAGAAGCGAACCAGACCCGAAATAATTCAACTCAAGCAATATTGGCTTTGCTCAAAAATGATATCAAAAGGATGAATAACAAACGAGTTAAGCCCAACATGGGTAGGA
>Ga0209416_1002439_pt1 | contig 10167 bp, 8 predicted proteins | sample RifGroF1_FD_184001 | JGI IMG/M metagenome (GOLD analysis project Ga0209416, IMG submission 184001) | Groundwater microbial communities from Rifle, Colorado, USA - Groundwater F1 (SPAdes) (version 2) | ecosystem: Environmental > Aquatic > Deep subsurface > Groundwater | place: Rifle, Colorado...
AACGAGGGTGATTTGATTATGGCGGCCGAGCTCGCGACACCCGAGAAGATCAATTTCATCATCAAGGAAGCGCGCGGACTGCTCTGCGCCCCTATGTCTCCCGAGATCGCCGAACGGCTCGAACTCAATATCATGATCGACCACCCCAACGAAAAGTGGGGAACCGCGTTCACCGTGTCGGTCGACTACAAAGAAACATCCACCGGTATCTCCGCCGCGGACCGCGCGTTGACACTGAACAAGCTCGCGGATAAATCTTCTATGGCGGAGGATTTCGAGAAGCCCGGCCACGTGTTCCCGTTACGCGCCCAGCGCGGCGGTGTCCTGAAACGCACGGGCCACACCGAAGCCTCGGTCGATCTTCTCAACCTCGCCGGTCTCACCCCTGTCGGGTGTATCTGCGAGATATTGAACGACGACGGCAGTATGGCTCGTCTACCTCACCTGATCGAATTCTCTAAGAAGCATAACCTCAGGATCATATCCGTCGCCCAGATTATCGAATACCGCCGGAAGCATGAGACGCATATCTGGCGTGAAGCGGAAGCCAAGCTCCCCACAGTCCACGGCGAATTTAAAATCCTGATGTACGAGAACGACATCGACAACTACCAGCATATCGCGATTTTCAAGGGCGACCTCGCGAGCAAAAAAGACGTGCTCGTCCGCGTCCACTCCGAATGCTTTACCGGCGATATCCTCGGATCGCTCCGATGCGACTGCGGCGACCAGCTCCATCGCGCTCTCGAGATGATCGACGCCGAAGGCGCGGGCGTCCTGTTGTACATGCGGCAGGAAGGCCGAGGGATCGGTCTGCTGAATAAGATTAAGGCTTATGCGTTACAGGATAAAGGGATGGATACCGTGGAAGCGAACCTGCATCTCGGTTTTGCGCCCGACCTCCGCAACTACGGCGTGGGCGCGCTTATCCTGAAAGACCTCGGTGTCGAACGGATCCGGCTGATGACCAACAATCCCACGAAGACACATGCCCTCGAGGGGTACGGCCTTCAGATCATCGAACGTGTTCCGATCGAGATCGCGACCAACCCTCATAACGAGCATTATATGCACACCAAGAAAACCAAAATGGGACATATTCTGGAAAAGACCGGAAAAAAGTCCTAAAGCGTGGATTGAATTTTGGAAATAACTTTCCCGACTAGGATCAGCATCTTCGTCTTATCCTGAGAAAGCTCTTCCTGAGGATACTTCTTGTTATCCGGGCAGATTAAAATACTGCCGTCGGTGCGGAAAACGATCCTCTGGGCGTTAAGCATTCCGGACTTATTCACGATGTAGATTCCGTCGGTCTTGGGAAGAAATCCTTCGACAAAAACGACGAGGTCTCCTATCGCAAGCGACGGATACATGACATCGGAAGAAATCTTGATCGAACGGAGTTTATCGTTGGGATAATTCCCCACAAGCGATCCCGCGATAGGCAAATACTCGCTGGTCTCGAATGAGTTTGGCTCCGTTTTCATCCCATAGTCCGGCGAAACCTTTACACCGATAACCGGGACGTACACAGCGACTTGCTTCTTCTCGATTACATCCTCGTCGATACCGTTCATGAACATCTTTCCGTTACCGGTAAGCAGCCATTCGATGTTGACCTCGTAGTTGTTGTACAGAACTGTCAGCACTTCGAGCGTGGGCTTGTTACGCCCGGTCTCGATCGCGCTGATCGCATCCTGCGAAAGCTTGAGGATCTGCCCAAGGTCGGCCTGCTTCAATCCCAGCTTTTTCCGGATCTTTCTAAATCTCTCTTTAACGTTCATTATCCCTCCAGGACTCTAAATCGGAGAGGGAGGGATTCGAACCCCCGGAACCTTTCGGCTCAACGGTTTTCAAGACCGCCTCCATCGACCACTCGGACACCTCTCCATTAACACGGGTATTATTATAGACAAATACAAGATTTTTGTCAAATAGGAAATTATAAGTTTTTCATCTTTTCAGGTGATAAATCATATTACTCAGGCTAATTTCTAATAATCTATTCCATTTTCTAAGCATTCAAATAGATGACAAAATTCATAATCCGGTATATAATAATTTCAGGTCACTTCTAAATACTCATTTATGGAAGAGACTATTAGGCGATTTTATATCAATAATGCCTTGAAAAAATTTAAAAACAAGGTTTATTAAGCCGCCTATCAATAAATTCCCTTCAGGGAGGAAGATATGTTATTTACTTATATCCAGCAGGGCGGATGGGTCATGGTTCCGATCATCATCGCCTCTGTCATCGCTCTGGCTGTATTTATCGAAAGGTTAGCCTATCTTCAGAAAGTAAATTCCAACGGAAAGATCATCAGTGAAAAGATGAAAGAAAAGCTGAAAGCGTTGAGAATAGACGAGGCGCTCGCGGTCTGCGAAAACCATCCCGGCCCCGCGGCGAATATTATCAAATCCGGGCTCGATGTCGCGGACAAGTCCCGTGAGGATATCGAGCGTTCGATGGAAGACGCGTCGAAATACGAGATGCCCAAGCTGAATAAGAATCTCCCGATCCTCGGTACGATAGTCAGTGTCTCCACACTACTCGGCCTTCTCGGGACGGTGCTGGGTATGATCCAGTCCAGTTCTATCCTCGCGACTCAGGGGCTTGCAAATCCGTCGGAACTGATCGACGGTATCGCGCAGGCCTTAATCACGACGGCCGCCGGACTGATTGTCGCGATCCCGGCGCTCATCGCGTATAACTATCTCGTCTCCAAGATCGACTCGATCATCTCGGATATCGAGATCAGTACTACCGAACTCATCAAGCTGCTCAAGAAAAAAGACGATCCCCGTAAAGAAGAACTTCGTCGCTGGTAAATAGATCACTCATACATTAAGGAGCGCTTCATGGCTAAATATTCCGATTTCACTCAGGGACCTAACAAAAAAAGACCCGTCAGTTTAAAGAAAAAAATAGTCCAGGGCGCGATGTGGGCTTTGGTTGTCCTCATCGTCATATCTTTCGTATTCTGGGTCGGCGGAAAGAACGGCCCCGAGGGACAGGGCTTTCCCGTGATCGCGAAGGTGAACGGCGCCGAATACCAAAACCGCCCCTATTCCCCGTTCTGGTATATAAACAATGAAGTCAGAGAGCAGATGATCTCGAGCGTATACAGCCAGTTCTTCTCCCCCGAAAAACTCGCGCAGTTCATCTTCGTCCAGAGCGTGGAGAATCTGGTCAGCCAGGCAATCGTCTACGATTTCGCCAAGCTCCAGAATATTCATCCTTCGAGCGAACTGATTAAATCTTATTACCAGAACGAAATCGCCACGAAGAACTATCAGCCGAACGACGATTTCATCCAGTACATTTCGATGGTTTACGCGTTCCGCGGCCTCATCGGCACATCGGGCGATATCCCCCATTCTGTCGGCTATTACAGCGAAGTCGGGCTCTATTCCTTCCTCGACGTCGTTCAGTATAACGCGCAGATCGAGGTGATTTACCTCGATGTCACGAACTTCATCGCGGGTAAGGTCGAATTGACTCAGGTCGCGAACTTCTATCAGGACAAGAACTTCGCGCAGGAAATAGTGATACAGGACATTATGATAAAGACAAAGGATCAGGCTCAGAAGGTTATCGATACCGCCCAGAAAGAAGGGTGGGATAAGGCTATCGAGCTCTATAAGACCAACGATATCGTTATATCGAATAAGATGCTTCTCACTAAAGAAGGAGACACCGCGAGCCGTTTCGCCGAAGCGATCAACTACTATGCCGGCGATTTCATCCCGAACATCGTTTATGAGAAGGGCAGATACCACCTGATGAAGGTTGTTTCCGTCCCAGAGTTTTCCAGCATCTCGAAGGACTACCAGAAGTACATCGCGAAAGAGTATGTGAAGTACTACTTCCCCATTCTTGAAAAGAAATACCAACCCGATATCGACGCGTCCATCGCGCAGATAAAGCTTCTCATTTCCCAGAATACCGACCTGAAGATCGCGGCCGAGAAGAGCGGATGGGAATACGCGAAGTCCATGCAGTTCTCCGCGCTCGCCGATTCGATCATGACGGAGAAGAACGATGCCGCCCTTCCCTTGCCTACCGGCAATAACGATGTCATGGACTTTATCTTCTTAAAGGATAAAAACGCCGTCAGCGACTTGTTTAACCTGAACGGGTTCTATTTCTTCGTAAAAAACATTTCCCGTGAAGTCAAGGTCGAAACGAAGACAACGGAAGAGATCGTCGATCTGTCCCGCGACTATGTGTACTTGAAAAGCGACGCGATCATCAAAGACTGGATGGATAACCTGAAGGCGAAATCGAAGATCGAAGTCGATAAGGATAAACTCAAGATGATGTACCTGCAATAAGTAAAATCGAATACGCCCCGTCCTCGGACGGGGTTTTTTATAAATTGAGGTAATAAGATGAAGAAGATGAAATCAAAGAATAAAAACAGTAACTCATTTAAAAAACTTTCTTTGCTCGAAAGACTATGCCGAATAATAAAAAGAGAGAGAAAACAAAATATTGAAATTGATGCTACTGATAATATTCTTTCAATTATGGAAAGCAATAAAAACAATAGTGAGAAATACCGAAATCTACACCTTGTTTTTGGTTCTGTTTTTATTTCCATTCTTTACATTTTGAAACTTGAGTTTCAGGAAGTTATAATTCTTTTAAATATGTTGGATCCTATATTTCCATTCATCATTTATCCTATCCTTTTTATTGTTCCATTGGGATACGTTTTTGATTTCATTTCGTATAAATTTTGGGTTCATGCGAAAAGATTAAAAACAATCAGAATATACCGATTTGATGGATTAAATTCTTTCTTTGATGTGTTATTCTTTCTAAACACTATAATTTTTATATGGTCATTCTTTATCATGTTTTCGGTTTCTATAGTATTTGTTAAAGCTGTTTATCAATTTTCAAGAGTTGAGGACATACAAGAGGAAGTGAATATTTATCTGAAAGATTATAATCAGCTTCCAAATTCTATTTCAAATCTGAATCTTTCTAAAGAAATTTTATCTGAATACCACTATAAGAATTTTTCAAACTATTATAGTGTTATTTTCCATTCTGAAGTATTATTACTTCCAAGGAAAGAACATACAAATTACTTCATGATAAAGAACAATGAAGCTATTGCTGTAATAAATCTCAAACTAATAGGTATAACTAATAAGAATTAATACGAATACATAGTTTTATAAATCCTATTTCTTCACAATCAATGAAAGCAGTTCCACATGGTGGGTCTGCGGGAACATATCGACAAGGTAGATTTCCTTGAGGTCGTACTTATCCGATAGGATTTGCAGGTCGCGCGCCATCGTCGCGGGTTTGCACGACGAGTAGATGATCTTCTTGGGCCCCATTTCCATCATCAGGTCGAGTACTTCGCGTTCCGCGCCCTTCCTCGGCGGATCGATTATCATGACATCGGCATACCCGAGGCGTGGGAGTTCTTCCATCACGTCACCGAGCACGAAGCTGATATTCGCGTCACGAAGCCCCTTGTCGCGGTTGATCTCAAGATTGTAGTTCGCGTCCTTGATCGAGCTTTTCGCGATCTCGACACCGATTGTCTCTTTAGCGAACGGCGCGACGAAAAGCGTAATCAGCCCTATCCCGCAGTAAAGATCGAATATTCTCTCGCTATGGCTTTCGTCGAGGAAGCCCGTGATCTTATCGAGCCATAACGGGATGACCGAGTTGTTCACCTGAAAAAAGCTGTCCTTCGATATTTTATAACGGATCGTTTTACCGCTCGCGGTGATCTCTTCGTAGACCGATCTGTCTTCATAACGCTCGGTGTCGACCCAGTTCACTGTAGTCTCGCCGAGTGACGTGGAGCGCACTTTAAAATTATGCGGCGGGAACGGGTCCTGTGCGCGCATATAGTTCATCGCCTCGTTGATATCCTTCATCGCGAGACGGCATTCCTCGAGGTCGATAATAAACTTCGTGTCCTTCCTGAAAAACCCGATCAGCTTCCTGCGCGGATTGACCTTGAAGGTTTCCGTATTGCGGTAGTAAAATTCCTGCCCCGAGGAAACGACGCCGGTCAGCGCGGGAAGGTCTATCTTCCCGATCTTATGAAATACTTCGAGCACAAGGTCTTGTTTGATCTGAAGCTGTTTGGCGTAGTCGATCATCTGGTAATCGCATCCGCCGCACATCCCGAAATACGGACAGGGCGCGGCGATCCGTTCGGGGGAAGGCGTAATAATCTCGAGCGGCTCGGCGAGGGCGTAGTCCTTCGTCTCCTTGTAGACATTCACCCTGACTTTTTCGCCGGGGATAGCGTAACGCACGAAGATGACTTTATTGTCCTCGTAGCCAATACTGACCCCGTCCGAGGCATACTTCTCTATCGTCAATACCGTTTCCCGGCTGGACGTTTTTATCTTTCTTGTTTCTTTTCCGCTGGGCAACACTCTTTATTCCGCCTTGGTTTTTTTATTGTTCTTCTTGCGCTGGCCGGATTTTCTTCGGGATGAAACGAGGATTTTTTCTACACGGTGATTTTTCGCAGAGAGCACCTCGAAACGGAACTTTCCCTCTTCGAATACTTCACCATTGAGAGGCATTTTCTGAAGACGGAACATCGCGAAACCCGCCATAGTCTCGAATCCCTCTTTCAGGATCGACTGCTTGAACTGTTCGTTAAAATCGTCCACATCGAGGCTTCCCTTGACGATATAATCGTCGTCGTGTTTCTCGATCTCGCCGCCGTCGATTTCCATGAATTCGCCGACAATCTCGGTGATGAGGTCCTGTGAGGTTATGATGCCCGCTGTGCCGCCGTACTCGTCCACGATGAAGACCATCTGCTTGATCTCGGACTGCATGTCGACGATCAGCTTATCGATCGGCATCGTCTCGGGGAAATAGATGGTTTTTTGTATGTAATGCTTGATCGGTTCGTCCTTCTTCGCGTTCAGGAGCGACTTATCATCCACGAAACCGATCATGTTAAAGATACGGTCGGAGAACACGGGTATTTTCGAATGCTGCGACCTGACCATCAGTTCCACGGCCTTCCCGACAGTCTCGTTCTCTTCTATCCCGGTCAGTCTGTTCTGCGGGATCATCACCTCGCGCGCCGTAACGTTTTTAAAATTCATGATGCTTTCGATATACTCGCGCTCCTTTTCCATCAGGAATCCCTTGTCCGTGGACATATTGAGCATTTCCTGAAACTCTTCACGCGAGATATTTCCCTTCGCCTTTTTACCGCGCCGGAAGATCGAAATCAGCAGTTTGATCGTTTTCACGAAGATAAACTGGAAAGGATAAAGGAGTAAAAATATAATCAGATAAAGAAATGAAAACACGTGCATAATCGGATCGGCGAAGTTCCTGAAAATGATCTTCGGGAAGACATCGGAGAACAACAGCACGATCGGGGTAAGGATCAATGTGACATACAAAGGAACGAGCGGATTACCGCCCAGTTGTAGCGAAAGGTATTCCGTAAATATCAGCGTTCCCGCGACAATACAGGCGTTCGTACCCAGCAGGAACGCGCCGATCATGTCCTCGGGAAAACGGTGCAGAAAATCGAGCACCTTATACCGGCGGTCTTTTTTATCGAGATTCGCATGCAGGCGTATCCTGTCGATAGACATGTATGCCGTTTCGCTACCGGCGAAGAAACCTCCCAGCAGGATGAAGATACCCGACAGTATGAGTTCCATTTATCGTCTCTCCACAATACACTTGTCAATCCGGCTCGCCGAACGGTCGCGAACATGCAATGTATAACGTTCGATCTCCATCGAAAATCCCGCCGGGGGAATATCTCCCTTGCTCTCGATAATATACCCGGCGATTGTGTCGAATTCCTCGCTCGAAAGTTTCGTCTTGAAGAACTCGTTAAAATCGTCCAATGAAATATCTCCCGAGACCAGATAACGTTTTTCGGATAACGGCAGGATCATGCGCTGAATATCGAAACTCTCGTCGATAATTTCACCTGCGATTTCACCCAGCACGTCGGCAATAGAGACCACGCCGAGCGCGCTTCCGTATTCGTCCACAACAGTCGCGATCTTGATCTTCCTCGTCTTGAAGTCCTCGAGCATCTCGGAAAGCTTTTTAGTAGGCGGAACGAAATACATCGGCTCCATGATTTCCTTGACGGACATCTTGTCGATTGAAGACGAGGAAAAGAGATACGGGAATATATGCCGGATGTCGATTGTGCCGATGATGTTATCGTCGGTTTTTGAGTACACGGGCATTTTCGAATGCTTGCCCGTGCGGAGAATTTCGATTGCCTTTTTTACCGTCGCGCTGTCCTTTATTGAAACAAGCTTATTCCGCGGTGTCATGATCTCCGATACGTCCTTCTGCGCGAACTTCAGGACGCTCTCGACCAGCTTCTTCTCCTCAGCCTCGAGAAACCCTTCCTTTGCGACCATGCTCAATAGCGCGGCAAGATGGTCGTCGTCAATCGTTTCGCCTTCCTGCTTCATTCTATTCAGGGCTTTCAGGATCAGATTAGAAAGCCCGGTGATCGGTTTTGTGATCGGTTTGAAAAATAGGAATAACGGGTAGATCAGACGCGAGTTGAACGCGGCGATGGGTTCTTTAAAATTGATCGCGATAGCTTTCGGTGAAATCTCCCCGAAGAAAAGGAGTATCGCTGTAACAATAACGGTCTGGATAATCGTGTTTTCAATCGGGACGATCCCTTCCATCAAAGAGGAAAGCGCGACGTTGACCATCGTGTTCCCGAGAAGAAGCGTGATCAGCAATGTCGAACTTTCACCCAATAACTGGCGAATCCGCTTATAGGCGGAGTTCTTGCGCATCTTCCTGATCTGCATCGTATCGAGTGAAAAAAGCGCCGTCTCGGTCGATGAAAAAAACGCCGAGAAAATGAGTAATACCGGGATTAGAACCAGCTTTATTATTTCTTCAACTTTCATATTTCAGTCAATTCTCCCATCCCGAATATCATACAACAGAATAAATTGTTTATCAAGTTACAGAGCTTATTCCGCCGATTCCGCGACGGCCGCGGCGATCTGCTTCTGCTCGTCGTCTGTCAGGAACGGGTGCATCGGCAGGGACATGATCTCGCGCGAGCACTTTTCACTCATCGGGAAATCGCCCGGTTTATGCCCGAGGAAGTGATACGCTTCCTGGAGATGGATCGGCTTGGGATAATGGATCGCGGTCGGGATTTCCTTTTTCGTCAGATGTTCCTTCACCGCGTCGCGGTTTTTCATACAAATCGAATACTGGGCATACACATGCCGTCCGGTGAATGACGAGGTTTTCGGGGTGACCGCCTTCGACCCGGCGAGAAGCTCGTTGTAACGCGCGCCGAGTTTCGCGCGGATCTCGCATTCCTTCTCGAAATGCGCGAACTTTACGAGTAATACCGCCGCCTGAATCGTATCCATACGGGCGTTGATACCCACATATTTATGTACATAATTCTGCGAGGAGCCGTGATTCATAATCATCCGCATCTTTTCCGCGAGCGCGTCATCGCTCGTAAAAATCATCCCACCGTCGCCGTAGCATCCCAACGGTTTCGACGGGTAGAACGATGTCCCCGCGACGTCGGTAAGCCCGCAGGACTTTCTGCCCTTGTATACCGCGCCGAACGACTGCGCGCCGTCTTCCAGCACGAATATCCCGTGCTTCTTACCGATCGCGCTGATTTTATCGAGGTCGGGCGTCTGGCCGTACAACGAGACGGGGATGATGCCCTTCGTCTTTTTCGTGATCTTCGACTCTATTTTAGATATATCGATATTGTAATCGTCGGAGTCGATATCCACAAACACCGGGGTTGCGCCGAGGAATGAAATCACCTCGACAGTGGCGATAAACGTGAACGGGGTGGTAATCACCTCGTCGCCGGGTCCGACGCCGTAAGCCGCGAGCGGTACGAGGAGGGCGTCCGTACCGGAGGCCACCCCGATACCGTGCTTTGCCCCGGCATACGCCGCGAGCTCGGCTTCGAGGTCCTTCAGTTCCTTACCCATTATGAAACGGGTATTATCTATAACGTCGGCGATCCTTTTGTCAATCTCCGTCTTATATTCCTGGTACTGACGCTTTAAATCGATAAAATTCATACAGCGCTCCTTACATTTCTATTTTTAGCTTTCCTTGCCATTCTTTTTAACCATTGCTTGCGGATTTTATTCCCCCAGAAT
>Ga0209416_1002442_pt1 | contig 10154 bp, 21 predicted proteins | sample RifGroF1_FD_184001 | JGI IMG/M metagenome (GOLD analysis project Ga0209416, IMG submission 184001) | Groundwater microbial communities from Rifle, Colorado, USA - Groundwater F1 (SPAdes) (version 2) | ecosystem: Environmental > Aquatic > Deep subsurface > Groundwater | place: Rifle, Colorado...
CCCAACACCTATTGCATCCCCGAGAACTGCTTGACGGGTGCTTGTGAATCGTGCAAGTATTTCAAAGAAGATTATGACAGCTACTATACGGAGGATATAAATGAACTTCCCCGACGTGTACCTCTTCGGACGAGCGGGCAGTGGCAAGGATACGCAAGCCGATATCCTAATCGAGGACTTCCGTTATAGGAAGATGGCGCTTGCCGATCCCATCTATGAAGCGGTTGGACTACTAACCAATCAAACCCCCGAGGAAGTCAGACTAGCCAAGAAGGACTATCGAGACTTCCTCATTGGTTTAGGCGAAGGTGCAAGGAACCCCCATAACGCTTGGTTAGGTTGGTGGTTCATCCCTCGTAAGGTTAGACACGCTTGCTTCATCGAATTCCTTGAAACCTTTGGTCACCCGATTGAACTGACCTCGCACAAGGCCCTAGAAGCCCTATTACAAGGGTGGGGTGACCCATTCTATTGGGTCACCCACCTAAGGGGCCGTGTTGAGGCACACAGAGGCATTTCAAAGCATCCCTTGGTTATCTCCGACGTGAGACGACCTCCCGAGGTACCGGCATTAGTCAAGTGGGGGTTTCAAGGGATCAAGATAGACGTTTCTATGGCTACTTGCAAGCGTAGACTATGGATGAGAGACGGAACAACCAACTTCGACTTCCTCTTGCACGAAACGGAGCAAGACTTCGAGAAGTTCCCATACAACTATAAGGTTGATGGTGAGCCGAGCATAGAAGAGGTAGCCATAGCAATCAAGGACTGTCTTATCGAATCAGAGATGATAAGTAAACTATACCACAAACTCAAGTCTCGTTATGACCGCAATAGCCTATAAGAAAGAGTGTTATGCAGCTATTCAAGTATGACCCCGAAGCAGACGCCCTTTACATCACCAAGCGTGAGCTAAAAGAGGGAGAGCACGTCTACGAAACAAGAGAAGAAGCAGTAGGCCGGTATACTGAACTAAGAGACTATGATGAGAACGGTGGACTGATAGGTGTAGAGGTACTCAATGCTTCTAAGCGCTTTCCTATATACTGTGGCAAGAAGATCCTAGAGGAGACTAACAAAGCCTATGCTAAGGTAGATAAGGAAGACGCTGAGATACAAGTATGGGATAATACACTGCTAGATGGATTGGAGAGCTAATGGAAGTCTTAGACTTTAGTGAACAAGGGGAAGCCCGTATCTTCCTCAATGGTGCCGAGCCTACACCCGAGGTATGGTGTGACTATGTAGAACAACCATGCCCCGAGGTGTTACTTGGTTTCCAAAAAGGGGTATTGGTTGCCGTTATCATAAACGAGCAAGGAAACACTCTAGGGCTAAGTAGGGTAGAATAAAAGCCCCCCGAAGGGGGCTAAAGGCTAGACGGGTCTTTCGTGGCCCGTACTTTCCCTAAGGGGATGTTCTTACGCTTAAACTACTAGCCTCCGGTTTTAGGTATGCCTACCATTCCGGGAAAGCGTCGTCACGCCTTCTATGTTTATAAGATACCATGACCTCGGGGACATTACAACACACTAGGAAGGGTAATCTTTTCCAAACAAGAAGCCCCCGGTTAAGGGGGCTCTTACTCACTCTATGTCACAGCGAGCGTTGTGTTTGTGGAAGTGATCTTTCTTCCACTTTTCTTTGGCTATCTTGACTATCGTTTCGGCTAGCGGAAGGTTGTTATTGTTGACCATATCGATAACACTTTGTAGCTTCCTTCGGCTATCCTCGTTAGCCTCGTTTATCCCCAAGACCAACGGTGTTTGTACGCTATCTCGGTATAGTTCAAACGCCTTGGCAATCTCCTTATGTAAGCGATCCATAACCTTACCCTCGCTGACTATCCCCCTTCAATTCTCACCATTATAGTCAACGTTTCCGAGGATATCTATAACCTAGTTAACCTTTTATTCGCCGTCAGACTATGGTTTTCTCAAGGGTACTGATAAGGGTATCGTACTGCTCTTGGGTGATGTGCCCTTCTTCGAGGTCCGATTCAAGCATAATCTCCACGGCGTTGTGAAGGCTTACTCGTATCATCTTCAACTTGGGGCTGTGGTCGATAACCATAAGCTCAGTCAGACGCTTTAGGCTATCGAGGATGGAAGCCATGAAGCACATTCTACCCATCATTTGGAAAAACTCGTGTTGCTCGTTCACCTTGCCTCCTTATGGTTGCGCCCCTCGATATCCGAGTTATCGAGTATTGTTCTTATTCTAGCGATTATATCCCAAGCGTCAACCCCCTTGTCTAGGAGGCCGCACGTTGGGCAAGTGGGCTCCCCTCCTCTCATAACCCAAGGGAAGCCCGAGTAGCCGCAGAACCGGCAATCTATGTAATCCTTGGTATCCCAATCCCCCGGCCACAGTTCGGGCATAGCGTTAATCAGTAGCTCTTGGATTCTCTCCACCCTCTTCAATGGTCTCATTGCCCTCCACCTCATCGCACGGTATCCACGCAGCCTTGCCCACGTATTCCATTTGATCCCACGAACAGCGGAGATAGGCCCTACCCGGCTGCTCATTAAGGTTCTGAGGCACAGCAACGAACCCTTGTGCCCCCCAAGACTTCGGTTCGGTCACTAGCATAAAGCAACCCCCGAAGCCGTCCTTCAAGGGTGTGATTTGGACGATATCCCCTACTTCAAGCTTCCTCGGTAACATCTTCCTCTCCTTTGCAGTACGGGCAAGGCGCATCTTGCTCTTCCCACCCACCCTTACGATGGAAGGGGACGGTCACTTCGCCGGTCCCCCCACAGTACGGGCAACATTCTTTCTTCAAGCGGTCAACCATGTTGCTGAGATTATCGGCGTCTCTTGGGTTTACGCTCACTTTCTTCCCCCTCAGTTTCTTATCCTAACCGCCCTAAGCTTTTCTTCATCCAAAAGCACGGTAAAGTCGTGTAAGGGAATAACTACGTCTCTACCGAGCCCACCTTCGAAGAGCGGATACATTCTTATGTATAGCTCCCCGCCGTGTATCTCCCATTCCCCATCTATCGTTTCTCCCCTACGGAAGAAATGACCGTTGATTGTTTGGTCTTCCCGAGATAGAACTTCAACCCTGACATGGTGGCTCATATTTACCTCCCTTTCATACCCCCACAGAATACCATCCCCCTATGTGTATGTCACTAAGAAAGGAATAGTTATGGCTAAAAAGAAGATCGCCCAAGAGATTTTGGACGAAGCTGCCGCCGCTCTTGATGCCCTAGAGCAACCGGTAGAAGAGATGGCTAAGGAAGCTGCGGTTGTTATCAACCAAGTAGTGAACCAAGTTGCCCAAGTACCCGAGGACTTGATTACTTTTACCAAGGAAGAGTTTACTGAGCTTATGAAAAAGCTTAACTCGGTATTCAACCATTCAGACCCTTGGGATATGAAAGCCCGCCTAAATGAAGCCCTTATAATGCTGAGGAACAAGAGGTAGATATGTGGCTTGCTAACATCCTTGCCCTAATAGCCATTATGATGCTTGCTCTGCTAATCGTGCCCTACCTTGTTGATAGGTGGATAGACAGTAGTATCAAGCAACTAGAGGAATCAGAACAAGCTATACAAAAGGCTTGTAAGGAATCAGAAGCAGCCATACAGAAGGTTTGTCGAGACTGCCAAGGTTCTTTTGACAAAGCTGTTAAAGAAGAGATAGGCATGCCCTACAACGAAATACCCGACGATATATGGTACACAAGAAAGGCAAGCGAAGATGGATTTGGACGAGAAGTACCGGATTGCTGTGAACTCCCTAAGGGGAATTGCGAAGCTAAAGAAGCAGATGGACCCCAAGGCGAGGAACCCCTTAGCCCCTGATCTAGCGGTGTGGCAGATCATCAAGATTGCTGAGACCGCCCTAAGTCAAGTCGATGCTCAGTGACGACCTAGACGCTTGCACATTTACCACCTATCGGTATTTTAGCAACCCTAAGAAGCCTATGGACGGTATAGCGGACCCAATTGGTTGGCTGATAAGGTGGCTACCCGAGGCAAAGAGGTTACCCCTCCTTCCCTTATTCAAGCAGAAGCTCTTGATGTTCGAGCCGAATATCCTATCACTCAACTCAGACTTCCTAGAGCCCGTTATGCAAGCGCTTACGGAACACTACCAAGTGACCGACAAGTTCTTATTGAGGATACAATCAACCAATGACAAAAAGGGCAAAGAAGCGGTTATCGAGCTAGTAAAGGAGTGGGAGAGTGCTAAACGACGTACCCGTAAGTGACCTATACTACCTAGCCCGCAAAGCCTCACCTCCGGGCCAATTCGTATATCTATGTATGAAGGCATACCTAGAGATACAAGAAGTCCACTGTGACGCTGCTAGACGTGTTATGGAAGCTTTTGGGATAGAGCCCGAGGAATGGACCTTTCAGATAAACAAGCAAGGCGTTGTCAAGAACTTTTTCTACCGAGATGTAGGGGAAAAGGGCCACAAAGAAATCGATAAGAAGTTCATTAAGAAGCTACGCAAAGCCTCGGGTAGGCTAAAGAGGCTACAACGCTTCAACGTCTTCCTTATGGAGAAGATGGTCGAGAGCACGGGGTACAAGGGCGAGGAGCCCGACCTCAAGAAACACGTACCAATCACCATCCCGGTAGTCGATGAAGCCCTCCTACTTGTCATTGGTAGCGATTGGGTGGGAAACAGAGCCGTGCTTGACAAGATGGGCTTCCTACCCGTATCACGAGAGTATTCCAAGAAACTGATTGCTCGTACCTCAGATGTGCTAGAAGGGAAGGAAATCGATGGAGCGGTGCCCGTACTATAACCTCTATGGAAGATGCCACTTCTCCGCACTAGAGCAAGGCAACGCTACTATGTGCTGCCGTATCATTGCTACCCAAGTGTGCCCCACCTACAAAAGGCTTAACGAACAGTTAACAAAGTAACCGGTAAAACCGGGTATACTGTTAAAGGTACAAGAAAGGGGTGTAAATGCTACGCAAGGATTGTGTTCTGTTCATGCATTGTGTGACGTTCGGCCTAGTACAGAAGGGCACAGACGAGTGCCCCGAGGACTGTGAAGCCTACGAGCACGACACAAGATTGGACAACCAATGCAAGTAGGATGGCAGAGCGAGCATGGTATCGTCTACCATGGCAAGCACGAGGAGGTGCTACCCAAGCTAGAGGCAAACATCATCGATGGTCTAGTGACCGATGGCCCGTATGCCAACCCCAACGGCATACTAGGGGAAACGTGGGACAAGATGGACGGTAGAAGGGATAGGCCGGGATACGAAGAGAAAGACCCCCGCAATAGGCTTATCCAAAGGCTAGCCAATGGGGTCAACCTCAAAGGTGACCTCGGGGATATGCTTGCCTTCTTCGACTTCAACTATCAGTGGGCTACCGAGTGTCTTCGCATTATGAAGCCCGGAGCGTGGGGACTAGCCTTTGCCGATGGCAAGACGGATGACTGCTTGAAGATGGCTCTCAGAATGGCGGGATTCCGTATTTGGGCTACCATCCCGTGGATCTATACCCGAGGCAATCTACCCCACGGAATGGACCTCTCAAAGGCCATAGACAAACATCTAGGTATGGAGCGAGAGGTTATCGGCTACAAGAAGCAATCGGGCATGAAGTTCTCGCAAGTCGAGGGCAAGGCTGCTCACCAAGGGGGCTTCAACGATCCCTCAAGGAAGCAGTTCGAGATAACAGCGCCCGCTAGCAATGCGGCCAACCAATGGGAGGGCTACAACATAGCTCTCAAGCGTCACCAAGATTTGATTGTACTGTTTCAGAAGCCCTTGTCGGAAAAGACATACGCTGCTAACATTCTTAAGTGGGGGACGGGCGGTATCAACATAGGTGGCTGTCTTCTAGGCGAGGAAGAGCGGTGGGTGCCCGACATATGGACCACAGACGAGGAGACCTTCCCCGATGGCATCCCCAAATACTTCTTGGTTGCTAAAGCAAGTTGGGCTGAGAAAGAGCTTGGCTGTGAGCACTTGCCCCTTGCTTGTGCGGGCGGGATGGAAGGGACCAAGGACCAATCCCTCAAAACCGGTAGCGGTAACGTACGTAACAACCAACGTCACAATAGCCACCCAACCGTTAAGCCAATCGAACTGCTACGCTATTGCGTCCGCTTGGTTAGACCTCCTACACCTTCTCCCATTATCCTCGATCACCACCTTGGTAGCGGAACAACCGCTATTGCCGCACATATGGAGGGATGCTACTTTATAGGGGTAGAAATGACAGACGCTTATCAGCCGATCTACACGGCTCGTTTGGACCACTTCGTTAGAAAGGGAGCTATTTAGTGAAAATTCTAGTTGTTGCGGAAGACGCACGAAAGAGGGTAGCAATCGAAAGCCTTCTTACAGCCGACAAGTTCGTAGTTCACGGTTGCTCAACGGGGGAGGCTGCGCTAGATTACCTAGCTGCCCAAATCTTCGATTGTGTGATTATAGAATCGGACGGTGTGTTCGATGAACTGAGGACCATACGTAGCAACCCAACAATTCCCATCCTGACAATCGGACAAGGGGAGGGCTCAGAGCGACTAGGCGCTATCATAGCGGGCTCTGACTACTACCTACCCCAACCGGTAAACAAGACCGAGCTAGCCATCACTATCCGATGCCTAGTCAATCGAACACACAAGCTATTGAAGCTAGGCGACTACAAGAAAGACGAGTACAATCTAGGGCAACTGAGGATCGACAACGAAGAGCATATGATCTATGTCAACGAAGAGCCGGTAGAGTTTCCCAACCGAGAGTATGGTGTACTTGCCTTCTTTGTAGCTAATATGGGTAAAGCGGTAAGTAGAACAACCATTATCAACCGAGTGTGGGGTGAAGACTTCGACGGGGACGATAGAGTGGTTGATGTCCATATCTGCCGTATCCGAGACAAGATAGCTGATACCCCGATCAAGATAGTGACTGTCCGGGGTGTAGGCTACCGTTGCATCAAGACCCCCTCACTAGGATAACCTAGTCCACGAGCCCTCTAATCGGGGGCTCTATTTTTTGGAGCGGTAATGCTTTATGTTGACGCACACAAGTACCCCGTAAGCAAGGAAATCGTACAAGAGGCTACTCGCCTAAAAGACCTTGCCCTACACGAGACACACACATACGACGGTTGGAATCCGGCCAAGCTAGAGCTTCGGTTGATGATAGGCTATACAGCCGAGTGTTGGATAGCAGACCGCCTACGAAAAGAACACGGCTTGATCGTGGAGCATCCCGATCCATCCGGGCCACAAGGTGATGAATATGACCTCAAAATCGGTAGAATCCTCGTTGATGTCAAAACCACATGCACATTCGACATTCCCCCACGGGTTAATTCCTCGCGTACTGAAAGTATTCATGTGGATTGGTACATCTTTACTCGTGTTGACATTAGGTTCAAGTGGTTGCAGATTCTAGGTGTAGCCCCCCGAGGCATGGTAGCAAGACCCGAGAACCTAGTAGGACACGGAAAAATGATACCCGGTACAAGAAAAGCTGAGTTCTTTAGACATGGTAGTTATTATCCACCTTCTCTATTAGAATGGGAAAAGTTCTTGGAGGTGTTCAAATGAATGACCCACAAGTTGACTTCTACCGTAAAGTTTTAGGTGCATTAGAAGGAAGACGCATAAAGAGGGCGGGTGTCACTAAGTCTGAACAATCGTTCTTCATTGTTATGGAGGATGGTGAAGAGTTGATATTCTATGCAAGATGTGGTGATATGTTCTATCCGGTAGAACTACAAGCAAAAAAAGGGAAGAGCCGTTAAGCCCTCCCCTTTTTGTTCTTCATGCCGAATTTATCACAATAAGGTATACACAAATCATCTTATGCTAGGTCATTTTTTTTTTCCGCCTTTCTCATCGCACATAGAATGTTGAGGAAGTCACGCCGTAGATCGTCCGCAAACCTTAGACAAGTCGATCTACCACTAGCGGTCCTCTTGAATTCCCGTAACAGCCGAAGATGTCGTAGCGATTGGCAACGCATCCTCTTGAAGGGAGATTCCCGGTCCTTACACGCTTTGCTGTTCATCATACACCACCTTAACCCGCTCTTCTTTGAGGACTTGGGTGAAGTAGTAGTGTATAAGGCCGTCCGCACCGAGGACAACCGCAAAACCGTATGTAGCTTTCATAGTTACCCTTTCCGGCACTTAGGCCATTTTACGCGATTCCTTGAGAGGCTGTTTGACCTTGTAGGTTTTGTGACCATCGATAAGGATGAGAAACTCGTTCATCTTCCTATCGATGGCTGCTTTACCGTCGAGAGCCTTTTCTTTCCGAAGGTTGAAACCATCTTTGTAGTATTCGGCTTCGGCTCTTTCAAGTTCATCTTTACTCACCGGGCACCTCCTTCAATTCGATGCACTCATTATAACCCACCCCAAGGTATATACAACAAACAAATAGGAGTTTTCTATGTCAGAACTTATTCACAAGGAAGGTAGTACCGTACTAACTAAGCGATATAACCTATACCTTGTACAAGATACGGGAAAGCCTTATTACCTAGCGAAAGAAGGAGGGAAGGGTTGGCAGATACTTAACCGAATGGCTACTCTGATCTGCGAAGCAGAGACAGAAGAGCTAATGCTCAACATTATGAAAGAGCTAACCAAGCGTCACGAGCTATACGTTCAAGTACAGATCAAAGAATACGGTAACGAGGATAGGTTGTGTAGTATGTGCGGTGTAGCCCCTCTTGAATGCTTGTGCTTTAAGAAGGAGGAGAAGTGCTAGTACACGACGGACTACCCTATACTTGGAATTCTCTAGAACCTTGGGATATTAACTGCAAAGCGGTAGAATGCTCTGTATGCGGTTCCTGTACCCCCGAGGCACTAGAAAAGGCCCTAGACGACGGTGTAGAGGTTCAGTGGGACGGCTTTATGGAGGACGACCATGCCACTATCTCTCTGTTTGCCGATGAACTAGAACTAGAGGAGATGTCGAACAATGAGCGGCACGAGAAGACCTACTACCGTCATTGTAGGACATTCCATCTAACCCACCTATGGGCGATGGCCCCCGGTGCTAGGGATCGCTTACTCAACAAGCTATGCGAATCCTCCGACGCAGAGCCCGACCACATCTTCGAACAGTTTGACCTAGAGGGTTATGTGCCTACCCCATACGATAGAGAATTCGAAAGAACGAATTCGTGTGCTATTCCTATTACTGACGTAGGATGGGGCAAGATCATCAAAGAAGTTAGAACTAGCAACTTCTTTGACTTCTCTGATGAAATCATTATCCAAAAGTCGAGAGGCGTACTTGGTGTAGAAGCTATCAATATAATCGAAGAGTTTGCTAGAGTTGCATACTATAAGAGGTCGTTCAACGACACAATACCGACACAAGATGATTACCATACCGTAGAAACCGGTAGAGGAACATACTTCGAGATTATTGACGTAAACGACGACTTCACAACACAGCTAAAGAAATTCTACCAACAATTGGGTGAAGATACCGTACCAACAGTCGATACTTTTACTACTACCACAAACAGTCTTTGGGTAGATGGTTCTGTGGCTGTTGGCGGTACCGGTACACCTTCCTCCCCGTTCAAGACTATTCAAGCCGCTGCAAACGCTGTAAACAAGACCGGCACCACCATCTATATCAAAGGTGATGGTAACGTGTATGCGGAAAGGGTTCAAACCCAATTTGCGGGAGAATCCGGTAAACCCGTCTCGTTTGTAGGGTATGGTGCAACAAAACCTATTGTTTACGCCCCATCTATTGATTTAGGTGGATCACGTAACAACGGTCTTGTTGAACTAAGACACAGTTACAATCAATTGATTAACATAGCTGTGAGAGGTAGAACGGATGGTACGGTCAACGTAACCGGCGGTGGTTCTAATGTGTTGACAACTTGGCCTACGGGTGGTGATAAAAGTTCTGTTATCGATGGAATTGTAGTCAAAGACTGCTATATCTATGACGCTTTCCGCGAAGGTTTCTGCAATAGACCCGATATGCGCGAAACCAACGCCGGAAGAATGATGCATGACCTAACCATTCAAAACTGCGAATTCTACAATAATATGGTATCTTTGGATGGACAAGGTGCTTCCATTATCGCTGACAACTTCTTAGTTGAAGGTTGTTTATTCCGTGATAATAGACATGAACAACTTGACCTTTGGTATGGTGCTTGTAACGGTGAA
>Ga0209416_1002450_pt1 | contig 10122 bp, 10 predicted proteins | sample RifGroF1_FD_184001 | JGI IMG/M metagenome (GOLD analysis project Ga0209416, IMG submission 184001) | Groundwater microbial communities from Rifle, Colorado, USA - Groundwater F1 (SPAdes) (version 2) | ecosystem: Environmental > Aquatic > Deep subsurface > Groundwater | place: Rifle, Colorado...
CCTAATCGGTCTCAAAGACCAGTAAAAATGGCGAGCTATAGCCTTCCCCTGCCGGTTGTCCGAACAGGATAACCCGATTTACCTACTCCCGGTAGTCTTTTTATCATACCTCCTAATACCAAGCTAGAGCCACAGGTACGAAACTCAACCCAGCCTCAATCGGTATTGAACTCGCCGATTTGCCGGCCGATACGGTCAATTTCTTCCTTGGTCTCGAGCGATATATCGGAGATGGCGTTCACGGCGGTGTTAATCTCGTCAGCCCCGGCCGACATTTCTTGCAAGCTGCGGGCCAACTCCGTTGAGGTCGCTTCCAGCTGGCTCATTGCCAAACGAATGGCATCGGCGCTGCTGCCAATACGACCGGTTTCCGAATCCAGTTCGGTTGTTAGTTTGCCCATCTCGGAAACGGCCTGCAACACGGCCTGGCCTTTTTCATCCTGGATGCGAATGGCTTTTTCGTTTCCGGCAACGATGCGCGAAATGGTGCTGATCTCTTCGGCCAGGCTGGCGAAACTGGCGTTGACGCGTTCGGCGGCCGCTACCACACCAGTAATCAGGCCGCGCATGGCCAGGATGGTGGACTTGGACCGTTTCGACTGTTCGGCCGAGGAATTGGCCAGACTGCGAATTTCGTCGGCTACCACCGAGAAACCGCTACCGGCATTACCGGCATGGGCCGCCTCAATGGCGGCATTCATGGCCAATAAGTTGGTCTTGCCGGACAACTGGGCGATTACCTTGTTCAGTTCCAGGAGACTGGTGCTACCTTCGGATATCTCGCCAACCAGCCGGGTCAGCTCATCGACGTCTTTGCGACCAAGTGAGGACGTCTCGACCAAGGCGCGCGACAGCTGATCGGTTTCGGCCGAGCCGTGGGCAACTGACTCGATGGCCGCGATCACGGCATGGGTGGCGGCGCTACTGCTAACGGCCAAGGCAGCCTGAGCCGATGAGCCCTTGGCCAGGGCATCGAGTCGGGTCTTGATGGTATCGGCCATGTCGGCCGTTTGATCGGTCAACTGGGCCTGGCCATCGGCAATCTGGCGCATGCTCTGGATATTGGCCACGATCTGGCGAATGGCCGAGGCCGTTTCCTGCATATTGGTGGCTAGCTCAGCGCCATGATCAGACAGCAGGCCTTCCGATTGCTTGATGCTGACCACGATATCCTTGAGTGAACTGATAAATTCGTTAAACTTGGTCGCCACCCGACCAGGCTCGTCGAGGCGGCGCACTGGCAGGGTCTCGTTCAGGTTGCCGTGCCCGGCGCTGATCGCCGCCAGCCGCTGCTCCAAGATGGCCAGAGGCCGCAGGATGACCTTTTTCATGAGCAAGGCCAGGGCCGCAAAAGCCACGGCGCTGACTCCCAACATCAAGGCCAGGGCGACCAATGCCGCTCGCTGCTTTTTTTGAACCTCAGTCACCTGAATATCGGCGCCGATGACATAACGGACGGTTCCGTTGTCGCCGACGATAGGTAAAAAGGCACTCATGAAGGTGCCCCATTCATCGGTATAGAAATCAGCCTCAGTATAGACCTTAGTCTGGAAGGCCTGGCCCAGCTCTGCGGGGGCATCGTCATATTCCTGCTGAAAGGTATTGTCGTTATCGACGTCCGGATCGTCGTCGGCCGTGTCCAGCAAAAAGTAAATCTTACCGTCGGCTCGCTTTTCCATGACGTAAACATAGACCAAATCGAAAGCCGCACGGCACGCTTCATATTTATCCCAAAGCTGGCGGTACCAGTCTTCTAACGAATTGTCGGGTGTAATGCGATCCAGGGTGGCTGTTTCGGTAAATAGACTGGTAGCTACCACCGCTCCGCGTACCGACTGGCTGATGCCATTATCGATAGCTTTAACGTACTGGAAATAGAAGGCGAAGACCACGACCAGCACAATCAGAACAATATAGACCGTCACCACTACCATGATGCGGCCAAAAATGCCAAAAGCTCGCTTGGGACCCATACGCTGTCTCCTTTACTACGGTCGGAATCATGACGGTAGCCAAACCACCCGCTTCGGTACTGTTTTCGCATCACGCTAGCAGGGTTTCACCCTGAGGCATCTATTGCAATTGTAGTCTATTTGCAACCGTTTTTGGATAGATTGGTGTTTTTTTTCCGAACTAGCCGAGCGCCAAAAACGCAGTCAGCGTCTCGGTAACTATCGGCATCGTACTAGACCTGATTTGCCGTTCACTATCAAACTAGTTATATTTGTGAGATGCCTCCATATGCTTGGATTGATTCTGATTATCAATATCCTCCATATAACATCGCTATGGAGGAACTACTGCGATCCAAGTCGACCAAGCAAGGTTCCTGGTTTTTGACTTATCGAAACCAGCCATCGGTCATAATTGGCCGGAATCAAGAGGCTTTGGCTGAAACCAGCACTGCCGGATTGGCTTCCGGGATTCCTATTTTCCGCCGAACCACGGGAGGCGGGGCCGTTTATCATGACGAGGGAAATCTTAATTGGGCTTTTATTCAAAATGGCAGCCTTGAAGATCGCAGCTCCCTTGTAAGTCTGATTATCGCTGGCCTGCGCAGTCTTGGCCTGGATGTCCGTGAAGGCGCCCGAGGCGGTCTCTATATCGAGTCTTATAAAATTGGCGGCACTGCCAGCTCGGTCTCAAACGGCAGCTTACTTTTTCATGGTACTATACTGATTCAAACTGATCTTGAGCAGCTCCACACTTGCCTGGCGGCCGAATCAGTCAAATACCGCCGTGTAAATTCTTCCAACACACTGCCCTACAAGGGTATTGCTTCCGTGCCTTCCCCGGTAGCTAATATTTCTTCATTTTTGCCTACCCTTTCAGTACCAGTGGTTAAACAAGCACTGCACCGCGCGATTACTCATAACTCAGAATTAAACAATAATAACAATGCTCCGGAAATTAATATGGCACTGATTCAATCCATGGCCACTGCTTACGAGGATCCAACCTGGATTTATAAACGGCTCGACAGCCACAGTGATCGAAAGGACCATCATGAAAGCGCACGAGATTTTAGACAGCTTCCACAGTCTGCTGGAAGATGTTCGCCGGGGCTTATTTATCACCATCGATAGCGAAGGGTATCCGCAAGCCCGCTGGATGGTGGCGGCCAGCCTTAATGAGCAGCCTGACTACATCTACTCTGTCAGTTTTGATAGTTCCAACAAGATTCGGGATTTAGCCACGAATAATAAAGTCGCCTGGAGCTTCCAGCTGCCAAGTTTGAATGAGATTGTCTATATCCAAGGAGAGGCCTCCGTCCTGGACAATCCGCAGTTAAAGGCCGAAGTAATCGAAGCGTTGGGGCCAAATCTGGCGCATTTCTGGCGGGTCCGGCCGGAACATGGCCAACTGGTCGTCATTGAAACGGCTATCGAAAAAATCCGGCTGCAACAACCGCTCGCCAACGCCAACAGCGCAGGAAAGTTATAGCCATGAAAAAAAATGACGCTGACCAATTGTGGCAGATCCGCGCTTCAATGGTGCTAATGCGGATTTTTGAGGAAAAAACCGGCCAGATGTATGGACTTAAAAAAATCGGCGGATTCTGCCATTTGTATAATGGTCAAGAAGCAATTGCTGCTGGTTTTGCCGCGATTCTCGACTATAGCAAAGATTACGTTCTAACCGGTTACCGAGATCATGGACATGCTTTGGCGGCGGGCCTGGAAGCAAAAACCATCATGGCCGAGTTATTTGGTAAAGTCAGCGGCTGCTCCCGGGGCAAAGGCGGCTCCATGCATTTATTTGACGCTGCCAAACATTTCCTAGGCGGCAATGGCATTGTCGGCGCCCAAATCCCGGTCGCCACCGGCGTCGCCTTTGCCCAGAAATACCGCAAGACCGGCGGCATAACCGTTGTCTTCTTTGGCGACGGGGCGATTCATCAAGGCGCTTTCCACGAAGCGCTGAATTTGGCCAGAATCTGGAACTTGCCGGTTATTTTTGTTTGCGAGAATAATCAATGGGGGATGGGGACCAGCTGGAAGCGGGTATCGGCGGTAGATGATTTTTCCTTAATGGCAGCGGCCTATGGCATTCGCGGTGAACCGGTTGATGGCATGAATATTCTCAAGGTTAAGGAGGCGGCGGAGCGTGCCGCCAACGAAGCCAGGGCAGGTAATCCGGTGCTGATTGAGGCTAGAACCTATCGCTATAAGGGGCATTCGATGAGTGATCCCCAAAAATACCGGACTCGTGAAGAAATCGATGAATACAAAAAGCAGGACCCTATACTAATACTGGACGACTACCTCAAGGAACAAGCTATCTGGGACGATTCCAAAGCCGCCTCCCAGGAAGTAAGCGCCACGGCAATAACTGCCCAGGCCGTTGAATTCGCCGAACAGTCCGCCGCGCCAGCCATTCACACCCTATATGAGGATATCTACGCCGGTGAACCTTTCTTCATGAAACCTTGCCTGAGCAACGAAGCAAGGAGCGATTGATGGCACAAATCAGTTATCGCGAAGCCCTGAACCGGGCTATGGTAGAAGAAATGAAGCGGGACGACTCGGTTGTCCTGATGGGCGAAGAAGTGGCCGAATACGACGGCGCTTATAAAGTTACCCGCGGTTTACTGGAAAAATTCGGCCCGGGCCGGGTTATCGATACGCCGATTACCGAACTGGGCTTTACCGGGCTTGGCGTCGGCGCGGCCATAGCCGGACTCCGCCCGGTCGTGGAATGGATGACTCACAATTTCGCGCTCTTAGCCTTGGATCAGGTTGTTAACGAAGCGGCCAAAACCAGGCACATGTCGGGCGGACAACTGTCTGTCCCAATCGTCTTTCGCGGCCCAAACGGTCCAGCCGAATATCTGTCCAGTCAGCACTCCCAGGCGCTGGCCAGTTACTGGATGCATATCCCCGGCCTGAAAGTGGTGGCACCGGCTTTTCCAGCCGACGCCTATGGATTGTTAAAAACCGCCATTCGCGACAATGATCCGGTGGTAATCCTCGAATCGGAAATGCTTTATGGCTACAAAGCCGAAGTACCTGAGGAAGAATTCTTGACACCGTTGGGCAAGGCCAACATTCTGCGCCAGGGCGAAGATATTAGCCTGATATCGTTTGGCCGACCTGTCCACCTGGCCCTGCAAGCAGCGGTGCTGTTAGAACAGCGCGGTGTACAGGCCGAAGTAATCGATTTGCGTAGCCTGCGGCCATTGGACGAAGACACTATCGCGCAGAGCGTCAAGAAAACCGGGCGCGCCGTGGTCATCGATGAATCCTGGCCAGCGGCCAGCGCCGGATCTTACATAGCCTATCGCCTAGCGGCAGAATGTTTTGATTACCTGGATGCCCCCGTCGAACTGGTGGCCAGCGAGGATGTGCCGATGCCCTACAACCATGCCCTTGAACTGGCCGTACAACCAAGCGTAGACAAAATAATGGCGGCGGCGCGGCGCGTCCTATACCTGGAGGCAGCTCATGGCTGAAATAATACAGATGATGGCCTTGTCACCAACTATGAACGAGGGAACAATCGCCCAATGGCTGGTGACCGAGGAGCAGGATTTCAAGAGCGGCACGGCCTTATGCGAGGTGGAAACCGACAAAGCCACCATGACCTATGAAGCCCCGCTTTCCGGCAGATTACTTAAAATACTGGTGACGGCCGGAAGTTCGGCCGCCGTCGGCCAAGCCATAGCGGTGGCCGGCAAGGCTGGCGAAGACTGGAAAAGCGCCATGGGTTCGGATACTAGTCAACCGCTAGAAACTAATCCGGCCAGTACCCAAGCTGCCTTGCCAGAGCTTGGCGCGGTGCAGCCGGCCCGAGCGCCAGAGGCTCCGCCGCCTGCAGAAACAAGTAGCACAGCCCGGCTACCCTCGGGGAAGGCGCCTGCTTCACCCTTGGCCAGAAAACTAGCCCGCGATACCGGTATCGATCTGCGTGGCTTGCGCGGCAGCGGACCTGGTGGCCGGATCATCACTCGCGATGTTCAGGCCGCCAACCAAGCACCTTCCGCCGCTCCCAGTCTACCAAAAGCCCAGCCAAGCAAAACTGGCACTGCACCGGCCAACGCCCAGCTACGTGGCGACAGCCAACCAGTCTCGCGCATGCGCAGCATTATCGCCCAACGCCTGAGCGAGAGTTACCGCGATGCCCCGCATTACATCGTGCGTTGCGTCATTGACATGGAACGCTTACTGGGCTTCCGTAACACCTTGAACATTGGGCGGGGGGAAAAAATCTCACTCAATGCCTTTGTACTCAAGTTGGCAGCCAAAGCCCTAGAGGCGCATCCAGTCCTGAACAGCAGCTGGCAAGGGTCGAGCATCCAATACAAACCCAGCGCCGATATCGGCCTGGCCGTCGCGGTGGAAGGTGGCTTGATAGCTCCGGTTGTCCGCCATTGTGAACAGAAAGGTATACTTCAGATAGGCCACGAATTGTCGGATCTGGTCGACCGAGCCCGTCAGGGCAGTCTGCAACCTGATGAGTACGGTGACGCCAGCTTTACCATCAGCAACCTGGGTATGTCTGGCGTCGAGGAATTCAGCGCCATAATCAATCCGCCCGGCGTTGCCATTCTGGCGCTGGGGGCGATACAAGACGAAGCGGTGGTACGTGATAAGCAAATCTGCATCCGGCCGATACTGCATGCCACCTTGTCGGCCGACCATCGGGCAGTCGATGGAGCAAGCGCCGCCGCTTTTATCATAGAACTGAAAAAACTGGTTGAAGAGCCAGCGCTGGCTCTGCTATGAGGTATACCAATGCAATATGACTACGATACCATCATAATCGGCGCCGGCCCGGGTGGCTATGTCGCGGCCATTCGAGCCGCCCAACTGGGGCTGAAAACCTTGCTGGTAGAAAAGGACAAACCGGGTGGTGTCTGCCTTAACTTGGGTTGCATCCCAAGCAAGGCGCTGATCCATCAAGCCGATCTATTGAATAAAATGGAAGAGCTCAGGGAACTCGGCGTCAGCCTGGATACCAGCGGGTTGGATTACGGCAAGGCCTTTGCCAAGAGCCGCCAGGCGGCAGATCGCCTCTCCAAGGGTGTTCAGTTCTTAATCAAGAAAAACGGTATTGACTACAGACGTAGCACAGCGCGGCTCCTTGCCCCCGACCAAGTCGAAATCGATACTAAAGAAAAATTTACCAGCCAAACCATAATCCTGGCCACCGGTTCGCGCCCCCGGGAACTGCCGGGAACGCCGTTTGACGAAAAACGTATTCTGTCCAGCAATGGTGCCTTGCTAATGGAAAAGCTACCTAAGAAGATTGCCATCCTGGGGGCTGGCGTCATCGGGATGGAATTGGCCTATGTCTGGAATGCCTTCGGCGCCGAAATTCAGGTGATTGAGGCGCAACCGCGTGTCCTACCGCTGGAAGACGCCGCAGCAGCCGCCGTGGTCGCCAAAAGTTTTGCAGCGCGTGGTATCAACATAAGCACCGGAGTTAGTATCAGTCAGGTACACCTGCAGGCTGACCGTGTCGCCCTGAATCTTCAGACCAACCCGGTGCAGGTCCTTGAAGTGGATGCCCTTCTGATTGCGATTGGCCGGGAGCCAAACAGCGCCGGTCTGGGACTGGAAAGCCTGGGAATCCGCACTGAACGCGGCTTTATCACGGTAGGACCCTATGGGCAAACCGCAGCTGCCGGCGTCTACGCCATCGGGGACGTAACCGGCAGCCCCTTGTTGGCTCATGTGGCCAGCAAAGAAGGCGAGCTGGCGGTCGAGCATATCGCCCACCAGATCAAGGGCACCCCCTTACCCTTACACAGCGCGATCCAAACCGACACCATCCCGTCAGCCGTCTACTGCTCGCCAGAGCTGGCTAGCTTTGGACTATCGGAGGAACAAGCCAAAGCCAACGCCGTTCCCTACAAACAGTTCAGCTTCCCGTTCCGCGCTATCGGCAAAGCCGTTGCCACCGATAGTACCGAAGGCTTTGTCAAAATTCTGGCTGATCCGCAAACCGAGGAAATATTAGGCGCCTGCATAGTCGGCGAGCGGGCTACCGATGTGATACACGAACTGATACTAGCCCGGCAGGCCGAGCTAGCGGTCAGCGATATAGCTGATTTGGTTCATGCCCATCCCACCATTTCCGAAGGGATCATGGAAGCCGCCAGAGGGCTGCTGGATAGAGCCATCCATATCTGAGCGTTGGGCCGCCTGCGGCTCAAGGCACGCTGGCGGTCTATCAGCCCTGACAATATCACTTATTCAATGGACGCCATCGTCGCAAGCTTCATCCTGATCTTTGCTGCGGGCAGCCTCGGCGACGTGCGGTTTATCGCAAGGTGGCAGACCACTCATGGTGGAGCCACAGCATTCCGGAGCCGCCAAGAGCGCGTCCTGGGTAATCTCGTGCCCGCAATCTTCACAGCGCCATGTTTTTGAGGCCATCGTTTCCTCCTTAGCTATCTTAATCTGAACCATTCCCAACGCGGTTTCCCTACTTCAGGAAAATCCACAGTCACTATAAAGTAAAATATACGATGGAAATCGTATAAGTGCAAGCAAAGCGAAAATAGATTTGGAACCTTAATCGTAGTCAAAATTGAACAGCACCGTAATAAGCCAACCGCCCTCCGCTTACTTGGCGAGTTTCTTCAAGGGTTTGATGGTCTTCAATGCCCAGTCGTAATGACTGGATGTTGCTGAAATCAAGTAAGCCCCCAAGGAAGTCGTTCCCGTCCAGGCGTACTTTTTCTTGGTAAACAAATCATCATCGCTATGCTTCTGGATTAACTCCAGCATATCCTGGTGGCTTTTCTTTAGCAACTTGATCGCCACCGGCATCGTCGTTCCTTGGTACTTATCATAAATCCGATGATTCAAAATCGGCAGCGTACTCCAGGTAACATCCTCGGCCGGAATAGCCGGCATCTTGCCAGACATGCCAATCTTATACCAGCTCTTCAGCATAACATGCCATTCATGTAAATGACAAATTACATCGGCGATGGTTTTGTCGCGGTCGTTGAGTTCGTTATTTTCATACGACCTAACTTGAAATTCCTTTGGCAAGCCTTCAATAAAGACCAGCAGCTTTGCCAGGTTTTCATCGCCAAATGCAAGCAATTCCGCTTTGTTTACAGGTCTGGGCATGGGGACTCTCCTTTTCGTACCGAAAACAATCTATCAACGCCTAGCTGGCCAAAGGTCAAGTTGCCTCGCCCCCTCCGAACCGGCTGGAACGCAGTTTACAGCATAAACCGCGCCAAAAGGCTAGTCAAGTTGACACAGCATTAAATTTCGTATTCCCGATCGCTGGCTTGAATTTGATTCTTCCAAAGCTCCCGATATTTTGGATGTTTCTCCATTAAGAATTTATGCGCAGCAATTTCCACTACTTTTCCGTTTTCCAGATAAATTATTCGGTCAGCGCTGATTACCGAAGACAAACGATGACTGATTATAATTTTTGTTTTTCCTTTGAATATTTCATTTATATTCTCAAAAAACTTAGTTTCTGATTCTGAATCTAAATTGCTGAACAACTCATCGAAGATGACTAAGCCAGGATTCTTTAAAATCATTCTAGCCAGCGCCAGACGTTGCCTTTGACCATCGGATAATTTCATACCTTTTTCGCCTATAATCGTATCATAGCTTGCGGTAGAACGAATTATATCGTCATGTATTCCTGCCAGCTACAGGCTTCTTGTATTTGCTTGACTGTTGCTTGATCGTTAGCAATTATTATCAAATTATCAAAAATGCTGGCATGAAACAGAATCGTCTCTTGCCCAACATAACCGATCTGCTTTCGATAGTGGCTCAGTTTAAGATCCTTGATATTTTCATTGTCAATTAGCACTTCGCCGGTACTTGGCTCGTAAAACCGGAAAATCAGTGATAAAATCGTGGTCTTGCCGGCACCCGATGCTCCAGCTATTGAGATGCACTCGCCTACATTTATGGTAAACGATACATTACTCAGTACAGCCTGTTCAGTATAACCAAAACTTACATTTTTGAAACAAATTCTGCCTTGTAAAGATTCAACCTCCTTAGGGTTTTTGCTGTAAGCGCTACCATCACCCCATCAGGCACAGTGCGAAAAGCAGGGTAGACTTCCGGCAGGAGGCCCTGCATGAGAACACCTCAAGAAGCACAGTTGGCATTGATCGAAGAGCGGATA
>Ga0209416_1002451_pt1 | contig 10119 bp, 10 predicted proteins | sample RifGroF1_FD_184001 | JGI IMG/M metagenome (GOLD analysis project Ga0209416, IMG submission 184001) | Groundwater microbial communities from Rifle, Colorado, USA - Groundwater F1 (SPAdes) (version 2) | ecosystem: Environmental > Aquatic > Deep subsurface > Groundwater | place: Rifle, Colorado...
ATCAATTGGAATATGTACCACCAAATACAGATGAAATTAAGAAAATTATTTTAAAAATGGATTCGGAACAAGAAGCCCTTCGAAAAATTGTTTGTGATATTTAGGGTGTCCTAGCGACGAAGTCAGGAGAAGATGTGGAGGAAATTTTTGATAATTTGTAAAAACTTTATTTAAAAAATGAATCCTACTGAATATATCAAGTCTAATAAAAAAATTTTGATTCAAAAATTTGCCAGTCCAGCTGTTTATGAATCGAAAAAAATTCCTGCGACTATTTTTATGGCCGGATCTCCTGGTGCTGGAAAAACAGAGTTTTCAAAAAACTTAATAAAGATACTTGATAAACCCCTAGTTAGAATTGATGCTGATGAAATCAGAGAATTATTTCCAGATTATACAGGATCAAACTCGCACCTATTTCAATCAGCTTGTAGTAAGGGTGTTGAAATTTTATATGACCACATACTTCACAAAAAATATGACGCTATTATAGATGGTACCTTGGCTAGCATAGGCGTCGCTAGAAAAAATATATCTCGAGCACTTAATCATGATAGACTTGTGGCCATTTTTTATCTTTATCAGGATCCAAAAATCGCTTGGGAATTTACAAAAGCACGAGAAGAAAAGGAAGGGCGTCGAATAACTAAAGATGTTTTTGTAGATACTTTTTTCAAGGCCAAAGAAAATGTAGATGCTCTAAAGGAAATTTTTGGTGATAAGATTGTATTATTTCTAATAGAAAAAGACTTTAAACACGATGTTGAGAAATTCCGAATAAATATTCCTTCGATTGACAATTTACTAAAAATTGACTACACTCCACAAACGCTTAAAAAGATGTTATAATTCAAACATATGGTAACTAGGTTATTAAAATTAATAGGTTGCGATTACAGTAAGGTCTCCGCTCCAACTGTGTTTTTTGATTTGCCAGCAAAAGAAAAAAAGAAAGTCATTAAAAAAGCTATTCACTTAGCTAATAAGGACCAGCTTTCTTTGGTTAATGAAGTTATAAAAAAAAGAAAGCTCAAAAAATAATTTATCATACTTTTTACAAAAAATTCCGCCATCTGGCGGTTTTTTTGTAAATTTTTCCTCACATATATTCCCATATACTCACATAGATAAAATGTGAAAAAAAAATCGGCGAAGGCAAAGTGACGAGATATGAGGTTGTTTTGTGATTTGCAGAAATTATGCTATATTTATTTTATAAATAAGCGACACTTAAGCTATACTAAAGGTTCGCAATGCAAGCATTAAGACTTTACTCAAATAATATCTACTAATAATGCAGAGAACTATAGAACAACTTAGCCCAGAAAAAAGGGAGGATGAGAGAATCGGCTTAAAAAGAAAAATTTCTGAAGCTGTTTTTTGCGGTAATATTGATAAGATTATTACCGTTCTTAATGAAGTCGATAAATCGTTAATTGAACGCCATAGTAAGTGGCAAGATAATCAAATGGCGGATCAAAGAGACACTATCGAAAAATTACTTTTTGACTTAGTCAATTCAGATAATAAAAAAGGGAATGCTTATATATATCTTAGTGATGGGGGTACTTCACGCTTAGTAATTGATGTAAGAGATGGCCAAATTAATATTTTTCCTAGTGATGCATCTACGCAACAAGTTAAGGCCCTATGGCAAGAGTTTCAATAATTTTTTGATCTAAAAAAACCGTATCAAAATATCATATGATAATCTTATTTTTTACTAATAACCCTCTCGGGTTATTTTTTTTATCTCTAAAATAATTTATTGCTCTTCAAAAAACTTTCCTTTTGAGCTATAATAAAAGCATGAAAAATAAATCTGAAACTTCAAAATCAAATCTACGAGTGCTTGGGATAGATCCCGGTACGGCCACGACTGGTTGGGCGATACTTTGCGAAAAAGATGGAAAAATAGAACCTTTGGCGTATGGCCATATCAGCACCAGCCCTGAAAAATCAGATGAGGAAAGAATTTTTGAAATATCTCGTGATCTAAAGGATATAATTGAAAAATATCAACCAACTGAGGCGGGCGTAGAAGAAATCTTTTTCTTCAAAAATCAAAAGACGATAATTACCGTAGCCCAGGCCAGAGGGGCAATTCTCTTGACTTTATGCCAAAATAATGTTAGAGTAGCTAGCTACACTCCACTCCAAGTCAAACAGGCGATAACCGGCTATGGGCGAGCGGACAAAAAGCAAATGCAGGCAATGACGAAAAGTATTTTGAATTTAACCCAGTTGCCAAAACCAGATGACACAGCAGATGCGATTGCGATTGCGCTTTGCCACATCAATAGTCGAAAAATTAACAACCTTAATCACTAATAATAAATAAACTTATGCAAACTAGCCCGATAATTGATTTCTTTCTCGGCCAAGGCGTGCCTTTTGCCACAGTTATTTTGATTCTGATGCTTCCTATAATTGCTACTTTCATCGCATTTTTGCGCCAAGTAGTCGGAATCAAAGCTTTTGGAATTTATGCTCCGCTGATTGTGACTTTTGCTTTTCTGGCCACTAATGGACTCAAATACGGCATTGCAATTTTTGTCACCGTCATCTTTTCTGGCATGCTCATGCGTTTTGTTTTGAAGCCTTTTCGCTTACTCTATCTTCCAAGAGTAGCCATCATGCTCACTGCAGTGGCGATGTTGATTTTGGGAATTTTAGTTATCGGTGGAGAATTCAAAAGAACCGGGCTAGCTGCTGTTTCTATTTTCCCCATTCTTATTATGATAACCATTGTAGAAAAATTTGTGGCAGTGCAAATTGAAAAAGGAGATTGGGCTGCAATAAAATTAGCTATTGAAACTCTCATTATCTCAATCGTTGGTTTTTTTATCGCCAGCTCCAGTACTCTTATCCACTTTTTAGCTCTTTATCCTTGGATAGTATTTCTTACCATTCCAATTAATATTATACTCGGCAAATGGACGGGTCTCCGCATTAGCGAGTACATTCGCTTTCGAAAAATAATGAGGCATTTATAACAAATTGATTCGCATGTCCGACAAACGCACGCGTCGGTTTGTGAGCGATAGCAAACAAATAACTTATGTTTGAATTTTTTAAATTAAGCCGACAAATACTCGGAATGAATGCGCGGAATCTAGATTATATCCGGCCTTTTAATCGTGCACGCGCTAAAAAACTAGCCGACAATAAACTTCTCAGCAAAAAAATTCTCGCCAAAAATGAAATCTCTGTTCCAAAATTAATTGCCAAAATTCGTACTGTAGAAGAATTGGAAAATTTTGATTGGCAAACTTTGCCGGAAGGTTTTGCACTAAAACCAAATCGTGGTTTTGGTGGTGAAGGAATTTTGGTGGTTTATGGAAAGAAAAAAAATAGGACCGATGCTTGGATTAAGGCCGACCGCTCCATTATAACTACGGAAGATTTAAAAGCTCACATTAGAAACATTCTAGATGGATCTTTTTCTCTTTCCGGTACGCCAGATATTGCTTTTTTTGAAGAGCGCTTGCAACTTTTAAAACTTTTCAAACCCTATTCATATAAAGGTATTCCCGATATTCGTGTCATTGTTTTTAATAAGGTTCCGCTAATGGCCATGCTTCGTCTGCCAACCAAGTCATCCGAAGGTAAGGCTAATTTGCAACAAGGTGCTATTGGAGTAGGCATTGACATTGCCACAGGCACAACCACTACCGCAGTTCTTGGGAAAAATAGAATAATTGAATATATTCCCGGCACTAGACTTCTGCTTTCCGGAATCAAGCTTCCCTATTGGAATGATGTTTTGAAATTAGCTGTACGCGCCCAAGAAATTTCCGGCCTTGGTTTTCTTGGCGCTGACATCGCCATTGATAAAATAAACGGCCCAACCATCATTGAACTAAACGCCCGTCCCGGCCTTTCTATTCAAGTGGCCAATCTATCTGGCCTCAAGGAACGACTCAAAAAAGCTGCTGGGATAAAAATCAAAACTGTAGAAAAAGGTATTCGCGTAGGCAAAGATCTTTTTGGTGGAGAAATTGAAGAAGAATTGGAAGAAATTTCCGGAAAAAAAGTTATCGGCACAGTGGAGAAAGTTAAGCTCATCGGAAAAGATGGTAAGGAAATTGAAACAGAAGCTCGCATAGACACTGGAGCTGGTATCTCGGCAATTGATAAAAATCTTGCTAAGGAATTAGGTTTTGGAGAAGCAGTAAAAATCTGGGAAGATTTTCATCTTGATAGAGTTTTGACCGAAGAAGAAATAAAAACATTAAGCCAAAATGAAATTTGGAAAGAATTAGAAAAGCATCCTGATATTGTAGGCGTAGCTAAAACATTTTCCTCCCACGGTGCAACTTATCGCATAGAGATTAGATTATCTATAATAATAGACAATCAAGAGATAACGTCCAAGCTTTCTATCGCCAATCGAGAAGGATTAACCTATTCGATTCTTGTTGGGCGAAGAGATTTAAGAAAATTTTTAATTGATGTGAATAAAGCAAATTAGCACAAGTTTATGAAAAAAGTAATGATTCTTTTCGGGAAAAGTGATTGGAAAAAAGCCAAACCCTTTAGTAATAAAGAATATCAATATTCTTATGAATATTTTTATACTCTTTGCAAAAAAAATAATATTCAGATGTATCGGGCCTCATATGAATGGTATGATTACAAAAAACATATCTTCAAACATGCTTGGATATATGAAGGAGAGGGTGCTAATTGGAAAAAAGTTCATAATATTATTCCTGATCTTATCTATGACAAAACAAAAGCTCGCCTAGAAACATACCTCCAAAAGGAATTGATGAGTAAGTGCTATTCATTTATTAATGATTTGAGTTTTACTCGCATTGTTGATGATAAATTCATAACTAGTCTAATTTTTCCTCAGTGGTCAAAAAAAAGCTGGGTGATAAACTCAAAAAAAGAATTAGCATTAGCATTGCCCAAACTTCATTCTTCTAAAATTGTTATCAAACCTATTAATGAAAGCGGGGGGAAGGATGTACAGATACTAAAAAAATCGGACACATTAAAAGCGACCAATATTAACAAAGAATATTTAGTTCAGGAATTTATTGATTCTTCAAAAGGCGTACCTGGAGTGAGTAAAAAAATGCATGACCTTCGTTTAGTTTTTGTGAATAACAAGATTATTTATGCCTATATACGAGAGCCAAAAAAAGGAAGCTTCCTAGCAAATCTCGCGCAAGGCGGTTCACTTGTAATCGTACCGGAAAATAAGTTACCACGCTCATTAAATCCAATCATTAAACAGGCCAATGATCTTTTCGCCACATTTAATCCTAGGGTTTATTCTATAGATTTTATGTTTGATGAAAAAAAGCGCCCTTGGATTGTGGAGCTTAATTCTATGCCGGGACTTTTTTTTACTCCCGAAGAAAAACCATATATGCTAAAAATGTATCAGGAACTATTAGAAATGTTTAAGAAAAAATTAGATTAAGAAAATATTACAAAACTCATGAATCAACAATTAATGATTAAAAAAATTGGCCATGGAGGCATTAAATCTCTTATTAAAAAAGCTACCCAGCTAGGGATAACAGTAAGTTTTTTTTCATGTGAAAAACCCTTGATTAAATTTAAATTTAAAGAAAAATCTGTTTTTATTAGAAAAGGAACAATCCCAGTGGAAAGAAGAATGGGAGATATGACAAGAAACAAAAATTTAACCAAAATACTTCTTAGGGAAGTTGGGATAAAAACACCCTATGGAATTATTGCCACCTCTTTTAACGAAGCCACATCCTTAATTAAGAAAAATGATCTTTCTTATCCTCTTATTGTAAAACCGTTGGATGGCTCTTTAGCTAAGGGTGTCACTTGGGATATCCAATCAAAAAATGAGCTCCGAAAAGCTATTAGCATTCTCGAAAAAAATAAAGGCCTTACTAAATACAGGAGATTTATGGTGGAGGAAATGTTTATCGGCGATGAATTTAGAGTACTCGTTATTAATAAACGAGTTATTTCTTGCGTAAAAAAAATGCCTGCCAGTATTTTAGGTGATGGACATTCTACTATTAAAAAATTAATAGCCTCCTTTAATAAAACGAGATTAAAAGGATTTAAAATAAAAATAGATACTGTTGTTGAAGAAACGCTTGAAAAAAATAAACTAACACTGAAATCCATACTTCCTAATAATTTTAATTTTAAGCTAAGAAATAACCTAAACATGTCTGACGGAGGAAGAAGTATAGAATATACAGATAAGATGGCTAAACACTTTAAAAAAATATGTGAAGATGCTATAGAAATTCTGGGATTAACTTTTGGTGGCATAGATTTCATGACCAAAAATATCTCTAGAAAAAAAAGTCCTTATGTTATATTAGAAGTCAATCCTAATCCTTTTTATAATATGCATGAGAAGCCACTCGTTGAAGGCAATGGAGTTGATGTTTCTTATGAAATTTTAAAAAACATTTTTCCCAAACTGAAATAACATCTAACAAATAAGCTTAGTTTATGCGTATTTGCCTAATTACAGATAATAAAAAATCTTATTCTACAAAAAACTTTCTAAAAGAAGCTCGCCTTGCCGGCAAAAGCATAACAATAGCATCATGGCAAAATATTCTTTTTAATAGCGATAAAAATAGCTTGCTACTGAATAAAAAAATCTCCCTTGATAAATTTGATGCTGTAATACTTCGAAGCTCAAAGACTTCCCTGACTCCAAGTAGTTTAGTTTTAGATTATTGTGAACATAATAACATTCGCCTTTTAAATAAATGCTTCTACCTTCGTTATCAATCTGTCAATAAATTGCGCCAACAAGTTATTTTTAAAATAAAAAAAATACCTTATTTAAAAACTCTTTATGGAGAAAACTTATCCTTTGGTCTCTTAAAAAAAGAATTAGGAATGCCATTTGTTGCAAAATTTGCCCATGGCAGTCTTGGAAAACAAGTTTTTAAAATATCTTCTTTAAAAGAATTTTCTAATTTTATTATAAAAAGAAAATTAGATAAACAGCTATATCTTTTTCAAAAATTTTATAAAACGGATTGTGATTATCGTGTTTTTATTGTAGGAAAAAAAGTTTTTGGGCCAGTAAAAAGAATCGCCCCTGAGGGAGAATGGAAAACAAACACTCGGGGAACAAAGCACAAAAGAGCGGAGCAGGAAAAACGAGTGCTTAATTTTGCAAAAAAAATAATAGAAAAAACTAGCCTTGAATTTGCTGGACTGGATATATTAATTGATTCTACTGGAAAACCTCGCTTAATTGAAATAAACACCATGGCTTGTTTTAAAGTTTTTGATAAGATTTACCCTGAAATAAATATCGCAAAGAAAACCATTGCTTTATTTATTATTTAAATAATTGTATAACTTTTTTCCTTTGCCTTGATAACCTTTCTCTTTTATAATATAATATAGAATGCTTTGTAAATAAGCTAAATAAATTATATGTATATTTTTACGCCAAAAAATTCCAATGGCTCTTCCGGCAAAAAAAGATTCAAAATCAATTGGAGACTCTTGAGAAAATCAATCCTGATTTGCGGTGGCGCAGTCTTGCTTTTTATCATTGCAACCTTTGCCTGGTTCGCCAAAGATTTACCAAGTCCTGGAAATCTCAATGAGCGTTTCGTGGTTCAGTCAACCAAAATTTATGATCGCACTGGAGATCACTTACTCTATGATATCCATGGCGAAGAAAAAAGAACTGAAATTCCTTTCGAACAAATGCCGGAAAGTTTGCGCTATGCCACAATCGCGCTAGAAGATCAGAATTTTTATACCCATCTTGGCATCCAACCTAAAAGTATTTTGCGCGCCGTGTTCAAAGATATTTTCAATTTCGGCGCTGCTCAAGGTGGCTCGACCATTACTCAACAACTCATCAAGCAATCTCTTTTGACTTCAGAAAAAACTTTTACCCGAAAAATTAAAGAGGTTATTTTGGCTATAGAATTAGAACAAAAATTTTCCAAAGATGAGATTTTAGGAATGTACCTCAATGAAATTCCTTATGGCTCCAATGCTTATGGCGTTGAGGCCGCGGCTCAAACTTTTTTTGGAAAACACGCACAAGAACTCACTCTTGATGAATCTGCTATCCTTGCCTCTCTTCCTCAAGCTCCTTCTCGTTATTCACCCTATGGAACACATACTGAGAACCTTAAGGCTCGTCAAGAATACGCTCTCGATCAAATGGCACGTCTAGGTTATATCACTGAAGAACAAGCCAATGATGCCAAGCAGGTGGATATTTTTTCCAAGATAAAAACTTTTTCGGATAACATCAGCGCGCCACATTTCGTAATGCATATCAAAGAAACCTTAGAAAAAAAATATGGTGCAGAAGCGGTTGAGCAAGGAGGATTGAAAGTTTACACTACACTTGATTGGGACAAGCAACAAATTGCTGAGGAAGCCATAAAAAATCATTCCGAAAAAGATGCTACTGTTTATAAATCTAATAATCAAGCCTTGGTTGCCATGGATCCAAACACTGGTCAAATTTTGGCTATGGTGGGTTCAAAAGACTATTTTGGCAAAGCCTCTCCAGTGGGTTGTATTTCTGGAAAAAATTGTAAATTCGAAGGAAATTTCAATGTCGCCACCGCCCTCCGTCAACCTGGTTCATCTTTCAAGCCATATGTCTATCTCACTGCTTTCGAAAAAGGCTACACACCAGAAACTAACTTGTGGGATGTGGACACTAATTTTTCCACCGAAGATGGTAAGACTTATGACCCAAAAAATTATGACGGGAAAAATCGTGGACTGCTTCAAATGAAAAATTCACTAGCGATGTCACTTAATGTACCTGCAGTAAAAACGCTCTATTTAGCTGGGGTGCAAAATTCTATTGATACCGCTCATAAAATGGGCATCACTACTCTCAATAAAACTGCTGACTATGGATTGTCTTTGGTTCTTGGTGGAGGAGAGGTGAAGCTACTTGATCATGTCAATGCTTTTTCAACTTTTGCAACGGGCGGTATACATCATGATACTGTTTCTATTTTGAAAATAGAAGATGGGCAAGGAAATATATTGGAACAATACAAACCAAGTGACGGTCAAAGAGTGATTGAAGAAAAATATGTGGCGATGATAGATTATATACTTTCCACAAATGAATTGCGCGCGCCAGTTTTTGGCGACAACAATCTCTTGCGTTTTGACAATCGTCCTGTGGCTGCTAAAACTGGCACCACCAATGAATGGCGTGATGGTTGGACAATGGGATATACACCAAAACTTGTCGCGGGAGTTTGGGCAGGTAATAATGACAATTCCATAATGGCGCCAGGAGCTGATGGCTCTTATGTTGCAGCGCCAATTTGGCGAGAATTTATGGACAAAGCCTTGGCAAACTACAATGTTGATCAATTTCCTAAATATGAAAAAGAAGAAACGGGCAAGGATGTACTAGACGGAAAACTAGAAGCCAAAAGAGAAGTTAAGGTTTGCAAAATTCCTGGCTCCAAAAATGATTATTGTTTAGCTAACGATAATTGCCCCTCTTCTGAAGTGGAAAAAAAGAAATTTTCTGACGCTCATTCGATTCTCTATTATGTCAAAAAAGATGATCCACGTGGAGATGCACCAGAAGATCCCGAGGATGACCCCCAATTTAAAAATTGGGAAAAAGCAGTTGAAAAATGGCTAGAGGATGAAAAAGGATATTCTTCTAACTCAACTCCAACCAAAGAATGCAAAGATGATGATTTTAAAAAATTTGGACCAAGTATTGATTTGTCATCATCCAATGGAAATACATCGCCCCTTATTATTAAAATAAGTGTCGATGCTCCTTTTGGAATTAAAAAAATAAATCTATCTGTTGATGGCGATAATGTGACATCTTCTTCAGATTCTTCTTTTGAATATTCCTACTCTGTTCCAGATTCAAAAAAGAATTCTGATATTTCCATTAAGGCTTCTGTTGAAGACAAAAAAGGCAACACTGATTCAACTAATATCTCTGTGCAAACAAACATTCTTTAAATTGTGATATTTTCACAAAAAAAACTCCTGACTTCGTCGCTAGGACACCCTAAATATCACAAACAATTTTTCGAAGGGCTTCTTGTTCCGAATCCATTTTTAAAATAATTTTCTTAATTTCATCTGTATTTGGTGGTACATATTCCAATTGAT
>Ga0209416_1002452_pt1 | contig 10093 bp, 10 predicted proteins | sample RifGroF1_FD_184001 | JGI IMG/M metagenome (GOLD analysis project Ga0209416, IMG submission 184001) | Groundwater microbial communities from Rifle, Colorado, USA - Groundwater F1 (SPAdes) (version 2) | ecosystem: Environmental > Aquatic > Deep subsurface > Groundwater | place: Rifle, Colorado...
GGCAGAAATGCCACGATCAGCAAATATACCATTAGTTCCTACATCCTCAACAAGATAATATCCAAGACGTTCACATTCCCGATGAAAAAATGATTTTTGATTCTCGAAGGAATTTTCTTGATCATCTGATAGAGTTGAGACTCTACAGTATGCTACGGCTGGAATTAAATCTTTTATCATATAATCTACTCCTATTTCATATAATATTAGAAATGATGATAAGTGATGTTATAGAGTAGTATTCTATATTAAGTATAGATTATCCTTTTAGAACTAAAAAATTTATTAAATTTGATATTTATTATTGTAAAAGAGGTATACTTTTTATGTAAAAATGGATATAATGAATATTAAGATGATTGAGTTAGTTAGAAATCATTTAATTATTAGAATTGATGGATTTCATGAATAGGAGAGTGGAAAATGATATGAGTATTGTTGAAAAGGAGATAGGGAATATGGATGTTAGTGGAATTAGTGGAGTAGATAGCACACTAAAAGAAACACAAACTAATTGGGAATTGCAAGATGTGTCTGTTTTGATGAAAAATAGTGAACCTTCAAAATACATGACAAGTCTTTCCGCATATGAATTAGCAGATATGGAAGAAAATTATCTACTTCGTTATAATCCCAATACACAAAGGGGTTTACGCATCGTTCGTGGCGAAGAGAAGCCAATTACAAATATCACCAAAATTAGACAGATTTATAATGAAATGAGCAAATATTCATTAAATGGTGGTACTATTACCTTAAACTATTTACAAACTGATGAGGAAAAAGATAATCCCACAATTAAATATGATTCTGATAATCGTGTATTGTTTGGTGAAAAATCCCTCGATATTTTAGATGGTATGCACCGCATACAAAGTTGTAGACTTTGGAAAAAGAATTGGGATAAATCTAAAAAAAAAGTTATGCCAGATCCAAATTTATATAGGTATAATGTTGTAATTGAGGTACTAGATGAATTTCAAGCAAGTAATCTGTTCGCTGAGTATAGTTTAATGCCTACAAAAATTTCAAAAACGAGATCAGAGTTTTTAAATGTAAAATCTTTCAGTAATACAATAATTCGTAATTTAATGAATGATAATAATTCAATTCTCCAAGATAAAATTGAAACTATATCTGTAGGATTAAAGGGGAAAAATGATAAAGTTGTTACATTTTCAACTATGTCAAGTGCTATTGACCAAAATTTTTCTCCTTTAAATCGTGAGCAAGCAAATGATATTAGCAAATTTTTAATCAAGGCATTCAATCAGATTGCAGAATTCTGGCCTCAACATTTCGGTTCTGTAGATTATCAGACTAGGCAAGCACTTAGAAAAGAATCAATGATAATTGAACCTTTAATGTTTTATGGGTGGATATCCTTATTTGCTAAGATTTATGATAGGCAAGATTGGAGAGATATTCTTTATAAACTTAAAGATGATATTGAAGTAAATGGATGGAAGGGTAATATTACATCAAAATCTAATCCAATGTGGGAAAGTATATTCCGTACAAAAGGACAGGATAAATTAATAATTAATAATTCTTCAACGCAGAAGACAATTTCTAAATTGTTTGTTGAGAAATTAATAAATGTGGAATAGGAAGGAATACCCTCTACAAAAATTAAAAAGTAGAGGGTATTTTTATTTAACTATCTTATAACCCCAATTTTCTTTGCTTCAGAAATCCAACTAGGAAACTCATTAAGTAATTTTTTATACAATTCATCATCACTTATTTTCTCTAAATTCTTTATTTCAAAGAAATTTGCATTATCTATTGTTCTACCTTTTAAATCATCTAATTTATGCAAATAATCAAATTTTTCATCACCTATCCCAATAAATTGCCAGAATATAGGTAAATTAGACGACTCTTTAATTAATTTTGTAGTTTTATTTTTATCTGAATTATTACCATCAGTAATAAATATTACAAAAACAGGTTCTTTAGATTTAGTAGGGAAATAATAATTCAATACTTTATCCATAGCACAAGAATATTCTGTACGACCAAATTTATAGTTTTTATTACTAAATATTTGACTATTTATATAATCAAAAAAATTATTCTCACAAAGTGAACCAATTTGATATGCTTCATGATGAAATATGAATACTTCTATACATCCATCATCATCAAATTTAGATGCTAATGCTAATAATCTTTCTGCCGTATTTTGAATTATACCTTCTCTATAGAGAGGACGCATAGAACCTGAATAATCTAATACTAAACATACTTTTGCATGAACATTTGTTAATCCAAATATAGAAATTGTATCTAATGCTTTCTTTTTTAAACTTATAAAATTAGACTCCGCTTGTTTTTTCAAACTAATCATATGATTATCTCCTTTACAATATATTTTTTAAATTGCTATAATTATACTATATAATATTAGTTAAAGTCAATATCATTTTTTATATTTATATTGTTGTTTTAACATAGAGGAGATAATTTAACTAATTTAAAATACGGTTCAAAATTAAGTTGTTTTATTTTTTGTTCGTGCAAGCACTCACAAGAAAAGTAAAAGCAAAATTTTTCACTTGGTTTAATAGATAAAATTTAAAATTATTACTTTCTAAATTTACATTATATAAACTTATATAATTTTATTTTATAATTTTACTAAACAATATTCATTATTTTCCAATATTTTAATAGCTTTTTCTTTTATTCTTTCAAAAAATTTATAAGAAATTATGTCTTTATCAAAAATATAATAATTACCTTGTATATCAAATATATTTAATCTTTTGAATAAAGACAACATATAAAAATCAACTCTAGGAGAATTAAAGTAAAGAGTTTTTCTTTTATTTAACAATATTTTATTGTCTTTCTCTTCAAATCCTGCACATAAATCATAAATTAATTTAATAAAATCATAATGATAATTTTTTATTACTTCATATAAATAACTATTTTTAACTTTAAAAACATCTAAATTATTAACTTCCATATAAAGGTTTTTCAAATATTTACCTGTTTCATTATTATTTAATATAACTGGTTCATTGTAAAATGATTTTGGATTTTCATTTTTATTTTTTTGTTCATATAATTTAAAATCTAATTTCGGTAATTCTATAGAAAATTCTATATTATTCATAAATCTAGTATTATATTTAGGTTTATATTTATTAATATAATAAATTTCATAAATATCCATATCAGTTTTATTAGGTAATTCTGCATAATATAATTCAACATCTTTACTTAACCATATCTTATCATTTTTATGATGATTAGTCCTAGTTTGTAAATTTGTTGTTTTCCCAACATATAAAACATTAGTAATTCTATATACCCATTTATAAATATAAAATTTGTCACTCATTTTTATTCCTCCTTGATTATTCAAAATCATAATTTTATAAATTGCCAAGTTTTTTAACGTAACCCTTTTTAAAGAGGCTTACTTCTAAAATTTTGGCAATTTAATATTTATTTATCAATATTACAAACAATCCAATATGTTTTTCCATATTGTTTATTTTTAGTACCATCATCTAATTTTCTGTTCCAATCTGTATTTGTTTTAATTATAAAATTAATATTATCTTCTAAAAAGTAAGCATTCAATGAACCATAACTTTTTAACAATTTTCCATCTCTTTTTATATTAACTAATTTTGCTAATTCTTTTTGCTCTTCCTTAAATAATTTCTTGCCAACAATAGATTCTAAATATTTTTCTAATTGATCTATTTTATTTTGTTCTTCTATTACTCTATAAAAATTAATACAGAAAATATTTTTTAAGTATTCACAATAACCATACTTACCAAAATCCTTTATTAATTCAATTTCTTTTAAATCCTCCTCACATTTAAAAACCATTAAACCATTTATTTTCTTAGTGCTTTTATCATTTTCTTTAACTACGACATCATAAACTATATTTGAAAAATCATATTGACGAGGAAATTCTAATATAAATTCCTTAATAGTATGCTTTTTTAAGAAATTAGCCATCAATAATCTTTTCTTTATTTGTGTTTCCTTACCACCTAGAAAATTATTACTAATTATTTTTATGTATAAATTTATATTATCATTTTCATTTTGAATTCTTTTTCTTCCTATACATTGGATTAACGTACCTGTATCTTCAACTTCACATATTATGTGTTTTAATTCTAAATCAATTAAATTCACTCCTGCATCCATACAAGTAGTAGTTATTAATATTAAATCTTCAAATTTTTCATTAGTGAGCATATTTTTAATTTTTTCTTTATCAACATATTTATAATAATCACTATTATTTTTACTACAATTAAACAAACAATTATCTTTATACTTTTGATACAATTCATATGCTTTCTTTGCAGATTGAATAAAGAATATTGCTTTTTCTTTTCTTTCAATTATTTCTTCCATAAAATTTTCAAATGTATCATCATTATAGAAAAAAGATAAACTATTAATAAAATTAAATTCAATTGGTAATTCATAATCTATAGTTCTTATATCTTTAAATTCATTAATATATCTTTTCATATCATCACCTGTCGCACTCATAAATATTTTTGTAACAAACTGTTGACCTAATATTAAATCAAGTGACATATCCGTAGTTTTTGAAAATGCTGCATCACTCATAAAATAATGAAATTCATCACAAACAATATATTGATATTCACTTAAATCATTTTTATATCTATGTAATTCCTTATATTCTAATTTTTGGTATGTTTTAATATCTATAATATCAGTTTTATTATCTCTAGTAATTTCATCAATAAATTGTTCAGTACAATTGCATCTATGTATTAGCATTAATATTCTTTTATTTTCTTGTTTTGCAATATTATATAATGAATTTTTTATTAACCAACTTTTACCAATTCCTGTTCCTGCTTTTACAGTAATACAATCTCCTGCACCCCATTTTTCTATTTCTTTTATTGTTACAACATCACTTACTCTTAGCATAATTAAATGCCTCCCTTATCACATATTCTACTTACTTTTTACTTCTCAAATAATCACACAAATATCCCTTCACAACTTTTAAAACAATATTTTTCGATTGACCAAACTTTTTAGGATTAACTTGAATATTATTATTTTGAAAATCTTTAAATAAACTTATTAATTCTTCTTTAACACCTTCAAAATGAAGAAATACTTTTGCTTTATTACCACGTTTCTCAACAATATCAAATCCAATAATCTCATAACCTAAATAATGCAAATAAGCACAAAAGTTAGAATCAGAATATCTGAACAAAACTTTTTCCATAATTAAATGCACTCCTTTAATAATTTATAATAAATATAATCAAAAAACAAAAAAGAGAGGACAGATATAAACAATCCTCTCTTTAAGAGATATGTATATTTATTTTAATATTCTAATCAATTAATAAACATTTCTAATCAATTAATAAACATTTCTAATACAAACATAAATTCTTCCTTCAGAATAAGAATCTATAACTTTATTCCTTTGTATCTGAGTATCAACAACAATATTGTAAATTATATTATTGTTTAATTAATTGCTTCATAAATAATCCAATATTATATAAATTACCTTCTCTATCATTAATTCTAATAAATCTACATCCTAATTCTTTTTCTATTTCTAATTGTCTTCCTTTATGATTTTCATATGTATAATTTCTATGGTTATTTTCGTCAAATTCAATTGCAATATTTAAGTCTTTTATATATAAATCAATTTTATATTTATTATTACATACAGGATATTGTCTAATACAAGTATAATTAAAAGGTTTTAACACTTCTTCTAATGTATCAAGAAATTCTATTTCTTTTCTATCTTCAAGAATAAAAACTCTTTCTATTAATTTTAATTCTATTAACCAATTAGAAAATTCTTTTTTATATTCTTCAGATTTTGTTTTTGCTTTTTGAATTAATCTACATATATCATCCTTATTAATTAATGATATTTCATTTCCACCATCTTTATAATTATTATTTTTTACGACACCCTTGCAATGTCTACTAATAGCATCTCTTGGATTGCTATATCCTAATATAGTTGCAACATCTTTAGCAATAAAATAATCCTTACCATCAATAGTAACCATTCTTAATTTACCTAAATCACCTGTAAATACTTGAATTTCATTTTTCTTTTCCATCTTAATAATTCCTCCTTATAATTTTATTTTATGTTAGTAAATTCTTCATCCAAAATAATTACCGTCGAAAATAATTATTCTGAATATAAAAAGAATTCACTAGAAAATGGTCAAAAAGCAATGAAGTCTCTGACCATTTCCTTCGACGTTTGTTTTTATCTACTAACATAAAACAAAACAAAAAAGGAGATGTCAGAGTAGTCATTAGACCACTCTCTAGTAAATTCTTAGAGATAAATAAAAAAGAGAGGACATAATAATCCTCTCTCCACTAACCATAAAATCAAAAACAAACTCCATATTTCACCTAAATAAACCACTCAAATTTCCCACACCTATATTTTATCCTAATCAAAATTAACTCTCGAAATAACCATATAATATCACACATTTTAATATATTCCAAATATATCCAATCTACAAACCTTTATAATACAATGGTTTATTGAGTATGAAATTTTACTCTATTTCTATTTAAATTTAACATCAACCTATAAAATCATTACCAAACAACAATTTGGATTAAATATATTCTTTACCCTAAATTTGACTTCCTACTAAACTTTTGCTATAATAATATCTAACATAATATTAAATCTTTGCAATTAACTTTCAGCAAAAAACACTAGAATTGGGGTATCCATCTTATCTAGTGTTTTTTGCTTTTTCTATTTAATTCACAAGTGTCAAGTATTTTTACTTTATCCCCTATCGTAAAAATGAAAATGGGGGAGGAGCGAGAGTAGGCAATGTGTAAAGAGAGAGGATGTTATTTTGTTTCTACTGTATCATCACTAATATTTCTATCATTACCAATACCATTATTTTTACTATTATTCATTAATGTTTCCACTGATTTCATTGCAACACTTGCCAAAATTACTCCATTAATAAAATTTATAAATATTACTTCACCATTACAAATATTTTCTCCTAAGAAATGTTTAGAAGTAAATAGCAAAAACTCAGAAATTATAAAAGTTAAGTATTTTGTAGGTAGTGTTTTGCCGAATGCTTTTTTAAAAATATTATCTACAATTTCTTTAAAATACTGTACTAACAATACAACTACTAAAATTAAACCTCCAATGGTAGAGAGATTTTGAATTGAAATAAACTGTTCCATAATAGAACACCTTCCTTTAAAATTTAATTGTATTATTTATATTTATAATCTTTCTAATTCCTCATTTATATTATTAATCTGCTTCTTCCACTTTACATATAATCTCCAGAACATATACTTACTTAATAAAAACTTTCTTCTCAATTTCATTATAATCAACTACTTTCCCTAGACTTTCTGCTAAATCACGAATAGGACAGTATGTTTTATCTCCAATCAATTGACCACTTAAAATTTTACCGTCAACATCAATTTTAACAATATTATCTTTTATATCAACAACTCTATTATTTTCATCATAATTCAATATTTTAGAAAATAAATCTATAATATCTCTAGTTTTTATGTAGGAAGTTTCAGAGATTATGTAATTCTCTATTTGTTTAGGTGTGCCATTGTAGTTAAATTTGATTGAATTTTTAGTGTTTAAGATACTCATATCTTGATTAACTTCCTCCTTGTTATTTTCATTATTATTTAATTTATTACTAACATCATTTTTAAATTGTAGAAAATATTCTTCTCCACCTTTTTCATATCTTGTCATCATACGAGGACAATCCTTGCCTGTCATATCATGATGCCTATAAATGTCATTAATACTTAAATTATTCCTTTTTAAAATATCTGCAACTAATATAACTGTATTTTGATAAGTTTTCTTCCAATCTCCATCTGAATTAACACACATTTCAATTCCAATTAAATAATTATTAGGTTTGCTATTAAATTTAATCTTTGCTAAATTAGTATAACTTGAACCTCCTGCGTGCCAAGCGACTTCATTTTCAGGAATACATCTAATAATATAATTATCATCTACAATATAATGAGCAGATGCTTGAATATTAGGATGATTTTGAAAATAATTTCTGTTTGCAATAGCATTAGCACCTTTATTCGTATTTGCAGTCCAATGAATTACAACACCTTTTAAATCAATTACTCTATTAGGACGATTATTTGTTATCCACATGTCTTTATATTTCATTCTAATAATTTCTCCTTTATTATATTAATATTATGTATTTAATAATTTAACAAATTCTCCATTATAATATCTTTGTGTAAATTCTTCAAATTGTTCTGGAGTATTATTCCCCATACCAAATATATTATGAAATAACATATGTATTTCTTTAGATAAGCAAACACCTAAACCATATTTATAATGTAATTCTATAAACTTACTTATTATATTGTTTAATTCATCAGTAGTATATTGATTAATTATTTGATATATTGGCAATTTTAAAATATTAAATGTTTCTTGCAAAATCATATTAAAACTATGCAAATGATGCACAACATCAAATCTATCTCCAGTAACTATACATTTATAATTACAATTTTCTATACTATCTTTTTTCCATTGTTTAATATGTTTTCTTAAATGATCTCCAATTTCACTAGTTCCACCATTCCAACCACTGCTTTTTTCTCTTACATTTAATTTATTTTTCTTTGATATATTTTCATTTTTACAGTATTTACAACCTCTCCCACTAAGTAAATGATGAAAATCTATTTCTTGTATATGTTGTGGATGTTTTTTACATATATATTTCATTTTTTTAAAAACACCAATATATTCATTCTCTAAAAGTATAAAATCCTTTTCTTCAAATTTCTGTTTAACAAATTCAAAATCATGTTTTAATAAATGAGTTTTATTATATCTAATTAAATTAGATTCTTTAGTTTTAATGCTTCTACATTTTTTACAAGAATCTTTATTAATTATTTCTTTTTCTTTTATATTTAGATATGTTTGATATATTCTTCCTACTATTTCTCCACAATAATCACATTGAATTAATATATTTATATTACTTCCACTATTTAAATCCTCTATTTTAACTAAAAACTCATCTCCATATTTAGTAAAAATATATCCTTTAGATTCAAAATGATTTTTAGTATTATTATGCCACTTAACCTTTACCCAATCACTTATTAACATATAAATCCTCCTTTTGTATGTAAAAAACGCAAAATAAAAAGAAGTTAAACTCTAACTAACCGTTTAACTTCTTTCATACATTTTATAAAATTGTTTAAATACTCATCTCGTTTCCACTTGCCAATTAATTCATCTAATTTACTATCAACTTCAAAATAAAAAATTGTTTTGCCAGTATCTTTATGTTTATTAGTCTTTATAATATCTAATCCATTCATTTTTAGATAACTAACCAATGGGATAGAATAGAAATATTGAAGTTTTTTATTCATATAATCATTCCTTAAATTATTATTTTATTAATCTAATATATACTTTTAAATTTATTTCATAGCAATATACATTGTCCCACCAGTGGCAATTATTGAACCAATTAATATACAAATTTGTATATATAATTTAGATTTTCCTTCTATCCGAGTTGTTTCAATTTTCGTTTCGTTGTTCTGTTTGTTCATTAATAGGTTGTTTAAAGACCCTAAAACATTATTATGGTAGGACATTAGGTTCGTATTAACAACCTTTAATTCTCCGCTAAAATTCTCCTGATTTTTAATTAAATGCTTTAATCCCCACTCCACTTCATTTATTCTTTCTCCATGATCATTTATTTTATCACCATGATCTTTAAGAATATTACCAAATTCATCAATTTTAACTTTTATTAATTCTTCATCCACTTTACAACCATCTCCTTCCGAAAATTTATCAACTCCATTACAAAAATTCTTATCATTCTTAAAATTATTTTCATTTTTTATCATAAAACACTTTACAACTCCTCTCATATGTAATATAATTATGTCACACAATAATAATTCTACTATTATTGCTGTTAATAAGTATAGTGGAGTGAGAGTGATTCCA
>Ga0209416_1002458_pt1 | contig 10073 bp, 18 predicted proteins | sample RifGroF1_FD_184001 | JGI IMG/M metagenome (GOLD analysis project Ga0209416, IMG submission 184001) | Groundwater microbial communities from Rifle, Colorado, USA - Groundwater F1 (SPAdes) (version 2) | ecosystem: Environmental > Aquatic > Deep subsurface > Groundwater | place: Rifle, Colorado...
AGGCTCCCGCTTTGCGGCTTGGACGTTTTCGCCCCAGCGGGGTTTCGTACACTTAGCGGTCATGTCGTGCCCCGAAGCGTTCGGACGTCGGTGAAAACCGCAAGCGAACAGCGCAGACCGCATTCGGTAGGCACTTGCCAACGGTACAATCGGCGCTAGCATCTGATACACGAGCCATGACCACAGCCCTCCCACTACGCGGCAGCTTGTTTGGCAGACCTCTCGCGAACACGTGCCGCAGCGACCGAGCGAAGCACCTGAGCGGTGTCCGGCTTGCGCCCGGTGCCACTGAGGAGCCAGTCGAGGGAGACGCCGAACACGGCCGCGACGTTGGCCCACGTGCCAGCGCGCAGCCCTTGGCGCCCCAGGAACAGATGGTAGATGGACGGCCCTTTCAGGCCGGAGAGTCTGCGGAGTTCGTTCCGGTTGGTGCCGGAAACGTCGATGAGCCAGTTCAGACGGTCAACACTACCGTCGGTAGCGCGTTTCAGCATGGTAGGGGCATACTAGCCGCTGCTAGTGGCCCTGTCAACCCGTTGCGAGGTACAACCGTTCAGCGCGGCGCCTACCCTACCTGTATGGGCCGATTGCGAGACAGGATCGAAGACGCGATGAGGGCACGAGGCTGGCCTCTTTCCACGCTGGAACGGCGCGCTGGGATGAGCCAAGGGCAGTTGGCTACCGCGTTCAAGCGGATGCGTGACAAGCCAGACAACGATGGTCTGAAGCTGGAAACCGTTCGCCGGCTATCAGACGCGCTGCAGGTCAGCTTCGAATGGCTCGCGAACGGCTCGGGCGAGATGGACGCCAGCGTCCGGCCCGTGTCGCATCAGAGGCGGCAGGCGATACAGCTCGCACGCGGCCGGTCCGTGCCCGAGCACGTGCTGGACGCGTGCGAGCAGGAGCCCGACACTGACCCTCCACGGACAGTGGCGCAGTGGCGCGAGTTGATCCTGGAGCTTGTGACCGAGGATCGCGCGCTCGAGCGAGCTCTGTCCACCCCGACCCCGCCGCCCGCATCAGTGGCCGAGCCGCAGCGGCAGCACGCGGTGAACAGCGACTCGGACCAGCCGCCCCCCCCCGCACCCCGCGGCGCCGGTAAGAGGCGGTAGCTCCCGCAAGCGCTAGGGCTGTCCCTTCAGGGATAGCGGACGGTTTCTTCCCCCTTGCAAGTGTAGAGCAGCTCCTTCCACTCATCGGCGATGTAGGTCCGGCCGACCACGGTGCCGCCGTTGTCGATCGTGTCCTTGCTCGTCACCTCGTACCCTGCATCGCCACATTTGCGGCTGGCCTGCTGGTAGCAGTTGACCAGCGCGCCGCACGTTGCGCGGTACAGGTTCGAGCCGTCCGGTGCTTTCGCCACCGGGCCCGATGCGAGCCCCGGGCACCCCGAAACCAGAAAAGCCGCAACCACTGCACCCCAGACAGGTGAAGGCTTCCTCATGCGCTCATCCTACGGCTGATTTCAGCCTTTGCAAAAAAACGTTGCTAGGGTCTTGACCGCGGGCTAGTGCGAGACTACCATCCGCTAGTACAAGGGAGGACAACCCATGCAACGCCAGCTTTTCGCAACCCGCCTCGACCGCTCCAAGCCCGCCGGCTCCCAGCTCGATGCCGCCGCAGACCGCGCAGCAGACGCGATTCTCGGCAAGATGCGCGAGGGCGCCGAGATCAGCCCCGCCGAGATGCAGCAGTTGACCGACCTGATGCTCTGTGGCCGAACGCTCGCCGGGGTGCAGTCGTGAGCCCCCGCCTCTTGGACTGGCTCAGCCGCCGCGATGCGAAGCTGTCGGTCTTTCGGCCGTACTGCTCGGCATCGTGGGTGGCGCAGGTCACCTCGCCCGTCGCGTCCTACCACGCGAGCGCTACCAGCCCCGCGGCTGCTCTCTTCGGGCTCGAGTCGGTGCTGATGGAGCGCGGGGAGATCGTGGCCGACCACTGCGAGCACTGCGGCACCACGGGTTGTGCGGTGTGCGGGAGGGCAGCGTGAACCGCTGGTACTTCGGCCGCGACCCTGGTAGCCCGCCCGATGGTGAGTCCGTGCGCCTGTGCGAGTGCGGCGCGGTGCTCGAAGACGACGACGACTACTGCGCGGGCTGCGCTGGCGACGACGAGCCCGACTACGACGACAGCATCGAACCGGCTTCTTTCTGGGAATGAGGAGGACACATGGACAAGCTCGCAACGGTACAGCAGACAACGGCCTTGGCCGCGGACCCCTACGCCCCCGACACGTTCGACCGTGCCATGGTGGTCGCCGAGAACATCGCCAAGAGCCGGCTGTTCGGCATCACTTCGCGCGAAGCCGCCTTCGTCATCTTGGCGACCGGGCACGAGCTTGGACTCTCCCCGATGCAGTCGCTCCGGGGCATTCACATCATCGAGGGCAAGCCCAGCCCGAGTGCAGACATGCTCGCCGCGATCGTGCTCAAGTCCGGGATGGCGGAGTACTTCCGCGAAGTCCAGACCACGGACACAGAGAGCACCTGGGAAACGTGCCGCCGTGGTGACAAGCGGGTCACCTACACGTTCACCATGGCCGATGCCAAGCGCGCCAATCTCATCAAGAACGGCGGCAACTGGGAGAAGCACCCCAAGCGCATGTTGAAGGCGAGAGCCAAGGCGTTCTTGGCGCGCGACGTGTACCCGGACCTTCTCCTTGGACTCTACATCGAAGACGAATTGACCGAGAATCGCCCTTACGTCGAGTCCGTGGCAGAGCCTGTCCAAACCATCGAATACGACGCACAGGAGCCCGAGCCAGACCCCGTCGAGCAGGTCGAAGCCGCCATCAAGACAGCCACTCTCGATGACCTCCCGGGCTTGGCGAACAAGGTCCGCGAGCTGTGCCCCAAGGGCCACCCCGCACGTGAACGGCTCGCAATCGCGCTCACCGTGCGCAAGTCGGAGGTGAGTCGTGCTGCTTAGTGGGAGCAAATACGGTCTGGCCCGTTGCTGCCTGTACTGGGCTCGGGCTGATGTCCCCGACCTGCCACGGGTCGAGAACCCGGATGCGAAGGCCGGCACCAACCGGCACCGCGCCCTGGAAGCGCTTGTGAACGACACGGATGGCACCGCGTCTGCGCTCTGGCTCGCATCCCTTTGGGGCTGCACCGTCGAAGAGTGGCCGCAGGTCGAAGCCAACATCATGGCGTGGTTGCCCAAGGGTGCCCCGGAAGTGGCGCTCTACTACCACCCCGCCACGGACACCGCGCGATCGTCCGATGCCCGGGACCGCGCCTACCAGTGCGAGCCCGGGGAAGTGCCGATGACCGTGGACCTGCTCCGCCATCAGGACGGCTCGCCCATCGAAGTGTGGGACTACAAGACCGGCAGACAGGACGGCTTGGAGCCTGCCGCCTCGAATGCGCAGTTGGCGATCTGCTGCCTTGCCGCCGCCCGCATGACCGGCGCGGCTGCTGCGCGCGGCGTACTTGCGGTGGTCGCAGACGACGGCACCGCGCGGCTGGATGCGGTGGAACTCGACTCCCTGGACCTCGACGCCATCGCCTACGAGGTGCGCGGGTTGCTCGAGCGCATCCCCACAAGCGAGCCCGCACCTGGCCCGTGGTGCTCGGACAAATGGTGCCCCGCCAGAGCAGTGTGCCCCGCTACCCGCGCCGCGATGGTCGCCACCCCAATGGAGCCCATGAGCATCGTGGTGGACAGCGCCGACGCCTGCGCCCGCATCCACACGCAGATCGGGCTCGCGGAAGAGTTTCTGGAAACCGTCAAGCGCGCCCGCAACGAGTGGTTGCAGAACAACCCCGCGGGCTGCGAGCTGGCCGATGGCAGCGTGCTGCAGTGGACCATCGAGGAACGGGATACGATCGAACTCACCGACGCCGCAGCCGCGCTCATCCCGCCCGAAGCCATCGAGCGCAAGACCAGCAAGACCGCCATCGAGCGCGCCATCAAGGCAACGTGCGCCAAGGGCGAAGCCGCCGCCAAGATGCGCGAAGTGCTTGCCGCTCTGGATGCGGCGGGCGCCATCAAGACCAGCCAGTACGGCAAACCGAAGTCCCGCAAAGCGGGCAGGAGGGCAGCATGAAGAACGGGGACAAGGAAGCAACGATCATCGACGTATGCCTTGGCTACGCCAAGAGCGGAGGGCAGCAGATTGAGTTTCTGTTCGAGGTAGAGGAAGACGGCATCAAGGACCAGATCGGCTGTGCTAACAGCTTCGCTGGCAAGGCTGCGCCCTACACGCTGGACAAGATGCGCCGCTGCGGCTGGAAGGACTTGGAGCCGGTCGAGACTCTCATCGGCAAGCGCGCCCGCATCCGTGTCTACGACGAGCTGTGCGACGATGGCGTGACGCGCCAGCGATGCGAAATCCCGCTCGGCGCGAGTCTGCGCACGAAGCCAGAGAACCGCATGAACAAGCGCGAAGCAGACAGCTTCCTGCGCTCGCTCGTGCAACCAGCGAACGCGAAACCTGCAACCAAGCCCATGCGGGAGATGGGCGACGACGACGACATGCCGGACTTCAGGTGATTCCCCGCCCGCTTCGGCGGGCACAAGGGCTCTGCAGGTGCGCGCGGTCTGTCCTCCCGCGCCGGGGTTCGAGTCCCTGAGAGTCCACAAGCGACGGCGGTTTGACACAAACCAAAGCAAAGGATGGTTCGACCACAGCGACTCAAAATCAAGCGACCGTGCAGGTCGCGACGTTTTCAGACCCATGGAACCGGCCGCCGCCGCTTCAATCTTCAGGAGGACAAGAGCATGAGCACGAAAGACGACGACCTAATCACCCTGGACTTCACCGTTCCCGGAACGCTCTACTTCTACAACGTAGACGACTCCGAGCCGATTGTGGCAGCGAATCGCGGGTTGCTGGCACGTGTCGGCTACGTCCCGGCATCCGACCTGGCCGCCGCGGTGGCGAACGTCAAAGACGCCGCGGCCGAAGTCTGCCACAGCCACGAGGAGCGCGACGAGTGGAAGGGGTTGTGCCGCGAAGCCGAAGCCGCCCGCGACACCCTCCGCGCCCAGCTTGCCACGGCGGAAGCGAGCGCTGCCATTCTCAAGCCGCAGGCTCTCGCGTGGTTTGCGGTGACCAACGCCATGGGCGAGGATTGGACCAAGAGCGGTGGCAGCGGCCAAGAGCGCGCGGTCAAGTACGTCAAGGATCTGCGCGAGCGTGTGACCACCGCCGAGCAGCGCGCCGCCAAGGCCGAAGCCGCGCTGGAGTCATGGCGCAAGCGCATTGCCGAAGCGACCGGCACCATGCACGAGTGGGACTTTGGCAGTTCGCCGGGAACGTGGGAGCAGATCGAGGACAAGGCAGCCAACGACCGCAAGCAAGCAGATTCCACCCTCGACGAGATGATCACGTATCGCGACTCATGCGAGGCGCTCTGCTCCCAACTCGCCACCCTTCGCGCGAGCTTGGCATCCGCGATTCGCATGGCGGGAGATCCTGGCTGGGATGACTTGCTATCCTCCGTGAGTAACACCGTCGTTGCGCTCGACAACACCGGGCGGGATTACATGGCAGCCGAGCAGCGCGCCGCCGCCGCAGAGCGCGACCTCACCTGCGCCCGTGAGAATCAGACCCGTGCGGCCGAGCAGGTGGCAGCGGCCGAGCAGCGCGCCGCCAAGGCCGAAGCGCACGTCACCCAGTTTTCGGCCACGGCATCGGCGCAGCAGGCAAGGGCCGAGCGTGCCGAAGCAGCCCTCACCACCGCCACCGTCAAGCTCGCGGCATACGAGGCACTGGAGAAGGTGGCGCGAGCGATTGTGAAGGTGTGGCGAGATGAGCCGGAGCAGCCTGACGGCGATGACGAGAAGTGGTCCCCCGTGTGCCTTGCCATGATGGCGGCGGTAGACTCCCTCCCCACCGCGCACCGGCCGGGGGAGGACGGGCCGTGTGGCGAGTGCGAGCACTGCGAGCGTGGACCGCTCACCGCGCCGTGCAAGCCCTGCATCGGCAAGCGCCCGCACATCAACTTCACCCGCCGCCTCCCCGTCGCGCCTGCTGAGACGTGTGGGGAGTGCTCGGACCTGTTTGCCGATGGGTATGCCGGCCCGCGCCCGTGCCGTGAGAAGTCATCCCCGCACTACGGCAAAGACCGCTGCAAGGTGTCTGCAGCGTGTCCCGCGTTCGAGCAGCGCATGCCCGTCGCCGAGTACAACGACTGCGACGAATCCGACCCCGCCTGCCCCGCCTTCGCACGCCGCCTGCCGGTGGTGGTGGCGGAGCAGCCCCAGCCCGCGCAGGCGTGTGTTGTTGCGCGTTGCTGCAGTACGTGCGGCAATCAAGACCCAGACGAGTGCAACCGCCACTGTCGCGAGCAGGGCCATGCCAACTGGATACTAAAATCCGCCTTCGCCCGCCGCGAGAGCAAGGATGGTGCGCAGTGAGAGGTGGATGTGGCAATCCCGATTGCGGCGCGTCTACCGGCATCTGCGGGCGCGAGACGTTCGGAAGTGGGCATCTCGACTGGTACGGGTACTGGTCCAAGCCGTGCCGAGCGTGCGCCGAAGCATGGGAACGCGAGGGCAGGGGCGAAGCGTGGCCGCCTGCCGAAACCAGCGCAGTGACCGAACCGAAGGAGATCCCCGATGCCTGACCTGCGAACGCTCAAAGTGACGTGGACATCAACCATGACCTTCGACAAGGACGTGCGCATCCCTGACCCGGACTGGTGCGCCGACATCGACACTCAACTCGGCAACACGATCGCGCGCATGTTCGGCGTAGGGGGAGAGCAGCACGCTGGCGGAAAACTGGTCATCGTGCGCACGACGCCGCCCAGGCCTCGCAAAACCCGCCGCGGTGAGGGGGAGGTGAAGTGATGACCATCGTGGAACGCACGGTCAGACTGCGCGTGCTGACAGACGGCTCCGGCGTCTATTGCGGCCTCGACTGCCCGCACATCATCACGCGCATCGGCAGGGGAGACAAGCGCGCCACCTGCAAGCTGTTTCGGCGTGACCTTGTGGCCGTCGATGACGCTGGCTGGACCAAGTACGCGCGGCGAGACGAGTGCCGTATCGCGGAGGTCTCCCCGTGACGCCCCTGGAGATGGACCGCTTGGATGCCGCATCGAAGGCCGCGTACTACGCAGCGGCCGAGCGCGGGTATTGCCCGGAAGCCTGCGCGGCTGCTGCCATTGTCGCCGCCTACAGGGCCGGGCAGGAGTCCAACGCCCTCGAGGTGCAGCGGCTCACCGCGGAGGTCGAGAGGCTGCGCAGCGTGCTCGAAGACCTGTCGTGCGACGGTTGCGAGTATGGCGACAACTGCCCAACGTTCGGAAGCAACCACTACCAGTGCATCCCGTGCAAATGCAAAGCCGCCCTGGAGGCCAGCCATGACGAGCCCATCGGGCGGTCTGACGCGGAATATGCCGGGTTGCTTGACGCCCTGGAGGCCAGCCATGTTGACGAGTGAGCAACTGGACACCATCGCGACCCGCGCGACGCAATCCGATATGCTGGCGATGCGCTCGGCTGACCTGCTCTCCCTCGTCGCCATGGCCCGCGCCTACCTAGACCAGTGCGAGCGCGGCAGTGTGTCGCTGGCACTGGAGCGGCTGGGCGAGGTAGCGGCCGAGCGTGATGCCGCCCGCGCCGAGTGTGAGGAACTTGCCGCGCTCGCGTACATCGGCGGCGAGCGCTTCCCCGACTTGGCCTACAAGTCGCGACTGGACGAGTGCGCACACGACTTGCGCAAGGCAGAGTCCGAGCGCGATGCCGCCCGCGCCAAATCCGCGACATCCGCGCGCCACCTTGCCGCGTCGCAGTCGGCATTGAGCAAGGCCATGGGGGAGCTTACGGAGGCGAGGGGTGAGTTGGAGCGGTGTAGGGAGAAACTTGCTGCGGCTCTCGACCGGCAGCGGGTGTTTCACTGCCCCGGATGCGATTCGAACGTTCCGTGGGAAGAGGGCGCCAGCGATGACTACGGAGACTTGTGCGACCGCTGCGCGAACGACGCATGCGAAACGGGCATGGCGCAAGAGGAGTATATCAAAGCGCGGAGCGCAGGGCGTGCCAGTCCAACCGCGCTGGGGGGTTCAAAATGAGCCATCCTTCCAAGCCTCGACGCTACCGCCTGATACCCGATGGCAGCGGAAAGCGAGCGCTTGTCATCCGGTTTCGTGGTGTCGATGGCTTCGAGGTGAAGTGGACCGAGTGCTGCTCAGGGTGCACTGAGATACCAGAATGCACCGAGGAGCCCGAACGCGGGGCTGGGTGTCGTGAGTGCGGGTACACCGGCAAGAGCCGGCGCGTCGCGTGGGTCCCGTTTGACATGGCCGAGGATGAACGAGCACGTTTGAGACGTGAGAAACTGCGCGCCGCGCTGGGAGGTGGGGAGTGATGCCCATTCAATTCTGGCTCATCCGCCGCAAGACCGAGCCCAACAATGCCGACAGGTGGAGCACGTTCACGGACGAATCCAACGCCCGCGCGTGTCTGGCAGAGGCTCAGAGGCTAGGCGATCTGTGGGAGTGCGTGCCCGCCGCGCTCACCGTGCCCGCGACAGAGCAGGAGCGGGGGTACGGGACGTGTGACGGAGAGGAAGGTAGCCATGACCGATAGGCTCGCAACACTACGCGAACTCGCAGCCCACTGGACGGCCCGTGGCGAGAACGATCCGCTTGGGTCTGCCAGCGTGGTCGACGCAGGCTCGGCGTTGACAGAGGCGCTTGCAGAGGTGGACCGGCTTCGGGCGGAGGTTGAGATGCTGCGCGGAGTGGGATGCGACGAGGACGGCGACGGACCTTGCGGTGTCTGCATCAAGTGCGCGAGGCGGGAGCGCGACGCGGTGGTGACAGAAGCCGCAGCGATCTGCGACCGGCTCAGCGCGATTCATCTGCAGCGCGCCAAGGAGACGGAAGAGCCCGCAGCGTCGTTCACCGCGATCACGATCGCGGGCGCTTGCCGCGCGTGCGCCACAGAGATCCGAGATGCACCGTGGCGAACTCCGATCGATCTGCACCTGGTTCCAACCGGACGCCGCTCTGGCATGGCACAGCCCCGCAGCGGGCGAAAGGATGGGGAGTAGAGATGATCACCAAGACGTTCAAGGTCGAAGAACTGCGTGAGATGGAGATGCCGTGTGAAGCACCCGAAGGCGGCGAGATTATCAGCGACCGCATCACCGGCAAAAGTCGATGGTGCGACGTACACACGCTGATCGTGCGCTTCCCTGACCAGCCCAAGGGCGACGCGTGGATGATGAACTACCGAACCGGATCCACGGAATCGCAGGACGAACGGCCGTGGGAATACGATGACGAGGTGACGGCGACGCTTGTCCGTGAGCAGGAGGTCATGGTCAAGAAGTGGCTGCCAGTCAAGGACGAGCCACGCGCCGGGAAGGGGGAGTGATGCGCATTCTCATCCTCGACGATGACATTCAGCGGCACAAGGCCATCGACGAAGCAATCGGCACGGGCGCATTCCACGCCTATTCTGCCGAACGCGCGATTGAAGTGCTGGACACTGAGCCCCGCTTCGATCTGGTGATGCTCGACCATGATCTCGGCTCGCTCACCAGCAACGGCCAGACGGTCACGGCGCACATCGAAGCGATGCCGGAAGAGAAGCGACCAGCGCGAGCGCTGATCCATTCGTGGAACAGCCACGGCGCACACGCCATGTCGGATTACCTCTGCCGCGCGGAAGTGTGGCACCGATACAAGCCGTTCGGCCCGTCGATGCTGTCGATGGCGAAAACCCTCGTGGAGATGTACCAGTGACCACCCTCCTCGCCCGCGTCCCCGTGCGCGCCGATGGCAGGTATTGCGACAAGCGGTGCCAGTTCTACTGGTTTCACACGGTGAGACCGGGGACGCACTACTGCGAGCTACCAAAGCTGCTGCGCCGCGCGTCCTGTGTCGTGCTGCGCGTGGTCGACGGCCGGGCGTTGCGGTGTGCGCAGTGCCGGAAAGCCTGTGAGGTGCAGCCATGACCCTCCCCTGTGCCCTCCTCCTCTGCCTCTCCCTCGGCCTCGCGTGGCGCGCGTGGGGGATGCGTTGATCCCGCTCGATATGCTGGAGCCGCGCCGCAAGGTCTGGCGCCACGGTCACTGCGTCTGCGGCATGTGCGGGCACAGGTGGATCGGT
>Ga0209416_1002459_pt1 | contig 10072 bp, 20 predicted proteins | sample RifGroF1_FD_184001 | JGI IMG/M metagenome (GOLD analysis project Ga0209416, IMG submission 184001) | Groundwater microbial communities from Rifle, Colorado, USA - Groundwater F1 (SPAdes) (version 2) | ecosystem: Environmental > Aquatic > Deep subsurface > Groundwater | place: Rifle, Colorado...
ATCAGGTATTATCATATCATTAAAATTATCATATGGAATTCTACAATCATAACATTTGCCATATGGACGTTCTGAATCTTTATATTTCCATTTATATTTGTAGTTTTCCATATTATATTCCCTTTCTATTATTCCATTTATCTTCAGTACAATGATTTTGACAACCTTTATCTAAATCTGAAAAAGGGCAACATCTTTTTAGTGTACAACCTTGACATGTTTTCATAATATTCACCTCTTATTTTATTATGTAATGTATTCAATATATTTATTAAACAATAAATCAACATCACTAATCCCAAACATATCCATAATTAACGCAACTCTAACCCACATTCCGTTTTCGCATTGTTGCCAATACTTTGCTCTTTTGTCCTTATCAATTTCAACACTAATTTCATTTCTTCTAGGTAATGGATGTAATATAATTGCATCATCTTTCATTTTATTTATATTACTACTATTTATGCTGTATTTATTCGTATTTATAACTTCATTTGTACCACCATATTCATCTTGAAGTCTAACCATATAGATAACATCCATCTCAGACAATACTTTTTCAAAATCGTCTGTAATCTCATAATCAACATCCAATTGTTCCAAAATATCAGACTTAATCTGAAATACTTTAGGAGCAACAAAATATAATTTAATCCCATTAACTTTATTTAATAATAATGCTAATGACCTAACCGTTCTACCTCTCAATAAATCACCAACAAATGCAACTTTCTTATTTTCTAAACCATATTTCCATATAGTATAAAAATCTAATAATGCTTGTGTTGGATGTTCATTTGTACCTGATCCAGCATTAATTATTCTCATATTATCAGGTAGATTATCTGATATTTCATAGATAAAATCAGATAATGGATGTCTCATTATAATTAAATCTACATATTGAGAGAAAGTTTTTATTGCATCTAATTCGGATTCACCTTTGACTTCTGAGGAAGTACTTGTGTCACGTATTTCAGAACATGAGATGCCTAAAATATGACACGCATTTTGGAAGGATAAGAATGTTCTAGTTGATGCCTGTTTGAAGTATAAGATAGCACGTTTATCTGATAGAATAGGTTTTAGGTATTTTAATCCTTCTGAAGTTAATGCTATGTTTTTAATTGTGTCTGTTAATTTACATAGATTAAGTAAATTTTCTAGGGAATATTGTTGTGAATTAATGCATCTTGAATTTGAGATTTTATTTATGATAATAATCATCTCCTTTTTAGATATTAATATCTTCTACTTTTATTTTTCTAATGTATGTGTATATTTTTGAATATTCATCAAATTTTTTATCCATGTCTTGTTCGTTTTCACATTTAATAATTCTTAATCCATCCCAAGAAATATATAAAATTGCATAAGTGAAAGTATTATAAAATGTATCAAATATATTATCCATAATTTCAATCTCCTTTTATTTTATAACTTTATTGGATAACCTTCTGGATAATCTCGTCTTAAAATTCTTATAGTCAAAGCATGTTGACATTTATGTATTCCATTAAATTATCCATTACTTTTCTTTCTTGTTCATTTAATCCGTCTTTTTTCATATTGCCCTCATTTTGAATAAATCATATTTTTATTCAACCACAACAATTTCATCATCCATAGTATTCATAATATAGAATGGTCTTTTAACTCCACATGCATGTTTTTCTGCTGCTTCTAATCCATCTTTAATTCTTGCAATAGTATCTTTATCTTTATTTTGTGATAAAACTGCAATAGCAAAATTTCTACCTGAACCACCAGCAACATATTCGTCTTGTGATTCTAATACTTGACCATTACTTTCAATGATATATAATTGATTTTTATAAGAAAATATAATATTACCGCCGATACTCCAATATCCTTTATCGTTTGTAATACAATAATATTTATTTGCTAAATTCATTATTTTAGGTGAAGTATATTTAACTATATGCTCAAAATCAACTTCGTTTTTTAGATGTTTTATTTCTTCAATTAAATTTTCTTCTATTGATAGTATATTTTGCAATTTAAAATCTCCACTAATTGCCATTAATATATTATTATTGTCTTTTGCTTTAAATACTTTACGATTTTTATATAATGCTTGACTACAATAATTTGAACCTAGTGAATCAGCACCTATGTATACGCAATCTTTTTCTTTGTCTAATAATCCTATAATACAAGTCATAATATATCTCCTTTAATTTTTGATTTTTACTACTTTACTTCTTGAACAAAATTAACATTCTCTATTTCTAAATTTCCATCATAATATTCAGTGGCATCTTCTAAAACTAATTCTTTTGCTAATTTAATAACGTGTGTGAACTCTCGTGACTTCAGTCATGAGATGAAACACACACTATGCTACTTTGCCAATTATTATTATGATTAATAAATTCTAAATTTTTATATCCTACTTGTTTATAACTTTTATCTGGTATCGTTATATAATTATCGTTAATATCCTTTATATAAACTCCACCATTACAAAATCCACTTATCCATCCTATTTGATTAAACACACTTACTTTATCATTTAGATAAAATCCATTGCTATATTTTGTATTTTTCTCATTTCTTTTAGCTTGACGATTAGGTTCTTTTCTACCTTTTCGTGGTATAGCTTCATGTAAACTACGTTTCTTTTTCCTAAACTGTTTAATTTTGAATAGTACAGCAACATCTTTGAAATCAGCTTCAACTCTACTTATGACTAATGCATCATTATAATGTTCTTTATCCAAACCTAATTCTTTTCTTTTGGGTGTAGTCCAACTACCATACACTATATTTACTTCTGGATATTTACTGAAAATCCTTCGACGTAAACTATTCATAAATGGTGCTTCTTTATATTGCGGTGTTTTCTTTTTATTTTTCATCCATTCATATAATATTTTCCCTTCTTTATGATTTTCAGAAGAATGACATTCCGTACAAACAGTTATCAAATTACTAGGTTTATCACTTCCACCTTTTGATTTATAAATTATATGATGTGTATGCAATATTTTATCTTTACTTTTCTTACATACTTGACAAGTATAATTATCTCTACTAAATACATAATATCTCACATCATAATAACCATAAGTTTCTCCTTGTTGATATTCCATCCCTCGTATGTTCGGATTTATCATTTTTTGAACATCAAATTTACCTACTTCAATATTAAGTTTAACGTTTGGCAATAATCTACAAAATGTATCTATCCAGAAAAATGTATTATCAATTCTACTTTTAATAGATGGTGGGAGCCACCCTTCTTTTTTAGTGGAAGTTCTATTTAGAAACCTTGCTTTTCTATATCTTGTTTTACGATTTCTTCTTCCTTTGCGATATGTTTTTCTAGTTTCTAAATTACTTTTGACATCATCTCTTAATTGAATTTCACCTTTACCAATAACTTTATTTTGTGATTGAATAGCTACACCTATATATTTTGCTCCAAGGTCTATACCTACATTGACATCTTGTTTGTATCCACTACTTCCATATAATAATTGAATTGTAAATGGATTATATTTTACAATTTTTGCTTGCTTATCTCTAAGTAATTTTCTAGCTTTAGATTGTTTACATGGCATTAGAGATTCACCATGCATATTAATAACTAATACTAACAAATAATATTCCTCCTTTTCAGAGTTGTTTCCCTTCCTCAATGTTATCCAACCTTCACAATGTGGTTGACTGTTCCTACCATTAGAACTGTTTACAGAGCCACGATAGAGCCAAAAACTAGGGAATCATTCTTGGGTATCTACATGAAGGATAACGTAGTCAATTAAGACTTAGAGTAGTCAACAAGAACTTTTACAAGCCCGTCACTTCAGTGATAGGTTGTTGACTTGCTTCTTCTTTATTTTTAGCATCTACAGTTAAACTAGCACAAAATCCTACTGCCATTTCTACAACAAATTTTTTCATAAGTTATTCTCCTTTCACATAACCTAATTCATCTGCAATCTCAGTAAATAATTCAAATACTTTATCTATTAATTCTGGTTGTTTGTAAAAATTTGTTTCATCTTTCTTTTTATCTGTACTAATACCTAACTTAATTTGACATTCTTTACATATAAATAAATTTGTTTTTGTTGCAATACTAGATGAATAATTTCCATCTGAAACATATTCACTTCCAATTTTACCTATTAATAATTTAATTGCTCTAAATTCTGAATCCGAAGGTTTATCATAAATTTTTTCAGTATCACCTTTGATAAATTTCATATTTATTCCTCCTTTTTTTTCAAAATCACATTATTTCTTCTTTTACATTCATTTAAAGCATCTTGATATGAAAAATGTAAATATTTATCCATTTCATTAAAGAAGCAACTTTTATCTTCCCAATATCTTAATTCACCATCTTCATCTCGATCAATTTTATCTATTGAAACTAATTTTTCAGAAACTTCCCATTTTTGTTTAGTTTTATTATGAACACCTTTACCACCACATTGAGAACATTTCTCATCAACTTGACCATTATTATAACATTTATTACAAACAACTTTAATTTTATAATCTTGTAATTTAATATGATACATTTCAAGATTAGTATTGTAATATAATAGATTATTTTTATTTTCTTTTACTATTTCACAATCTTCTCTTAAAATAAAATGACTATAATATTTAGATGCTCCATTCGTAATTATATAATCTACAGTACCACTTTCTTCTACTATAAATTCTTCATTGATATAATTGCTATACCAATAATCAATATTTCTTGCTTTAATAATTTTAATTTTCATATTAATTCTCCTTTATTTTATTTTTACTTTCTGGTGATCTCCCAAATCCTATTTGAAAGAATAACCATCCACAATGAATAGTATGTTTTTCATTTATGAATTTAGGAAACCACTAAATATTTTTAAAATCAATTTCCCATATGATAGAGTATTTTTTATTATTAAACCATGTAAACCAAAGAAAATTAATTCCATTTATTTTGATTAATTTTATATTTTTCATATTAATAATTACCATATTCCATATCTTCATCACTAATAATTCTTTCTTCAACTTTATAACCTAATAATTTTATTAATCTAATCCATTCATGATTAGGAATTGAGTGACCTTGAAATTCAAAATTTTCTCCTAAATTAACTCTTAGTACACTCCAATCACCTGCATTGCAAGTTATTAATTCTATGAGTGGTTTTGACATATTATTTATCCTTTCTTATTTTAATGATTCGATAAAATGTTTATCACATCTGTCTCTTAATTCTTTAGCTAATACTGGATTTTCATTTTCAATTCTATTGGCATAAAATCTTAAAGCACATCTAGCATCTTCGTCTGTATCTAATCTTAATAAAAAATAATCTGCATTAGGATCAATAGGTGTTTTATCTGATTTTAAAACTATGTATTTATTATATAAACCTTTTATTCCTTTTAATTCTTCCATAATAAATTCCTCCTATTATTTTTATTATATTATTATTTATTTTATTGTTTTATAACCACTTAATAAACATTGTATAGTTCTGAACACTTTCTTTTTATCATTATTACATTCCCATGTTTTATTAAATAATCCACATTTAGTATATGATTGTCTTTCAGGAGCACCAGCACCACGAATAGGATGATGCTCAAAATCAATACAACCATAGCATAATTTATCTTCTGTAGGAGTGTTTACCCATAAATTTTTTAAATCTGTATTTATTTTATTTAATAATTCTTGATATTCTTCTGGATTCATATTAATCTCCTTTTATATTTATTATTAAAAATCTATTTCTTCTATTGAAGTAAAATAATATTTCTCCCAATCATCTTTAGGCAATCCTGTAAACAACATTAAATTTAATGGATATTTACCTGAATCTGTACATTTTCTAAAATCATCTCTGAATAAATATGTTTTCTTACCTAAAGCAATTGCCATTCCTAACTCAATCATCACTCCTTCATCTGGTGGAGTACCATTAACAACAGCAAAAATAATATCACAGTTTTCTACGTCATGTTTATCTGCTTGACCTACATCATATGCCCAGTTTTCGTTAGAGAAGTCTATTTGATTATTCCTTTCAAATGGCTCCCATACTTCATATCCTAAAGATTCAATTTTAGATACTAATTTAGGTAATAATTCTTCTTTTTGTTGTTTGGAGAATCCATAAGGATTTGCTAGATAGACTTTGTATTTAGGTTTAAAATTATTACATATTTCAGGAGGTGTTGCCCAACAAAAAGAATCGTTACCATCCCAATGACACATTTTACAATTTGATTTATTATTCATAAGATTACTCCTTTATATATTTATAATTTAATTCTACCTTTCCCTCCGCAATTATTACACATATAATAATCACCATCATCTTCTGCACAAGCACGTTTAAATATTTTTCCTTTACCATTACATTTACTACAAATAATTTCAATTTCATTTATTATCTTTGTTAAATTTGCTATTGTAATATTTATTTCTTGTAATTCTTTTTTTTAGTTAATATTTCTTTTGTAATTATATCTTTTTCTTTATTTAATTGTAATAATATTTCTTGTACTGTCATGTTTACTCCTTTTTACTCATCATTTAAAAAATCATCTGAATCACTTTGACCTAAATAAAATAACAATTCAAATATATCTTGCAATTCTTTAATATCACTTAATTCTCTTTCATCCATTTGTTTTTTATATGGATAAATAGACACTAATGCACTATTTATAGCACAAAATATTTCATACTTTAATTGTTCTTCAAAATTCATATTATGTGATATTTTCTTAAGCAATCTAAGCAAATTATCTTTAGATATATGTTCTATTAAATTTTCATGTATTAATTTTTTAAATCTTGATTTATCTTCACTTTTTATCTTTGATCTTTTATGACTATTAATTAATTCTGGATACATATTTTTATTAGAAAATGCTTCTATTAATCTAGGATTAATTTCTTCTCTTTTTCTTGAACGTATTATAATAATTCTCTTCCTCTCATTATGAATATTAATTTTGATTATGTTATTATATTAATAGTTTGTAATTAGCACTTCAAATGTTGTACTATCATCTTTATCTTTTCTTTGATAATTTGCATTACCATATTTAACATTCATTCTATGTATATTATATTTTTTAGACCATTCTTTTAATATATCATTACTATTACCTTTACTCTCTAATACATTAGATAATGCAAATTTAATACCATTATCATTTAGTTTGTCTAGTAGATTTAATAAATCTCTTTCATCTTTTTCTTTCCATCCATTTCTTTCATTGTAAGTAGCACAAGTGATTAGGTAAGGAGGATCAAGGTAAAAGAAATCATTAGAATTAAAATTGTTAACATTTATCTTTCTAAAATCTAAACCAATAAAACCAATACCTATATTTTTTAAATGATTTACAAATTTAATTAAATTATCTTTCATAACTGGATTAAATGTTCTTTTACCAAATGGTAAATTAAATTCTCCTTTACTATTAAATCTTATTTGATTACTAAAAGAATGACATATTAAGGTATAAAAATAATACCATTCTTTATTTCCTTGATTATAATACTGTCTTAGTTTAAGATAGTTTTCTTGATTGTCTTTTGATAAGTTAAATTCTTTAACTATATCTTCTATTTGATTAACTACATCATTACTACTTGTATATTTACAATTGTGATAAAAATCTATAACTTTTGTAATAATGTCATTACATATAATTTTATTTGCTTTTATATTAACTGCAACATTACATCCACCGCAGAATAAATCAACGAATGTATCTATATCATTAGGGAATAATGGTAGTATTTGAGGAAGTAATTTATATTTACCTCCCACATAGTTTAGTGGAGATTTTATTAGATTTTCTTTATTATATTGTATGTTTATTTCCTCCTTTTTATATTAATATTCTATTAATTAAGATCAATCTTCAATTTGGATTAAACTTTATTTACTTTTGTATTAAATACTATTTGTTTCTTTACCGTCATGTTAAAATTACATCCACATTGTTCACAAATACGATTCACTTGATCTAATGAATATTCTCCAAAAACAGATTGCATCCAAGAATTATTAAATCCCATTTCAAACTTTTTACCACATTGAGGACATTTTGCAAAATTAATAGTTCTAGTCAATAATATCTCTCCTTAGTTAATTTTAACTTCGTTTCAATATTGCATAATTATTAAAATTAATTTCTTTATAATCATGCCATCTCTCAATATCCACCTCATTTCCTTGTTCGTCAGTATTACACCATCTTAACCATTTTAGTTTTATTTGTGTTTCATTTTTATCTGTAACAAGTGCCTCCTGAAATAAGTATATATCTTCTATGGTATCTCCTATTTCAAGTGAATTAAAAAATTGTATTCTTTTGTTTAATTTATTTTTACAATCTATTTCACATTGCTTAATTTTTTCTCTTATTTCAGATATGTAACCACATAATTCACATTTATAACAGGTTATTATTTTCATTTAATTCTCCTTAATTTACAATATATTTATATAATAAATACTATTCTTTGTATAAATTACATAATCACCATTTATAATCTCTACATTAACTACTTTAGAAGTAGTAATATATCTTCCATCGTCCATAAACATAATTAAACTTTGTCCTAAGCAAATATCTTCTGAGAATTCAATATTTATTCCAATCCAATCTAAATGTTTATCTTCTCTTTCTGCATTAGTAATTCTATTTATAATTCCTTTCTTCATTGTACATTTGCCTTTTATAATATTTCCTTCTTCATCAACGTAAATTCTGTACAATGGAGTTCCATTAATACTATACCATTTACCATTTAATTCTTTTCTTTCTTCTTCAGTTAATTGTCTGCAATCTTCTTTTTTAAACTCAACATCAATAAATCCAAATCCTTCTTCAAAACTACCTATATAATGTGTTTCTGTTTCTTTATGTATTCTGATATAATCATCATCTTCTCTTCTAATATCACCTAATTTATGTATTGCTGGACTATTTCCTTTTAATATCATTATTTTATTCATGTGTTTGTTTTTCTCCTTTTTATTTTATAATTCTATTCTTTATTAATTCACAATATTTTTCTTCTATATCATTAACTATGTAATTTCTATTTGTATTCTTACATGCCATTGCTGTAGTTCCACTACTTGCACAACAATCAACAACGATATCACCTTCATTTGTATATGTATTAATATAATATTCAAACATATTTGTAGGTTTTTGAGTAGGATGCAAACCTTTTTCAGAATTAAATTTTTGAATGCTTCTTGGATATCTTTTACCATCTGAATTATCAGTTATTACTCCACCTATTTGTTTTGCTGTTGCTAGATTATCTGAAATTTGTAAACCACTTTTATATTTATATGGTTTACCTTCTGTCATTTGTGGACTATACACCATATATTTTTCTGCTTTATTATATGTAGTTGGTGATTTTCCAAACACTAATATTTGTTCATGTACTTTAAGTGGTTGATGTTTAACATGTACAAAATTACTACCATTATCTTTCTCCCATATCCATTCATATTTAAATTTATCTAAATGATTTATAACTAAATAACTAGCAAATGGATTTGTAGCAGTTAATACGATAGCACCATTATCAGTAATCATTTTCCATGCTAATTCAAAAAATTTATCAATATCTACTGGTAAGTCCCATTTATTTGCAGTAACTCTATTTTTACCTTTGAATGTATATGGAAAATCTACTAAAAACATATTTATTGATTTATCACCAAAATCTTCATAAACTTGTTCTAAAAAATTAATTGCATCTAAATTATGTATTGTATTTAATTCAATCAAATGTATTTCTCCTTTTTATTTTTATTTTTCTATTCTCTTATATAAACATTTTCTTCCATATCTATTTCCAATAACATATCCATACTTTTTAAGACCATATTTGTATACATCTCTTCTACGATTATCAGTCCACCCTATAGAAATTATATCACCATTTTTACAATATTGTGATTCTTCAAACTCTATTAATTGTCTTTTTGCCCATAGTAATCCTTCTAATCCACACTTACCAGTTTCTTTATCTGATAAT
>Ga0209416_1002462_pt1 | contig 10067 bp, 7 predicted proteins | sample RifGroF1_FD_184001 | JGI IMG/M metagenome (GOLD analysis project Ga0209416, IMG submission 184001) | Groundwater microbial communities from Rifle, Colorado, USA - Groundwater F1 (SPAdes) (version 2) | ecosystem: Environmental > Aquatic > Deep subsurface > Groundwater | place: Rifle, Colorado...
GCAGGAGTTTATAAATCCATTTTCCTCCGGTGGCTTCTGAGGCGATTTTACACCATTCCTCAGCTTGTTTAGCCTTGGCAAAAACCTCAGGATCTTTTTTGTCAATCTTGGTTTTGTCTTTTACCTCTACAAGGTAGCTCCCATCTTTGCGCTCCACAATGAAATCAGGATTGTAGTTACTACCATAGACATACTTGATTGGAAGCTGTCCATTACGTAATCTCACCCAAGTTATAACAGTTGAGTCTTTCTCGAGTGAATCTGCCAGTAGCTTCTCTTGAGCAGAATCAAAGACGTAAGCTGAATAAACACTCTTGTTATAGCCTTCGATAATATTTCCACGCGACTCTTTTTCAGTAACAGCATTCTTATCTAAGAGGGTGTCTGTAACTTTTATTGATTTTATATACGGCTCAAATCCAAGTTCTTGATCCAGTGCTTTGAATTTAATCTGTGTTTTTTCTTCAAGACGCGCTCGAATTTGTGGCAAGAGATCATCTAAAATCGTTTGTTCATGTAACCGCACTAGTTTTGACAGCACATCTTTTTCTGCCTTTACCTGAGATAAATAGTGTTTGACTATCTTCTGTAAAACCTCTTTAAAGGCAATGTCTAGCTCTGTCATTTCTCGAATAATTAAGCGCACAATCCTGTTAACCGGATCGATTTCATTCTTGCTTTCAGTTAAATCAACTTCGACTTCTTCTGTTTCTCTTGAAACAATATCTACCTTAATAAGTTTAGGCGCAATCTTTTTAAGTTCCTCCAGACGCATCTCTGGGTCAAAATATTCTAGTTTGTTACTTGAGAAGACTTTGGTTTCAACAATAGGTATTTTTACCCAGAGTTTTTTGTTCTCTGTTGGTTTAATCTCAATAGATTTCAATTCTTCTCGATCTCTAGTTTCTTTAACTCCAATCAATCCCTCTGCTACTTCGTGAGCCACAGCAATCACTCTGGCAAAGTTATCGTGAGAAATAATATCTAGGGAATCAATTGCTTCGACACCAGTCAGCTGACCAAAGGGTAAACGAAGACCACGGCCAATGGTTTGCTCAATAAGAGTCTTACTGATAGCTGCTCTGAAGGGAATGATTGTATAAACATTGCGAACGTCCCAACCTTCCTTTAGTTTGTCAACATGGATGACAATTTCATTTTTATTAAGAGGGAATGGTTCCTCAAGTCGAAGGAGTTGGTTGATAGAGTCAATTTCACTTTCACTGGTAACTACTAAGGTTTTGTCCTTGTAGTATCCATCAAAGAACTCCTTACTGGTAATCAAAGCCTTTACATCATCAGAATGTTGGATAGATTTCGTGGTGATGAGCGTTATTGGCAATATAAAGGGTAGCTTGTTGTTTTTACTATATTCCTCTACAAGGGCTTTCTTTTCTCGGTGGAGTCTAATACCGTCTTCTAATTTAACAAGCTCCTGGTCGCCTTTATATGTGTAGTTATCACTTCGAGCAATAACGTAAGGAATTTTAATGTAGCCACCTTTAGCACTTTCGCCAGCTTCAAGTTGTTCTAGGGCTTTCCTGGAGTCTTTAATTGCATCAGCAAGAGAGTAGGTGTAAACGACATTTGGACTGCTTGGAGTAGCTGTAAACTCTAAGCCTAGCTCTGGTTTTAGATTATTAACTGCTCTAATTGACTTCTCGCCTCGATACCGGTGACTTTCATCCATCAAAATGACGAGGTCTTTTCTCTGAAGTAACTCGGCAAAGCTAGAACCCAATGTCTCTTGGTATTTGTGGAACTTAAACTCTACGTCTTTTCTCTCATTGAAAATTTTTTGGATATTGAAGACGTAAATGTTTACTGCATCAAATAATTGGTTTCCAAAGTCTGCATATTCATAATTCTCGCCTGTTACAAGATTAAAGAAGGGGAAGCCTACTAATCCATCAAAGACGTATTTTTTGCTTCCAGGAGTGAAGTTGTCGATAGTCTTGGTATAAATAGTTTCACTAGGGGTAAGAATAAAGAAGTCTTTAAGTCCTTTAGTGTAGTAGAGCTGGGCAATCATTGCTGCCATCAATCTGGTCTTACCAACTCCAGTAGCTAGAGCAAAAGTGAACGATGGAAACTCTGTATCAAATTTAATATTGCCAACTAATTTTGCTTCGATTTCTTCAGGAGTATCTTTTCCAATACGCACATCAGCAAGAATTGCATTCAATTTTTGCAATGATAATTCTTGAGGTTTTCTCAAGCTTAGTTCTTTGGTTATTTTTTCTACAACAGTTTTACTCATACGTTAAATTTCTTAAGTAATACATCAGGCATTCTTTTTACTTCTACATTATCCGGCAATTTCAAACTACTTGAGATAGTTTTTGCATAGATTACTAAATAATCGGCTTTATCGCCAATTTCGTTTAGTAAAACATTAATGTAATCTTGGGTTAGGTATTGTTCTGTTACGTGAGCTGCTGTACTTCCAGAGAGTCCATGCAAGCCATTGTCTGGATTATATGGTTTAAATCCTTCAACTTTAAGGACTGCCCTAATTAGTTTACCGTTATACATTTTAGGATTAATGATTGTGTAGCGTAAATCATCATCTTGAATAAATAAACTCTCTCCAAGTTCAAAATATTTAAATCCGCTTCCACCTTTCCAAGCAATCTCTTTACTTATTCCTGTTTGATCTTCTCCAGATACAACTCGTTGAAGTCTTGGAGCAATGTGAGTATTGGCTTGTTCGCCGAACTCAACCATGATCCAATTTCTACCCATCTTATGCGCTACAGCTCCAGATGTTCCTGATCCAGCAAAAGAATCTAAGACAAAATCTCCTGGTTTAGAAAAATGCCTTATTATAATCTCGAGCAATTTCTCTGGCTTTTTACCGCTTCTAAATTCTACTCCTCCCTCAAGCCGACAATTTCCAAAACTCGCAGCTAAATCATAAAAGTTTTCTATCGGGGAGCGTTTCATCTTGTCTTTGTCTGAAAGACTACTCATTGGTACACCTTGATAATACTTACCTTTTGTAGCTCCTTCCCGTTGTGGTCCAGTAAAGTAGCGGTAATCAAATTTGTCATCACCAATTCCGAAGACTTTATATAAAACACCATACCCATCAGATTCATATCTTCCGGTAAGAAAATCTCTAAAAAATCTTCCAGATGAATTACCGTCTAGGATCGTACCGGATGCCCAGATTTCCTTTAACCCATTATCCCCAGCTTCACCTTTTCTTATTTTGTATTGTCCTTTTTCAAACATAATGGCTTTTTTATTGCCTAAGGTAATCTCTTTACCCTCTGTCAGTTCATCAACATAATATTGGAACTTTTCAAAAGACGTTACTGTTTCTGTGAGGTTTGGTTTTGCGCTATAAGACTTGCGATAGATATAAATTCTCTCAATTTCTTTGTGATAATCCATATCACTTTTGAGAGTTTTCTCTGGATATCGAACTCTCACATAAAATGTAGCTTGGTGATTATCACGTCCGAAGGTTTCATCAAGCAAAACTTTTAGGTAGTCACCCTCAGTATCATCTATATGACAGCAAATAAATCCGTCACGGCGAAGCAGCTGTTTGAGCAACTCTAATCTATCTCTCATCATTGTTAGCCAAATAGATTGCTCTAGTCCGTCTTCGTAGTGTTCAAAAGCGTTTCCAGTATTGTAAGGAGGATCAATGTAAATTAAATTAATTTTATTTCTGTAATCTTGAAGTAATGATTTCAACCCAAGCAGGTTGTCACCCTTTATAAGAATATTGTCGGAATCTTTTTCCCCATAATCTTCTTTTTCAATTAAAATGCGCGGCTCAGATACTCTTGGGTCTTTTTTGTGAACCCATACATATTGTTTAGTCTCAGCATCGTAATAAAGACTTTTCTCTTTATTTGTCCAAGTGAGTTCTAGTTTTTTATCGTTTTTAATCATATTTATTATCTTTTATTATAAATGCTGAACTCATGAGTACCTAACACAAGTATCTTATTGACTCTCATCTTCTTTGCGGTCTTGTCTGATAGGTTAAAGGCATGACCATTACCAATGGTATTAGTAGCAAGAGAGAAGGGGCTTTTGCCTAGATTAATCTGGTATGCAATTGTATCCATAAAAGCTACTTTTCCTATTAAAAATCCGTTCACAACTTCAAATGCCACAAAGTAGTGATTATTTCCTTGTTTAATTCTTTCAGAAACGAAGTTGTTATTTATTACGCTAACAAAGTTTTTAGCATCCCCGGTTCCTTCTTTTATGAAGTCACATACAGGCTTTAATTCTTCTGAATAAATGGTTGAAAGAAAGCCACTTGCATTGGCACAATATACGAAATACTCGAAAACTACTTTTGCGACAAAGCGAGCAGTTTTAATATCTACGTTTTGCTGTGCAATAAAGCTTGATTTAATTTGTTTTGATTCTTCGTTGACTGTTTCGTCACTAAAATTCGCCTTTAAAGCTAATGCTGTCATTGCTGCTTCAACAATCTTTACAGAATCATCTCTGTCACCAACCCATTCTGCAGTTTCAGCTCCTTCTCTAAAAGGCTTGATTTTGTATTTCAACTTATTAATTTCATTTTTGGATGTTATAGAAGCTACTTCTTCAGCGAAGACAAAGGCATAAAGATCGCCCTTCTTTAATAATAGGAGTGGGTCTTTAGTTGACCCAATTTTTTCAAGTACGCTTTTTACTAGCAAAAATAATGGATCGAACGTAATTGTTTCATCGGAAGAAAAATGGAATTTTAAGAGACTAGAGTCGTATAAAATAACAGAGCTTTGCTTATCTTTCTTTCTTCTTAGATGGAGTCTTGCAATTAAGCCCTCAAAGCTTTTCTCTGCAAAGTGTTTTTCAATTGATTTGCCCAGGATCTCATTGCAGTTATCACACACTACATCACCCAGAAAGTAGATGTCTGGCTGAAAATTGCCCATGAATTGACTCAGCACATGAGCTTTTCTCTTAAAAGAGTCAGGCTCCTGATTATTACAGTAAATACATCTCGGACTTTGCTTTGTCATAATCGTTTTTTTGCTGTCCAAAATAGCTCTAATGGCCTCAGGGTCGTAACGCCTATCACCACGATCACTTACCCTAATTGCTTTTAATTTTCCACTTGTATCCCAACGCCTTAATGTCTCGACATGGACATTTAATATTTCCGCCGCTTGGCGAATAGTTAAAAGTTTTGGTAGGCTATCTTTCTTGTTTGGCATACCTCAACTTAATTATACAAAAATAAAGCCTAAATTGGTATACTAGCAATGTAGTTTATGAAACAAATCCCATCACATAGCCAAAATGACTTTACTGACAAAGAATCAGTTAGTTTGATAGAAAACACCTTAGCTCACCACAAAAGGGTGATGTCAAAACTATATTCAAGTGATAAGTGGCCTAATATTGATGGGCATATTGAAGTTCAAGATGTTAATAACATCCTAGTGGGGCGTTCATATGTACAGGTGAAGACACTTCCTGTTAATCACAACTTAAAGTTTGCATGTCCGGTATCTTTTTTTTCAAGCTGCGAGTTAGAACCATGTTTTTTGTTTGGTGTCGATAATCAAAATGGGAGAGTCTATTGGCTTTATTTCGATGCTCACGTTATAAAAGAAATTGACTTTGAAGATAATACATCTACAAAAACGATTGAGTTTAACGAATCACAATACTTTGACAAGAATAAAACAGATTATGTTGAGGCTTGGGAAAAAATCATCAAGGACAATCAACAAAAATTCAAACACTACAACGAGCTCAAGACTTCATATGAGCTGATTCTCAGCAGTTCTAATAGAGCTATAGGGAAAACTGATAAGAACTTTTCTAAGATTCATCTATTTCTTGATGAACTCAATAACAAATTAGACCACCAATTTCAAATAGTAAAAGACATCTTTTATCCAAGAACCTGGAAAATAGGACTTGCTTACTACGATTATGAAGGCACCACGGTTAGTTATACTCCATTTCCCATTCCCATCGATCAAAATGACGTTCAAATAAAAGAAGTTGACAACACTTTGCGAGATAAATTGAAGCAACAAGGCCTTGGGTTTACTGGACACTTTGCTGAAAACCCTATTGAGGTTAGGCCAAGAGAATATGCGAAAGAAATTATAGGTTCAAAAATGACATCTATCTTGGAGAGGCAACTTCTAAACCACAAAGGGCACGAGTTGTTGGCTCAAGAAACTGTGTTTAACTTCATTAATAGTTACCACGACTACTTAGATTTACCTAAAAAAGACTCTTACTCTGTCGAAGAAGTAAAAAGTAGCAATGAATTAATGCGGATGAAAAACACTTCCTTGTTATCTATAAATGCAAGGCACATCAATCTAAGTATTTTTTGGGAACTCTTAAATTTCTTGGAATCAAAACAACTGCCAATCAGTAGAGTGTATAGGGCAAAAGATTTTTCAAGGATTCCCAATGGTGGCTGGGTTTGGGATGTTTTCTCAAAACCAGATACGGAACATAACTTAAATATTGTTTTTGATAATCTTCCTTCGGCTTATGAACAGCTCATCTTTAATAACTTCCCTTTGCTTAAAGAAGAGTTTTCACTCTTTCAAGAAGCAGACAAAATCCTCGTTCGCTACAAGCTTAAAGAAAGGTACACGGATTACGGCTCAGGACCTACTTATGAAATGTTTTACCTCAAGGCAGATAGTGGTGCTTCACAAAAATCAATTGAAGTAATAGGAGATAGTGAGGCAGATGTACTTAACAAGTTATTTTATAGTGGTGGACCTTACAAATTTGAATATAAGGGTATCCAATACACCTTACTTTCAGTACATCACAGCGTCCTAGATTTTATTTACGACGATACGCCATTATTCAAGTTAGTGTACGAAATACTCCTTCAAAGAGTTAAACAGTATTTTGAAAAAAGTAAGCAAGAACAGTCTATGGAGATTGCTAAACCTTAGGTTGTTTTTACTCAAAGCTTATTGTGGACAGTATCTGCTCAGTAATCACTTTGTTTTCTTCAGTAGGTGGCCATGTCGAGAAAGAGAGGGGTTTACCGTCTTTAATGACAAGAACTTGGTATCTAGTCTTAGGACCAATAACAAGCCCTTCAAAGCCCACGTAATCGCCTACGGTGGCTTCTTTGATGGTGCCTGGGTCTGTATCTTTCTTTACTTGTTCTAATCCTTGTTCTGTCATTTCGTTGTCGGCTTGATAAAGGCTATAAAGTTGGTAAGTCGGTTCATCCTCAGGCCCTGATTCTATATAAAAATTGATAAACCGATCATTTGCTATGTCTTGCCTAAATCTCATTCCTTCAGGCACAGTCACATAAAGTCCGACAGGTGCTATAAACTTCTCGTTTTGTTTAAGTGATCTGCCTGGAGTTGCCTCTGGTGTTGGAGTAGTCTGAACTTGTTCTGGTATAGGCGCCGCCGATTTAATGGCCGCTTGCCTTTGGGAATATATCCATATACCTGATATGACGATCACGGCGAGAGCAATAAGTGTTATTGGTTTTAGTTTCATATTCTTATTTTTCAGGTCTTTGACTTGGTCCACCGCGTCCACTTGGCATAAATAGGTAGTTATAAGCGGTGAAATCGTTGGCGAATTTAGCTTTGTTGAGCAAGGTATCCGCAATTTCTTCATCAGTCATTTGGTAGTTCAAGTAGTAATGACTGTTTATGTCGATAGTATTGTTACCAACTTTGATTGAATCTTCTTGGCCAGATGTAGTGTCTTTAGTTGTCTCCAAGAGTTTGTTGAGCTTTGCTTCGCTATCTATAAATCCATAGTAGTAAAGGTTACCCACTATGCCTTGGACTGTTGTTGTCTTGCTTACTCGTAAGTCAACGCCGTTTACAGCCATTTCCTCGGCTTCAGCGGGGCTTACACGCATATGTTCTATAAAGTAAGCCTCTACGGTCTTACGTTGTTCTGGTGGAAGATAATTTTCAGGGTAGGGGTTGCGATTCTTTAGGTAAAAATAACTTCCGGCGAGCAGTAGGAGGATGGTTATTGTGATTACTATCATTGTTCTTCTCATGGCTGTATGAGCTAAATATATCAAATTTGAGTGCTATAGTCTAGTTTTTTCCTACTTATCTTATTTGTCTTACAAAACCTTTCAAGAACGAACCTAGCCCCTTGATCAGGGGGGCTAGGCAGGAACAGATATAAAACGAAGACTTACCTAGTCGGCTATCTTCATTTCATCAAAGCCAATCTTGGATGTGCCATTGCATGGATTGTCATCCAACCAGACATTTCCAATGTTGTACCACCACGGATCGCTTGGATCTGTTCTTACCCAGGCATCATAGTATGAATTCTGGTTTATAGAAAAGTGATACTGGCTTGCTGTATTGTAGCTGAGCAAGTACGGAGCTGCCGTGTTAACCGCATTAGTCCCTGGAATATAGGTATCATGCGTAGCCCAACCATTTGGACCAGCACCGTTATTCCATTTGGCATAATTACTTAGCGAACATCCAGAGTAGGTATACTTCATGTGTGTTGGACTACAACTTCCACTGTCATAACAGTAACCTTCATTGTTCACCTGGTACCAGTACTGACCTGGACCATATGCCGTATAGTAGCCTCCATCGTTTGCGTAGATAGTGACTGCAGCGTGGGCAGCTTGTGCTCCTGTTGTCATCATGAAGACTCCAACAAGTAACCCGAATAGCATTTTTGATAGTTTTTTCATTTTTTTCACCTCCTTTCTTTTTTATTTTTGCCCTCGCTTACAATCCCAGCGTATTTGTATAGCTGAGAAGATCGCCTCCGACAGTAAATCCTACCTGTACGAATGGCTTGGTACTATCTACTTCTCTTGATCCATCTACGAATCTGAAGAAATAGTTTGTTCCGCCTTTTTCACCAGTACTTGCAGTTAATTTGCTGAGATCAGCATTTGGTGCATTCTTGGCGATGAACTCTCTGGCTTTTGCTTCCAATTGCTCAGGAGTAAACTTTGCTTCGGTGTTATACACCTTGGCAGCTTCTCCGATTGCCAATGGAGCTGGTCCGAATTGAACGATTTCATTCGTTCGCATATCAACCTCGAAGTAGTCTTTGCCTACCATGTAGAATTCAGCATTAACTTGGTTGTTATAGCTTGATCTAGAAGTAGAGACGTACTCAGGATTGAGACCGTCATTACCAGTAAAAGCTCGGATTTTTGCGACTGCAGCTGATCTCTCTGATGCTGGACGCGCCAGAGATTCTTCCTTCGCGTTGGAAGCCTGTCTGTGTAAGTCCACTAATTGCTTAGCGGAATCACCAGTAAAGACTTTTTCACCGTCGTGAACTCCGTCACTGACGTTGCCAGCGTTAATGGCAGCTTCTGTCTTGGTCTTCAAGCTCTCGGTAAGGGCATCGAGACTTGGGCCAGACTGTGCAGAAACAGCAGTTACTAATCCTGCTAATGCTACGACTGCAGCGAATGCAGGTAGCACGATTTTGGCTTGATTTTTGATTTTCATTTTTTTCACCTCCTTTCTATTGTGATTAATTAATAAATTAACCCAGCGATAATTATTAATAAGCTGGGTTTTCAGGGAAAATAAATGAGATAGATTGAAGCGAGTTGGTGGGTATTGAGTAAGAGTTATCTTATTATTCTTACTTCTCATACATCAATGATTGCAGAACATTTTGAGAATGTCAAGTCCTGTTTATTAGTGGTGATTACTGGGCTTATTACTCGAGGAGATTAGCGAAGATACTGGTCAATATTTAGTTCGTGTTCTGCAAAGGATTCACTACAGTGGATGATTCCTTCTGAGTCGTGGAGATAGTAGATACAATCTGTCGCTTCTGGGTTCAAGACCGCCTCAATAGCGTCCATACCTGGGTTAGAGATTGGGTGAGGAGGCAATCCTTTGTTGAGATATGTATTAAAGGGTGACTCTATGCTCCTAGTGTCGCTTCCTTTAATAGGTGACCACCAGTCGTTTTCAGTTTTTCCTCTTGCGTATTGCACCGTGGCATCAATTTCCAGTTGTTTGTTTTGATCAAGTCTATTCCATAGTATTCCAGCAATTAGTGGCATATCATGGGGTCCTGCTGCCTCACGTTGGATAATTGAGGCAAGAGTG
>Ga0209416_1002465_pt1 | contig 10063 bp, 9 predicted proteins | sample RifGroF1_FD_184001 | JGI IMG/M metagenome (GOLD analysis project Ga0209416, IMG submission 184001) | Groundwater microbial communities from Rifle, Colorado, USA - Groundwater F1 (SPAdes) (version 2) | ecosystem: Environmental > Aquatic > Deep subsurface > Groundwater | place: Rifle, Colorado...
CCCGCCGTTATCGTACTTGACATTTGCCGAAAGCTCCGGCAGTAACGAGAGCCAGCTTTCGGTATAGGAAAGCCGGTAAATCCCGATCTTATTCGAGATGGTTTTCCCGGTGTCGGAATGCATCAGCCCGTATACGATCACCTCGTCGAGGGTATCGGAAAACACCGTTCCCGCCGTGACGGCAAGGAAAATCGCGGTTATAAAAACTTTATTCATATCGTAACGCCTCCACCGGCGGAAGTTTCGCCGCTTTGATTGCCGGGTAGAGCCCGGAGAGCATTCCTACGAACATCGAGAAAAACATCGAGAATATCCCCGCGTCGAAGGAAAATTCCGGCTTCGCGCCGAACGTTTCCTGAAGCATCGCGGAGAGCGCGGTCATACTGACGACATACCCGAACCCCAATCCGATAATCCCGCCGATGATGCAAATTACGATGGTTTCGACAACGAAAAGCAGGAAGATGTCGACGTTGCTCGCGCCGATAGCCTTCCGTATTCCGATCTCGCGCATCCTCTCCCGGAACGACGCAAGCATGACGTTCATAATCCCGACTCCGCCGACCATGAGGGAAATCCCCGCTACCACTCCCAAAACGATTTTCCAGATATTCGTAAATTGTTCCATGTCGCTCATCCATTCCTGAATCGAACCGACCCAGAAAACGTCCTGGTCGTTATGCGTCTTAATCAGGATATTTAGAACTTCTTCCATCGTAGCGGAAACCATATCGATGGATTTCGACTGCACGAAGATAGACAGCCAGTTCTTGGATGTATCCTGCCCGATAAATCGTGTCAACGCGGTCGTCACGGGAATGAGAATTCTCGTGTTCTTCCATTCCAGCGGATTTTTATTCTTGTTTTTGCTCTTCTTCATACTTTTACTGCCGGGCTTTTTACCGCTGCTCGATTTGACGTCCTCGAAATATTTTCCGTATTCCGCGAGCACACCGACTACATGGAAGTATTCGTCGCGCACTTTTATCACTTTTCCGACGGGATCCTCGGTCCCAAAAATCTCTTCGGCAACCGTAGATCCCAATACACATACCCGTGCCGCGCTTTCTATGTCGAATTCGTTAAACGGGCGGCCGAATTCGACCACATATTTATTCATCGGGAATGTCGAGGGCGATACCCCGAGCGTCCTATAGGCTTTATTGAAACTCTTATATTGGACAGTTTCTTCCAGATAGACCTCGACTCCCACGTTTTCCACGGTAGAAGCGAATTTTTTAATATTTTCCACGTCGGTCAGATTGAGGCGGATATGTTTTGTCCCGAAAGCGCCTGCCTCGCGGACCTTCTGCCAATCGATTCCGACCTGGATCATATCCTGCGACCCGAGCGCCTCGATAAAGCTCCTGTTCGCGACTTCGGTCCCCTTCACGATAGAGAACATGGCAGTGAGATTCATCACACCGAGAATGATCCCGAGCACTGAGAGCATTGAGCGCATGATATGATAACGGATTTCGAGTATACCGTCCACGATAGCGTTCCAGAATTTTTTCATTCCCAGACCTCCCCGTCGCGGATCCGGATAACCGTATCGGCATATTCCGCGATTTCCATTTCATGCGTCACAATCACAATCGTGCGCGTTTCGTCTTTGAGTTCTGAAATCAGCGCCATGATCTCCTTCTCGGTTTTGGTGTCCAGATTTCCGGTCGGTTCGTCAGCGAGAATAACCGTGGGGTTATTAATCAGCGCTCTTGCGATCGCGACACGCTGCCTTTCTCCGCCGGAAAGCTCGTTCGGCTTGTGGTGCACACGTTTATCCAGCCCTACCTGTTCGAGAAGACGCGCGATCCGTTTTTTCCTGTCCGCTCCGGCTACATTAGAATAAGTCAGGGGCATTTCGACGTTTTTATATACCGTATAACGGGGGAGAAGATTGTAGGATTGAAACACGAAGCCGATCTCGCGGTTGCGGATACGGGCGGACTCGTTACCGGACAGTTTCGCGACATCCCGGCCGTTCAGGAAGTAACGGCCGGATGTGGGACGGTCGAGAAGACCGAGGATATGCATCAAGGTCGATTTTCCCGACCCGGAATGCCCCATGATCGCGTAAATTCTATTCGTTTCCAGGGTGAGAGTAATACTGCGTAAGGCGTTTACCTTCACCTTCTCGTTATGTTGACCGTAGGTTTTACAGATATTGACCAGGCTTATACTTTCCATGATAGATTCCTACTTCTCGCCTTTGGGCGGACCCTCTTCTTTTTGCTGATTCGTCGCTTCGGTCGTAAGTATCATCTCCTCAGGGATTTCATAGGGGCTTTTTACGATCTTGTCCCCGGATTTCAGCCCGACCTTGACTTCGATGGAATTCACGTCCCATGTCCCGACGGAAATATATAACTGCTCGAACTTACCCTCGGATTTGGAACTTGGGACGAGCACATAGTCCTTTTTCTTTTCCGAGTCGCGGATAACCGCGCCGATCGGAATGACCAACACGTTTTCCTTGAATACCGTATTCACTTTGATCCGTACCGACATCCCGGGTTTGATATTTTTCGGAAGTCCGGAGGGAATTTCGATCTGGACCATGTATTTCTTCACATTATTCTCTACCACGGGGTTCGGGAAGACCCGGAATACCTTTCCGTTAAACGTCTGATCCGCCAACGCGTCGATAGTGAACTCGACCGCGGCGTTATCGTGGATATTCAATATATCGACCTCGTTGATCTTCGCCTCGACAAGAACGTCGGAGATGTCGGCGATCTCGAAGAGAACCGTACCTGTCTGGTAGCTCGAGGACGCGATGACATAGTCGCCGATATCGACGAGGCGGCTGATGATCGTCCCGCTGATCGGCGAGAGGACGTTGACACCCTTCTTTGTCTGCACCGACTCGCTTCCCTCGATGGAATCGAGTTCGAGCTTGGCCTTATGGAGCTCTGCCTGCCCGATCTTCAGTCCGCTGGCCGCGTCGTCGTATTTCGTCTTCGAAGCGATCCCCTGCTGGTAGAGCTCGGTCACTTCGATCATCTCGTTGGACAGCTTCTGAAGCGAGGCTATCGCACGTTCGTACGCGATCTGCGCCGAGGTGATCATCTGGATTTGATTGATATCGGGATAGACCTTCGCGAGCTTTTCCCCCGTGACACACTTGTCGCCCTCTTCCTTATAGATCCAGTCTATCTTGCCGGAAAAATTGAATTTCACTTTAACGATGGTACGGGGAATGATTTCGCCCGTCTCCTCGAGGTAGTTGTTGATATCGCCGAGCTTGACTTCGATCAGTTCGCTCTTATCTCCGTTGCCCTTCTTTTTTCCGCCGGAATTATCACCCGACTCTCCCTTCCCTCCGCATGAGGCCAGCATGAAACCGCAGAACAAGATAAATAATAACCTCGGCATTTTCGAATCTCCTCGATATAGATAAGGGAGCGTTTCCGCTCCGGAATTGTGGTAAATCCGCTGAAAAGGGAACAGATACACAGGGATTCCTAAAAACTCTCCAAGGATGCAAAACCCTCTGTTCTTTCTTTCTTCAAACCCAGAAAGAAAGAACCAAAGAAAGAGGTTCCCCGCCCGATGCCGTTCCAAAGATGAGGGGCGCGAAACGGGAAACGCCGAAACTCGCGTTCAACTGCCAAAAAAAGCGATTGAAAGTCGCGCTTCGGACATCGGCGTTTCTGACCGTTCCGCTTGTTAGAAGTCACGGCACAGCGGCGGGGATCAAACAGCCGAAGACATCACTACATGATTGAAGTCGGCTGTTTCAACCGCGCACTTTAAAGCGCTTCAAACTCCCGGAAAATCCGAAGAAAAGGCATTTGTCCGACGAACCGAAGGGAGGAGTTATACCTTTTCCGGATTTTCTGGCTCTTCCCTTGAGCTTTATCAGCGCGGCGGGTATTTCTTTGCTTACTTTCTTTCTGCCCGTTCAGAAAGAAAGTAAGAATGTATTCATAGATTTTCTAAATCCTTTACTGTTATTAGAAGTGCCCGTATTTCTATTCGGCTTTCAGTGATGCGAGCCACGCTTCCCCGAACTGCTGTTTACTTAACTCGAAAAGGCTCAAAAAGTCTGCATCTCCGCCGGGAGAATTTATCAGCTCGATCAATTTCTTCCAGCCGTGATTCTCCGCGACGAACTTGACCGCGGAATGCATCTCCTGGTAATGTACCCTCGTCATAGCCTGATTTATTCCCGCCCAAAGACCGTTATCGAGCAGGTACGGCAATGGGGTGAGGCTTCCGCCCTTTTGCATAAAATACTTCAGGTCGTTATCGACATCGTCGAGAAGTCCGTACTTAAAATACAGATTGCATTGCGAGGTGACATATTCCGCGATTCCCTCGCCCCAGCCATTCCCGAGCGCGTATTCGACATTCTGGAAGTTCGACGAGATAATCGGCATGACATAACGGTACAATTCGTCCGTCATGGCGTTTCCCGATATCTGCATGGGTACCGGTATCACTATCGGCGCCAATGGAGTTTTAAACCGGGTCAATCCCATCAGGAGATGAGTCAGCTCGTGGCTGAAGACGTAAGAGGAAAAAATATTGTAGTACGCGGTCTTGAGGCCGATTTCCGGGACGATGAGTTGTTTATTCGCTTCCAGCGTATATCCGATATATCCGTCGGCGATAGACTTGCTTCCGGTCTGACTCCGTTCTTCATAGAGGAATATCTGAAATGATTTGTCCGACATCAGCGAAAGGTTCGTTTTCAGGTTCGCGAGCGCCTGCGGGGAATCGACCAAAATGTTCGTGATCGCGGTAAAGTAGTTATCGAGCAGGTAGAAGATCATCGGCAGGTCCTTTTCGGCCGCCGATTCGGGGAAGTAATGCACCTTGAACACCCCGATGTTCGTCACGTTCATCTGCTCGCTTCCTGATTGCTTGACGGGCGCGAGGCTGAAATAGGCCTCGGAGAGCATCCCGTAGAACGTCTGCCCGAACGTCACCCTCGCCGCTTCCGGCAGCGGAGTCCCGTGCAGGGCGGAAAGATAAAACTTTTGGAACTGCTGTTCGCCGAACTTCTGGCGGATATAGCCGAAAATGTAATACAGGCTTTTCGTGATAATCTTCCGCTCGGTATTGTTCGGGAAACTCATCCCGGAAGCGAGTATATAATCTTCGGCCTGTTCGTCAAGCTGGGGAATATCGTCCTGAATCATATACCGGACGGTACACGATGAAAAAAGCAAACCTACAAGAAGCAGTTTTTTCATTGAGGCACCTTACTGAATTATTATCACGCTATAACTTTCGCCGAAATTGTTGTACTGACGTTCGAGCACGCCGGAATCGGCCATCACGTAATAGCCGTAGCTGTACTGGTAACGGTACGTTCCGGGGGCAAGATCGGTCTGGAAGATATAATAGTCGCCTTCTTCTGTCATGAGGATGTCGCGCCAGAGGGAAAAGTCCCCTCGGATAGCGGGCGCGAACTGCACCAACGATTTGGGGACGCGGAATTTCACCATGTTATCCATGATAACCGGAATCGCGGCGGGGATCGCGTTGATCGTCCCGTTACTGAGAGTGAAATCGACGCTGATGTCTAAAATCTGTTTGCCGTCGAACACCCAGCGGAACTGGACGGTGTTCCCCTCGATCTCATACTCGTTGACAGCGGTATGCACCTTGTCGATCACCGCGCCCTCGGGCAGAACGATCTTCTTGATCTTCTTCGCGAGGTTGCGTTCCCACGTCACATAATGGAGGGAATACTTATTGTTCCCGAACCCGGTGATATTGATCTGGGGCGCGTTTTTCAGAATCTCCGCGCGGATCACCAGCTCGATCATCTCTCCGCCGAATACCGGTTTATCGAAGAACACGATGAGCTCACGGTTATTCTGCACCTGAAAATCGAGCGGCTTCCCGGATTTGGTAAAAATCCCGGTGATATTGGTGATCCCGGATGTCAGCAGAATCTTCTGCACAGACACCGGATATTCCGCCGTATAGAGATAGGAGTATTGTTTCTCGATAATAAATTTATCGCCGGTTATAATAAGCGAATCGGTGAATTTCGGGATTTTCTGCGCGCGGAAGATGACGTATACGGCTATTCCGCCGGCGATCACTAATAACAGGATGCTGAAGATGAGTTTCTTGTTAAACTGCATGCGCGTTCCTCGGTACAGGGCTGCCCCTAACCTTCGATTTCGAAGTTCAATATTTTCCATTCCCCGTTCACACGGCCGATCAGGAGCCGGATATTGCCGGTTTTTTTATTCTTCTCGACGAACTCGCAGGTGACGATGAACACGGACGTAGAGTCCATGACGTCGTAGAGTTCCGCCGAAAGTGCGACCGGCTCGGTCACGCGTATCGTGCTCTCGAGGAGAGTGATCCCCTCGAAGTGCTTGTCGTTGAACAAGCCCATCAGTACGAAACCGTCGTTCTTCTGCTGGAGAGCGAGGTATTGCTTGATATAGCTCTGGTCTGACGTACTCACCGCTTTGATCCATGCTTTGAGTATCGTATTGGCGACCTTGCCGTATTTCAGTTTGGCGTCCTTCTGCTTCGCTTGAATCGCCTGCACCTTGGGCTGCATGCTCAGTTCCTGCAGGAGTTCGTCCTTATAGTAACTGTCTTGTATGACATAGATATCTTCTTTTTTATACTTCTCGTCGTTCAGCGATATCCCGACAAATCCCTCCGGCGGGATCAGAAAGAGTTCGTTGTTGTTGTAGAAACGGGACTTTTTCAGGTAAAAGATGTTGTTGCAGTTGACGAAATCCATCTCTTCGGCGGAATTGGGCTGGATACGCAGTTCCTGGAGGTTCGACTGGATGACCGCGAAGAACACGGGGTTGAACCGCATGAACACCCCCTTGCCGAAATTGGTCCTGACCTCTTCGTCCTCGCGCGACACGATCACCGTATCGCCCCAGACCGCGATCCCGGTCACTCCGGCCTTGGTCTCGGCGAGACGCACTATCCCGTTGGAGAAGATGATCTGGAGGTTCGTGAAGAACAGTTCGAGCATATTGATCCTGTAATTCCCCTTGAGCTGTACCGAGTACAACGGGGATAACGACTGGTGCAGGATTTTCTGGTATTCCTTCACCGGATCGTAACGGTCCGTATGGTTCCAATCGATCACTTTGTTTTTATTGATATAGAGGACGGAATTGACTCCGCCGAATCCGTCGCCGACTGTCAGGGGATTGCCCGAGTCGGATATCCAGCGTCCGTCGATCACGAACTGGTATTCGTAACGCCCCGGCTGTAAGGCAACAGAGACCGTGTAGAGTTGCGCGCCTTTTTTCGCGAATACGCTCTTCTCGCCGTCCCATCCATTGAACGAGCCGACCAATGCACAGGTACCGACTTTCTCATCCGAGGCGATAAAAGAAAAAATCACTTTATTGCCATCGATATACGGCTGAATAAACTGCAAACCGAAGAAATTCTGTACTATTAAGGCAATAAATAAGACAGGATACAATACTCTTAACATCCGTCACCCCCGGACTTACGGATAACTGACATAATTGACGTACGAATAATTGGGCTTCGCCGTTGAATATACCTTATGGTTTTCGTTCGTGTTCATGACATACTTGTCCGCCTGAGTCTCCACAACTGCGGCTTCGCCAGGCGAGGAAACCTTGTCGGATTCGATCAGCGACGGCAGAAAAACCGCCATAAGAACCAGGCTGAGGGCGAATGTCGCCTGCGAAACCCGGTAGATGATATTCATCAGGAAGTTCCGTTTCCGGATAGCGGTTTCGCTCTCCTTGATCCGTTTCATGATCACGGCTTTCAGTCCGGGTGAAACATTGTCTTCAGGCAGTTTCCTGAATTCGTTCCTGAGCCTCGTGTCAAAAGAACCTTCATTGAAGGTCGTCTTCGCCATTCGTATCCTCCCCAAGGAGTTTTTTCAGCTTCTCTCTCGCGTGAAAGAGGCGATTCTTTACCGCGTTTTCCGATATCCCTTCGATTCCGGCAACTTCCTTCACCGAAAGGTTCTCATAATAGTATAACACCACAACCGTCCGAAGCGTATCGGGAAGCTGGTCTAATGCTTTTTCCAGTATCACTCCCTCGACCGTCCTCGCCTCGAAATGAACCGGGGCGTCATGATCGTCGAGATCGGTATACTGTTCCCGTTCCCACCGGACGTTTTTCGATAACTGGAAGCAGTAATTGAGCGCGATCCGGTAAATGTAGGTGGAGAATTTCGACTTCCCCTCGAAACCGAAAACGCCCTTGTAGACCCGGAAAAAAACTTCATTTACATGAAAATCTATTTCGCTCCGCGCGCAACGGCCTACCTTGCGAACTACCGACGCTACCATTCTTTGGAATTCGTCGTAGATCAGCCCAAACGCCTCGGTCTCACCGTTTTTGATCCGCTCCACTACATTCTCAATCTCATTCACCGCAAGATCCTTTCTTCCACTTCCGGTAGCTTTATTATTGGACACATTCCGCGAGAAAAGGTTAGATATAGTCACTTTTAAATACTCATTAAAGGAAGTGACCATTGGGCGTTTTATTACTAATAATACCTTGATTTGTTAGAAAAAGCGAGGTTATTAGAACTGCCCATTTTCTAACGCCGCAATGGAGATTTTTCCCTGACCATCGTGCCGGTCCGGATCACTTCCTCTATCTTGTACGTCCCGTACTTGCGGCCTTTCAGGAACCCGTCCCATCCCGCTTCTGCCAAACGGCCGTGTTCGAGCAGGTCGAACAGCCATTGGTCGGCATACCTCGGGTCTTCCATATCTATTCCCGCCTGTATCTCGACCAGCCATTTTCTATTGAAGTCTTCCTGCGAGCCGATAGGCTGGGTCATGATGATCGGGATACCGAGTCCCGCGTAGAAACTGAGCTCGCTGGGTTTCGTCCAGATTATATCCGTCTTCCGGATGAGAATGTTGAATTTTTCAAAGTAATCGAACGCCTTCGGGGCGTACAGGACATAGACCGTATCGTCGGGAATCCCGAGTTCCTTCAAACCCTTGACAAAGTAGTCGAACACCTCTTCGCGCAGTCCCGCGACCAGATTGAGTTTGACCGTGCCGTCGAGTATCCGTTTTTTCAGGCTCTTCGCGATAATCAGGCCGACATCGGCTAACGCGCCCGCGCCGCCCACCGCGTAGGTGATATTGAGCACTCTTTCGTTCTGGAACTTCATATTTTCCTGCCCGAGGAAATGCGCGACGTTCATCTCGTGATAGGGCCAGAAACGTCCGGTCGGGTCGAGGTAATAGAGGCGCTGGGCGAGGTCGGCTCGCAGGATCTCGAGGTCGGGGCCGCCGGTCACTTCCTTCGGCATCGGGAAGCCCGTCAGGAAGATGCGTTCCGCCGGGACACCGTACTGCATCAGGCGCTGTACCGAACGCCCGCACGGCGCGAAGTACTGGATACGGCTCGTCTTGGGATAATTCGCCACCCAGCCTCGGTTGATCTCTGCGTCGCATACGATACAGTACTGGCGGCTGAGCTTGTAGAAGTCCGCGATATGCGCGGGCACGGGATACGAACTGATATAAGGGTACGGGGTCGCCATGACTTTATCCATCAGGGTCTTACCCATACCTTTCTTAATAAAGTTTGTGATAACAGTGTTGCTGAGCACCGGCTTCGACATATCGCGAAGCGGATAGAGCGGGGGGATATTCTGCACCCGGTCGAGTAGGCCGAAAAGCAATGGGCCGATGATGGGTATCTTCTTCGATTTGGAGATAAACTCGTAGGAATTCCTGAGCTTCTCCCAGAGTTTGATATCTTCCTCAGAGGAGGTCTCCTTCTCGCCGATCAACTGGATTCCCTGATAAGCGATATCGCGGAGGGGATAAGTAGCGCGCTGATGACCCAATCCCATGCTGATACTCACGACCCAAGCCTGAACTTTTTCGCTCATTCACTCCTCCTTCGAGTAAGAATTATCCCCACAGAATCATAACGAATCAATGGGGTTTCCGCAAGGCTTTTTTGTTTTCAGTGTCATAGCAAAATAGAAATGTCACCATTTAGAGCAAAATTAAAATGTCACCCTAGTAATTTAAAACAAGGCAAATATCTTCCGCGTTCCGGGGAGTTATCTCGCGATACCTCAACTCCT
>Ga0209416_1002468_pt1 | contig 10037 bp, 5 predicted proteins | sample RifGroF1_FD_184001 | JGI IMG/M metagenome (GOLD analysis project Ga0209416, IMG submission 184001) | Groundwater microbial communities from Rifle, Colorado, USA - Groundwater F1 (SPAdes) (version 2) | ecosystem: Environmental > Aquatic > Deep subsurface > Groundwater | place: Rifle, Colorado...
TAGAAAACAAAGATATTGTCCAGGATTTTATCGAAGAATATAAACAAAGAAAAATGAAAATAAGTACGATAAAGCAATATGAAAATGATCTTAGAATAATAAACATTTTTGTTAAAAAATTTTGTGGCAATAGAAATTTATTAGAATTAGGCAAAAAAGATTTTAGGAAACTTAGCATTTGGATGAGTGATGATTTAAAGATGTCAAATGCTAGAGTAAATCGTGTAATGAGTTCTTGTAGAAGTATGCTTTCTTATATTGAGGACTCAGATGAATATGAATATGATATTAATCAAGCTCAAAAAGTTAAGGGATTGCCTAAAGATCCCGTAAGAACAGATGAAGATTCTTTCTTTATGACTTTTGATCAGATTATAAGAATTAAAGAAAAGTTATTGGAAATGGGCGAAATTCAACTTGCTTTATTGCACATGATGATGTTTGATAGTGGAGCAAGAAGAAATGAAATTGCGCAGATAAAAAAGCACGGTTTATTAAATGGAAATAGAACCAATGTTGTTGTTGGAAAAAGAGGAAAGATTTTCCCATTGATTTATTTAGATGATACCAAAAAATTGATAAGATTATGGTTGGATAAACGTGGAGAAGATGATGTTGAATCTTTATGGATTGTTGGAAACGGAGATAAAAAAAGAGAAGCTTCTTATGAAATTATTTATGATTGGGTTTTAAAAATTAGAGAAGTTTTGAGTGAAATCGAAGGAAGGCAAATAAATATTTTTCCTCATAGTTATAGACATTCTCGATGTGAATGTTTGTTACAGGGAGAGGATAAAAGAATTTTAGATAAGGATGGACTTCCAAAAAAATTTACATTGGAACAAGTTCAAGTTTATCTTCATCATTCTGATCCAAAAACAACTTTGGATTATTCAAAAGATCATACTGATGAAATTATAGATAAAATGTTCGATTTATAAAGTTTACCTCTTTTCAAGAGGCTGAAGGGAGGGTGATTAATGTCTGATGGTAATTATAATATTTTAGTAAGTGTTGAACCTGATGTTACTGGTCTTCAACAAAAATTAGATAGACAGACTAAAACGATAAGAATAAAAACAAGTATCAATATGGGTCAAAAAGATATTGATGCTTATATGAAGCAATGGAATAATCAGATTGCAAGAATGGAGTTTAAAACTCCTGATATTTTTAAAAATGAAGAAGTTCAAGAAAAACTACAGTCACTTAAAAATAGTATGCTTGACTTTTCTCAAAAGGGTGGAACATCTGTTCAGGATGTTAGAGGAAAATTTGATGATTTAAAAACCTCTGTAACCAAAGTTGGTTCTTCAATGAAAAATACATCCAAGGATGGATATGGATTTACATCCATGCTTGATGTCGCTGTAAAAAAGGTTGCGATTTGGTTGATTGCAACTCAAGCTATTTATGGTAGTCTTCAAAAACTTCAAGAAGGCGTTCAATTCATTAAAGATTTGAATAAAGAATTAACAAATGCTCAGGTTGTTACAGGAATGACTAATAGAGAAGCTGAGAATTTAGGCGTTCAATATAACAATTTGGCGAAAGAAATGGGTGCTACAACCATTCAGGTAGCACAGGGAAGTTTGGAGTGGTTTAATTAAATAGATCACTATAAATTCTTTGAACTGACGGGAAAATCCTGAGAGCTTATTCTACTAACTTATCATAGTGATATAGATAAGGGCAAATAGTAATGTATTTGATATAGTAAAAAAGAATAAGATTGGACAATCCGCAACTAAGACTCTCTTTGAGAGTAAAGCTCAACGACTATTCCTTGGTGATGAAAGTCACATTAGAAGTACGGCGCAAATCGTTTATGCGTGGGAGAAAACCCCTTAAATGGAAGTGGAGAATACTATGTTGATACATAGTAAAGATATAGTCTATGCTTATGAGAAATCATAAGAAAATCTGTTTTAGTTAGAAAGAGACATAATGGATATAGAAAATCAAGAAATAAAAATAAGAGTAAATAATTTTAATGAAAAACACTTAAGAGAATTAGGATATGCTTTTAATTTAAATGATTATATTATTATTCCTGTAAAACATTTGCCCAATGGATCTGGAACAAAAATAAAGGTTGTTTGTTCTTATTGTGGAGAAACTTTTGATAAAGCATATCGAAGATATCTTGAAACAAAAGATAAACTTTGTTGCAAAAAATGTAGCAAAAAGAAAATGATGGAATCTTCTTTAGAAAAATATGGCAATGTTTGTTCTTTAAGAAATGAAGAAATTGGGAATAAGGCAAGAAATAAGAATAGAGAAAATCTTGGTGTTGATTATCCTTTTCAAAACAAAGAAATATTAGAAAAATGTCATAACTCATCAGTTAGAAAACACGGAAAGGGATATAGATCAATAACAATAAGTAAACAACAAAGAAAAATACATGAATTTTATGGTGGAAAGTTGAATCATCATATTTTTCCATATTGCTTAGATATATTTTTTGAAAAAGAAAAAATATATTTTGAATATGATGGTTCTGGACATAAATTAAATGTATTAAAAGGAAGATTAACTGAAGAAGAATTTAAAAATAAAGAAGATAAGAGAAGAGATTTTTTAAAAAATAAAGGATTAAAAGAATTTAGAATTATATCTAATACAGATAAATTACCTTATAAAAAAGAACTAATAAGAATAAAAAATAAGGCATTTAAAATGTTAGAAAATTATCAATTTTATATGTATAATTTAGATACTAAAACAGAATCTTTCACGGATTAACGAACCTGAAAGTAATATAACAGAAGGCAAGGAAAGACAATTGAAGAAACTTCTGAATTAATGAGATCGACTTTAATGTTGAGTAAGTTAGGAAACATGGAAGCCGCAGATTCAACTGAAAAATTAACTTCAACATTGAATGGATTTAAATTAGAGGCTGAAGATGCTAGTTTGGTTGTTGATAAAATAATCGATTTGGATAATCGGATGGCAACCTCAGCTAATGAAATTGCCACAGCTTTACAATATTCTGCTGCTTCTGCTCAGCAAGCAGGAGTTAGTTTTGATGAGTTGACAAGTTACATTGCTACGATTTCGAGCGTTTCACGCCGTTCTGCTGAGTCCATAGGTCAAAGTATGAAGACGATGTTTGCTAGACTCGAAAACATCAAACTTGGAAAAATGTTTGAAGATGATACAACAAACATCAATGATGTTGAAAAGGCATTGAGTTTAGTTAATATTAAATTAAGAGATACTGCTACTTCGTTCAGACCTATGGGTAATGTAATGGATGAAATTGCTGAAAAATGGTCAACCATGAATGAAATAGAACAAAGTGCAGTTGCAAATGCTATTGCTGGAGTTCGGCAGCGCGAAAATTTTTTAATTTTGATGGAAAACTACAATCAGGTATTAGAAGCTCAGGCAATACAACTTCATTCTGCTGGTTTAGCAACAGAACGTTATAAAATCTATTTGGAAAGTATAGAAGGAAAAGCCAATACTTTAACTGCATCAATGGAAGCACTGTGGGAAAAAGCAATTAATGATGATGCCATTAAGTTTTTCTTAGATTTAGGAATATCTGCCACAGAAGCTATTGATAAAATGGGTGGTTTAATTCCTATTTTAGAATCAATAATTGCTTTATTTGGAATTTTAACTGCACAAAAAATATTTAACTTTTTCGTTAATATTAGTACCGCAGTTAATGGATTTTCTTTTTCGTTAGCTGGATTAAAAACTGCCTTGACGGCTCTTGCGACTCCAGTTGGATTACTCCAAATTGCAATCGCTTCTTTAGCAGCAATTATTATAACATATCAAAACACAGTAAAAAAACAAACTGATATTGGTTTAGAAAATACAACTAACGCATGGACAGAAGCTTTTAGAAATTTGGATCAAGAAGTAAGAACTGCAATTGATTTATTAAATATATACGAATCAATAGTTGATAGAATCCAAAAAAAACAAGGTGTTGGAGATGTTTTTGTCAATAAACAAGAGATAGTAGATCAAGGATTAAAGGCAGTAATTTCTGCACTTAAAGATGCATCATTATCTTATGATGATTACATGGAAGCCGTTAGACGAGCTGCTGAGATTGCAGGATATACAGTAACAGAAAATGGTTCATTAGTAAGATCTACGACAGGAATAGGAAGAGTTGTAGTAAAAACCGCTGAAGATTTTGGAATTCTTACAGATGCACAATTGGCTTTATTTAATGCTGCTAAAACTGGAATAGATGATTGGGCGGATAGATGGACAAATGCTCTTTATACTACTGATGAGTATACTGCTGATTTAATTTCTACTTATGAACAACTAAAAAGTGAAGCTGACGCTGTATCTAATGCTTTCAAAGAACAAAGTGAAAATGGATATATAAGCGTTCAGACAGCCAATGAATTAGTTATGGCTAACGCTGATTTATATCAATATTTAGTAAGAACAGCGGATGGTTATATATTTAGTGCAGATGCAGCAAGAGCGGATACTTTTGCTAAATTACAAAATGCTGTTGCTTCATATAATTTGGAATCTGCTACAATAGCTGCTGCAAACGGAAATTATGCTTTGGCTATTTCCTTAGTACAAACATCGACAATGTTAGCTATTGCAAAAACAAATGCAATAGGTTTGATCAATGTGCTTGCTTCCTTAGCCTCTTTAGGATCTGTAAAAGTTCCCGAAGCTCCTTCTTATGGTGGTGGGGGCGGAGGTGGTGCAGCCCCTAAAGTAGAAACCCCTGAAGAAAAACAAATAAAAGTTCTTGAAAAAGAAAAAGAAGAACTTGAAGACTTAAAGAAAAGTTGGAAAGATAGACTTGATGCTTTTAAAGATTTTATTAAAGCACAAAAAGAATCCTTAAGACTCGCCAAAGAAGAAGCAGAATTCAACAGAGAACTTGCAGAAAAAAACAAGGATTTAGCAGAACTTCAAGCTGAAATAGCTTTATTATCTTTAGACAATAGTGAAGAAGCCAGAGCAAAAAGATTAGAGTTAGAAGAAGAGGCTTCAGAATTAGAAATTGAAATTGCTGAAGATAAAGAAGATAGAAAATATGAAGTTCAAGTAGATGCTTTAAATAAAGCAGAAGATGAATATGAAAAGTATGTTGACAATATTATAAAAGGTATTGATGATCAAATAGAAGCTATTAATGATCTAATTGAGGCATTAAGAGATATGGTTTCCAGTGCTACAGGCGGTGGTGGTGGAGGATTCCCTGCAATACTATCAGAATTAGATAAGATTAAAGCAAAACTAGCAGAATTAGGAATAGACACAAAAGCATTTACAGACAATCAAATTATGTGGATCGGTAGTCAAATAGACAAGTGGTTAGCCTTAGGAAACACTATTGATCAAATAAAGGCAAGAATTGCCAGTCTTGCGAATTTAAATAAGCCTGGTGGATGGACGTTAGAGAATATAAACAATGCTGCTCAAAATCTATATCAACTTTCTCATCCTGGGGAAGATGTTCCTGCCACAATGATGCATACAGGAGGTCTTGTTGTAGAAAAACATCATGACGGTAATTTTGCTGGAAATTTAGCTTCTAATGAGGTGTTTGCTAAATTATTAAAAGGTGAATATGTTGCCACTGAGGGTCAAATGGATAATTTTATGAAAAATATCTTACCTAGAATTGTAATGGAATCACCAAATACTTTAAATAATAATCTATCTTCTCCTACGATTTCTGTAAGTATGCCAATAACCGTTCAGGGAAATATGGATAAAAGTGCAGTCAAAGACATAGATAAAGTAGCTAATAAAATTATTAATGAAATAAACAAATCACTTAAACAAAGAGGATTTGTAAGACAAACAAGTTTGACTGGCTATGTGTAAAAAAAGAGGGAATAAAATCCCTCTTTTATTTTAAAAGGAGGAAACGATAATGGCTTTTTATGCAAGGAACTTTATTTTTGATGACATTCCCTCCGAAGAATATGGTCTAATAATCAGTTCAGATGGTGGAAGCGTTAGTAATGGTCACAATGTTGAATTGATTACTGATGATATATATAGAAGACATACTCCATATTTCTATGGAGTTAGGCAAGCAGATATGATAACTATGGAGGCATCCATAAGAAGTTCCAATGGAGAAATAACAGCGGAAGATTCTGCTCATATACAAAAATGGTTATTTGGTCAAACGACATATAAAGAATTACGTATAGTTCAAGGAGATATGGAAGAATATTTTTATAAATGTTTTTTGTTAGCTCCTAGAATTGTAAGAGTTGGAAATTTAATAGTGGGTTATGATTTTACAATACAATTAGATTCTCCTTTTGCTTATGGAGAAGAACTATCAACTACTCTTAGTTTTTCATACACTAGCGCAAGCCCACAGACCACAAATACGACCTTTCTAAACGTTTCTGACAACAATTACTATACTTATCCAACTTTTACTTTTGAGGCTTCTGGTAGTGCTTATTCTCCTTATACTTATCTACAAGTGACTAATAATACTGATGGTAGCAGAATATTCCAAATGGGAGAGAATTCTGGATCATCTCGATTGGATCTAAATGAATACATAATTATTGATAATGATTTACAGTCTATATTAAGTTATACAGATAATACAATGACAACAGAAACTACAGAAAAAAGAATTCAAGATTTATTAAATGGATATTTCTTTAGATTACTTTCAGGAGGAAATTCTTTATCGGTTGTATCTTCTAATATAGAATACTTAACCATATCATATACACCATTAAAAAGGATAACATAATGGATCAAAATTTTAATATTTTTAATCAAGTTGAAATGCCATCAATTGAATTATGTACTCCCAATTTGGAAAAAGTATATGCAATAGGGGGTTTAATATCTGATACCAGTGTATCTTTAAAGTACAATGCTATTTCAGAGTTTTCTTTTAAGTTTCCACAAAGCATAGATGGAAATGTAACACTTTTACCTGCTTATGATTTAATTAAAACAAAAAAATATTTACACATTGAAAATATTGGATATTTTATCATACAAGAGGTAGAAGAAGACGATGAAGGTTTAGTTAAGATAAAAGATGTTAAATGTGAATCTTTGGAATCTGAATTAAAAAATAAAAAAGTAACTGATTTTAAAAGAACTTCAATTCCCATCACAAATGCTTTAACAAACATAGAGTATGAGTATGAACCTATTTATGAGGTAACATCAACTGGAAGTGCAATTATTGGATATACACCGATTTATTATGATGGTGTAGGAGAAAATCCTAACAATCAGGTCATATTAAGTTATGAAGTAACTTCTGGAATAGTAGATACTATATTGGCTCAAAATGCAGAAAATTGGTCTGTCGATACAACTAAACCAATGCCAACTTCACTGGTTACAACAGGTGGGGCTTTTGATGAGTTTATTGTGGCAACTATTGTTAGAGGGTTCGATATATCTGATAGTAATGTTTATACTGTTTTTACAGAAGAAATCGAAAAGGCTTTTGGATGTGCTGTCATATTTAATAAAGAAGAAAGAACTTTATATTTTGAAGATATGGATAGTATTGAAGAAACAAATATTTTTTTGTCACATGATAATTTAATAAAGAGTGCCAATGTAATAGAATATTCTGATGAAATAGCAACCTGTTTATCTTGCTATGGAAAAAGCGGTATTTCAATCAGTTATTCAAACCCTTTAGGAAATAGTAAAATTTATGATTTCGATTATTTTAAAACAACAGAATGGATGTCACAAACTCTCATTGATTTAATTGATGATTGGAATACGGCAATAGACAAAGAAATGACAGGAACAACAACTGGAAGTCATTTAGGTGAGGCTTGGGGGTCATTTACTTATTTATTGACGACATATCCAAGTGTAAGATGGTTGGACTTTATGAAAGATGCTTCTATTAGAAGAGGAAGATATCCCATATATGTTAGGCAAAGACGGGAAGAGGAAAGAGCCGGACAGATGAGGTTAATAAGAAGTGTTCCCTATTATGATAATGTAAGTAAGTATTATAAAACAAATTATGATTTTCTTTGGAGTGGAAATACAACGGATGCTTATCCAACCACCACTTCTGCATCATTTATTGGAGATACTGCTGAAACCATATATCAAACGGAATTGACCTCTGCTTCACAAGTGATAACAACTGGAATTGAAGAACTTTCTTATCCTCGACAAATAAAAGTTGCTACTGTTGGAGCTTTTTCACCTGCTATATCTGGATCTGTTACAATATATGGTACTGGTTTTTCGGGAAGTGCTTTGAATGAAACATTAATTTTTTCTTCATCAAATGATGAGACAACATCTAATAATTTTAAAACTGTTACTCAGATTAATTTTCCTGCTTATACAACTCCAGGAGACACTTTAGTTGCATATGGAAATTTTGAAAAATTGGGAGCTCCAATTTCAATTCCTGCCAGCTATAGGTTAAAAAATGCTTATAAGTGGTCTGAATGGGGTGGATTATATTATATAGTCATAGGACTCCCTGCTGGATTTGATAATGCTATTATTGCTGCTTCACTTGTTGCTTTAGCTAAACTTGAAAGTGGTGAAAAATATTCTAATTTCGTAGAGGCTTTGTTTGATGCATATTCAGATATATACACAAACGATGTTGGAAAAACATACTTAGAAAATTTAATAGCACAACAAGAGATACTTAGAACAACGGCAATAGAATTGAAGGATAACAATAAAAAAGATGATCATAACACGAATATTAGATTTCTAAAAGCATTTACTTATTTATATGATTATCCTAGTTATGCAGGAATTCCATCTGAGGATAATATTTCTGGATATGCTTTGAATAATGATGTTAATAAATTAGATCAACAATCATTAATAGATAACTACATTTATCCTGGAACAACAACGGATGGTGAAGTGGTTGGAGATATTCTTCTTCCTGTAAATTGTTTAGGAGGTTTGAATCAAATAAATGAAACAATGGCTGGATTAGAATATTACATAACTCAATTGGAATACATAATGACAGTCATTAGAGATGCATTGGCTTTAAGTACATTTTTTGATTCTTCTTATCAATCTTTGCTTCCATTTATTGTTGAAAATACATATCAAAACGAATATGCGGTAGTGTATTCAGGAGAAATAAAGGATAAAATTCAAACATCAATTGACCTATACGATCAGGGATTAGAAGTTTTAGAAAGAACATCTTCTCCTAGATATGAATTTTCTATAGATTCAGCTAATTTTATAAATTTATATGAATATAAAGACACGTTTACAAAAGAGTTAGCATTAGGCAAAAAGATAAGATTAAACATAAGAGACTCAATCGTTAATACGATCTTATTAGAAATCACATATAGTTTTGATGATTTAACAAAGATAGATATGATATTTGGCAACAGATTAAGGTTGGATGATGTTAGATTTCAACTTACTGATTTTGTTGGTCAGATATATAAAGCATCTTCTAATATGTCTTTCAACAGGGCTGATTGGTATGACTTTACTTCTAGTTATAAAGATTCTGTTGATACATTAATATCTAGTCCTATTGAAGATGTTGATAATACAAGTTTAACAGATTTATCTTCTGTTGATATTGATGATCAGACATATGAAGTATCTATTACTAAATCTGGATTATTAATCCGAAAAAGATTAGATGAAGAAAATTATTTTTCAAAAGAAATATTATTAACAAATGGAATGATTGCTTACACAGATGATAACTGGACTAGCGCATCATATGTTAATAATTAGGGAAAGGAGGTTATATGCCATATACAACATATTCACAATTATATAGTTTAGATGAAATTTCATTCATTGGTGGAACTACATATAATTTAGATTTCAAAGTAAAGAATACGTCTGGAAGTTATATAGATTTAACAGGAAAGACGTTTACATGGAAAATGTCACCTTATGGTGAGAAAACTGTAACAAGCGCTTGTAAAGTTGGAGCTATATTAGTAGATGATACTTATACTTGTAGAGTTATATTAACATCTTCCGATACACAAAGTTTATCTGGAAAATACATTCATCAAATGAGTTTTGTTTCAGAAGAAGTA
>Ga0209416_1002469_pt1 | contig 10035 bp, 13 predicted proteins | sample RifGroF1_FD_184001 | JGI IMG/M metagenome (GOLD analysis project Ga0209416, IMG submission 184001) | Groundwater microbial communities from Rifle, Colorado, USA - Groundwater F1 (SPAdes) (version 2) | ecosystem: Environmental > Aquatic > Deep subsurface > Groundwater | place: Rifle, Colorado...
ATGATATTAGCGATGTAACATTCTCTCAGAACGGTCCGTTAGCTATGAGTTTCAATTTTGGCGACATATCAATACGAACAATTGGTGACGCCGATGTTTCATTTGGCATGGTACCCGAGCCGGAAAGGGTTATAGAATTAATTAATCAGATTAAATTAGAGATATCAAATGGTTCGATCAATCCTAAGATCTAAATATTTTGCATCAATTGTTGTAGTACTCATTTTTTGGTTGGGCTTGGTAATAATCAAAACCCATAACCAGCGGGCTGATGTTGATTCTAGGGTTAGCGACCTAGAGGGCAAGGCAAGCGATATTGAAAGGGCAAATCGTTATATTGAAAAATTATTGACTTATATTAAAACTCCAGAGTTTCTTGATCGTGAGGCAAGAATCAGGTTAAATTATATGGCGCCCGATGAAAAGGTAGCCTATGTTTATACAGATAGAAATGCTAAAATCGAAATCCAAGAATCCAAGAAAGACGAAGGAGGGAATATGAATATTTTCCAAAAGTTCTGGCAGTGGCTTAATAATTAAGTCAGGCCTGTTTGCTAGAGTTTAAGGAACGTAGGCGGGTGTAGTACAGTGGTAGTACGCTTGCTTCCCAAGCAAAGAACGGGAGTTCGATTCTCCTCACCCGCTCATTTTGTTAGACAAAATGAGCGAGGCTCGCCCAAGCCTTGCTTGGCGGCCCGCTCAGAATTGTGAAATAATAATACCATATGTCAGAAATATCAATTGAACCAGGGTCGAGAAAGTCTAGTGAGGCGCCAATAGACGTATTAACCGCGGGCATGCTCGATGGATTTCATATTGATACGGGCCGTGGTCGTAGAGTAGAGAATGTTGACGCTGAGCCCTTTCCGGAAAGCGTAGATGAGATCAATCTAGTCGTATCTTTGGGTGGCAGTAGCGACGTATGGGCTGGGATTTTTAATGGAGAAACCCTTGTCGTGAAAAAGGCTCGTGAATCTGTAAGCGAAAAGGACGGCAGTATAGAGGTGAATCGAGCTCAGCTAATTGACGAATATGTGGCTGATAGAATATATGAAGCTATGGGATTCGCAACGCCGATCTCAAAGATCTACGATGGCGGTCAGCACAAAGTCGCAAAATTTATAAGGGGCAAAGATCTGAACGTTTTTTCAGAGGCTCAGCCAGAATATATAAAAATTAAAGATGATCTTCGGAGGGGCTTTGTTTTAGATTGTTTATTGGCCAATTGGGATGTGATCGGTATGGCTGGTGGAGACAATGTTCGTCTTGGGGAAGACGGCCGTATCTATAGGCTTGATAATGGCGGGGCTTTAAGGTTTAGAGCGAGAGGAGCTTTAAAGGGAGATGCCTTTGGAGATGAAGTTGGAGAGTTGGACTCTCTTAGAAAAATGAATAAGATTTTTTCTGATATTAGTGACGAGGAGATTTCCGACCAGATTAAAGACATACTAAAGAAGCGAGATATAATCTTTGATGCTCTAAGAAGGGCGGCCGATGATACGGGGCTACTTCGGCCAGACTTAGTAGAATTAGAATATAGCATCGAAAAACGATTATACTATTTAAAATCTTATCTGAATAAGATAGAGAAAGAGAAAATAGAAATAACTGATCCTGGTCCATATGAGTCAATAACAACTAGGAGATATTTTGAAGACTGGGATAGCCTAGAGCTAGATGGCAACCCAGATATAAAAGATAGAATACGAGCCAACATTATTGAAGCCGAAAAAATAAATGAGCATAGATATAAAGATTTTGCATTGAGTATGGGCATATCAGTCGAAGAATTAAAATCTAGATTACGGGCCAAAGTTGAAGAGATGGCGAAAAGGTCAGAATTTTTCAGGGCAACCTGCACTGGCGTTTTGGAGAATGTGATGATATATGACGGTCGATGGAAGAGTCAGTTCGAAACAGATACTAGTAATGGCAACCTTGATCCCCACTATCGAGCTTATCAGGAAATGGCCATGTTTGGTTTTAATATCTCAAAAAGTCCGGGTGGCTTCCTACCTGAAAATACCTGGCAGGCTTGTAATAAAATTCCGGACGATGTCTTAGGAGCCGATAAAAAGAATAGGCCGATTTATGGATATTTCTCTGACGAAGAGCATGGTGCGATTAACGATGAAGGTAAGATACCTCCGCCGACCACTGTCCGTTATTATGGAAGCATTAATTTTAAGATTAAGAGAAACGTGGCTGCCAGAAAGGCAACAATCACTTTTCAAGACAGCCTAAGTCCAGGGATAGAATGGCCACCAACCCCAGCTATCAAACCACATTTTTCAAGCCTCAGTCTCCATGGCATTCCTAATATCGAATTATTCCTTAGTCCAGAATGCTCCGCAAGTAAAATTAGCAGATTTTCCTACTCCAGCTACACAGAAGTTCAATACCACGGAGGTCTAACTATGGATGACGTAGAAGCCATATATGTCTCTAGGAACAATGGACTTGGTGATTATGATATTCAAAAAGTGCGTCAATGTTTAGATCAATACAAACAACAGCATCCAAAATCCACGATTCAATTAATCGAATTTTAAAAATGAACAAGATATATCCAATTGCAAAACTAGGCGATCAAGTTCTTATTGTTAATAGCGATGATTTGCCATATATCGGTAAAGAAAGGGCCATGGAGGTAAAATGTATTCTAGTTGATCTGACAAAGAGAATAATAGACGACCTTTTTGAATTAGAGAAGCATCTCAAATTTAATCCTTGGGAGGAGATTACCGCAGAGGAACGAATTATTATTTTACAAAATCTTAATACTAGGTTCTCCGATGAAGATATATCAACCAAGATTATTAAACCTCTGGCGGAAAACCTAGTAAAATGATCAAAAATAAAACAATTGAATTTAAATCTGAGAAAGATACTCAGTTTATTGATATAACCGATGAGGTAAAAAAGTTTATTATTGAGTCAAATATTAAAGATGGGTTAATAAATGTTCAAACGCTTCATACGACGACGGGTATGCTGGTTAATGAGAACGAGCCATTGTTATGGGGAGATTTTGAGAGGCATTTCGAGAAGATAGCAGAAAAAGGAGCTGGCTATGGTCACGACAATATGAATATCCGCACAGTTAACGTATGCGATGACGAATGTGCTAATGCTCATTCTCATTGCCGAGCTTGTCATTTGATGTCCAATGTCACATTAAATGTAGTAGATAGCAAGCTTCAATTAGGCCGTTGGCAGAGGATTATATTTGTAGAACTTGATAGACCCAGAGACAGATCGTATCAGATGTTAGCAATGGGGGAATAGATAAAAACATTTTGCCGCCTTAGCTCAGCTGGTAGAGCAATACTTTCGTAAAGTAGAGGTCCCGAGTTCGAATCTCGGAGGCGGCTCCAAGTTTTCAATCGTCTCGTGATTGTGCTAGGCTTAGTATATGGAAACACAAAATAATAGCTTGCCAAGAGATGTTTTTATGTATCTTTTGGCTGTAATTACCCTGGTCGCAAGTTGTATCGCGTTGGGTTCGGTGTTGTTTGATATGGTTAATGTCTATCTGCCAGATGTTACGCAGGCTGGTAGTTGGTATTTCCAAAGCATACTCTCATCCCTTCGCATGGGATTGGCCACACTAATTATAGTCTTCCCAATCTTTGCGTGGCTAACGAGAGCTCTCAATAAAGACATAGAGGCCTCTCCAGAAAAGAGAGAGTCAAGAATTAGAAAATGGCTTCTGTATTTTACTTTGTTTGTGGCGGCGCTATTTGTTATCGGTGACCTAGTCTCGGTTTTGAGAAGTTTCTTGAACGGCGAATTAACGACTAGATTTCTAATCAAGTCGGCTATAATTCTAGCCATTGCTGGATCGTCATTCTCTTACTACCTATCATATTTACGCTGGCAGAATATTAAATGGGCCAATATATTAAGCAAGATAGTAATTGTAGTAGTTATTGCTTCTATAGTCTTTGGATTCTATATCAGCGGATCTCCTCTGAAGTCAAGGAATGAGAGGATGGATCAGACGCGCATCTCAGATCTTCAGAATATTCAACAGCAGATTGTAAATTATTGGCAATCTAAGACAAAAATTCCAACAACACTAGGCGAGTTAAATGATTCAATATCTGGTTTTATTGTTCCGGTAGATCCGGAGACTGGTATGAGTTATGACTACAAGGTTGGAGCTATTGTGGCTGGATCTAAGACAACATTTGAGCTTTGCGCTACTTTTAAGACTGCTAGTATTGTGAATACTTTTGCACCGGCACCAACGCCTGTCAAAATGGGCTTAATTGATCCTTATAGTGGTGCTGATAACTGGGATCACTCAAGTGGCAGGTCTTGTTTCTTTAGATCAATTGATCCTCAGCTTTATCCTCCAAGGATCAAGTAATGAAGTTATAATTAGATAGATTATCACAGGTGAGCGCCTATGGCGCTCACCTGTTTGTATTGACAGCTATCCAGATATAATTTAGGATATATCAATTGTTCTTTGTCATGGAGGTCTAGGTGGGAACAATTACGGCCGTCGAGCCGAAGATCTATCTGGTCATTGCGCCAAGTCAGTATATACTGGCAGCAACATTCATGAGATTTCAAGAATATTATGAATCTTCTGAATTTAAGGGCAGGATCTTTGCGGTCGAGGAATATATGGATTGGTATGCCAAAGTTTATGGGAATTTTACTTATTTTGAAGACTGGCATGGGTTTAATGTTCCAGCACATGCATTCGATCCTTTTCTAAGTCATAAGTTCGATCCGCTCACAAAGAAAGAGCAGATCTTGATAGATAAACTACACAAATCTGGCTTGGACTTATTAAATGACTACGTGATCGGTCTTACCGAGAGAGATGTTCATAGGAAGCCAACATTGGAACATGAGTATACCCATGGCCTTCTTGCTAAGAATAAGCATTTCCGTGACGAGATGGTGGCGGTTATTATGCGGTATCACTGGGCGCCCATAAGTAAGATTTTAGAAGAGATGAGTTACGATAAGAGCGTTTGGCTCGATGAGGTCATTGCCTATTTCCTAACTGGTCCTGGTAAAGAGTTTAAGGCTATTGTCGGTGAATATCGGGAGATGCGATTTATGCTTGGCCGAACTTTTAAGCATGTTTGTGGCTATTCTATCTTAGGGGCAAGGTCAACGCAATATATCTTAGATCGAGTCCACGTGATTAAGCTGTAAAATTCTTAATTCCGAGCGGCGCGAAGCGCCGCTCTTTAAATTGAAAAAATGACATAAAAAGCGTAATATTAAATTACAAATGGAAATTGCAAAAAATAAGGTTTTGATGGGAATTTATGCTGGAGCTGGTGGCGTGGATGCACAAGATTGGGCCTCAATGCTTCTTAGGATGTATCAAAGATATGCTCAAAAAAAGAATTGGGCATTTGTTGTGCTTTATGACTCTCTGGGTGAGCAAGGCGGTATTAAAACCGCTTCTATTGAAATTACTGGCCCTGACGTTTATGAAAAATTAAAACAGGAAAATGGCGTCCATCGCTTAGTCAGGATATCTCCTTTTTCGTCAAAGCAATTAAGGCATACATCTTTTGCATTAATTGAGATAATGCCAGAAATTCAATCGCAGGATGTTAAGCTGGAATCTAAGGATCTAAAAATAGATACATTTCGTTCTTCTGGCCCTGGCGGGCAGAATGTTAATAAACTTGAGACGGCTGTGCGTATTACGCATATTCCAACAGGTCTAGCCGTTGCTGTTCAATCTGAAAGATCGCAGGCTCAAAATAGGGAAAAAGCTATGCAATTACTCTATGCTAAGCTATTGAAGAAAGTAGATGACAAGAAAGCCAAAGAAATATCAGACCTTAGGGCTGAGCCAGGTACAATAGAATGGGGAAGTCAGATCAGATCATACGTTTTGCATCCTTATCAGATGGTTAAGGATCATCGGACTGGCGTAAAGGTGTCACAACCTGATAGAATACTAGATGGGGATCTTGATAAATTAATTCAATGATAAAACTTAAGCACATATCTACTATTTATGAAGATGATTTCATGGCTCTCAAGGATATTAATCTTGAGATCAAGCATGGCGAATTTGTTTCCTTGGTTGGCCCCTCTGGTGCTGGTAAATCAACTCTTTTAAAAATATTGACCAGAGAGCTTCTCGCTAATGACGGAGAAGCAATCATTGATGGGGTCAATTTAGCTGAATTAGATAGCGATGACATACCATTCTTGCGTCGGAAGATAGGCACTGTCTATCAAGATTTCAAGCTCTTGTCAGCCAAAAATGCCTTCGAGAATGTCGCTTTTGCTATGGAGGTGTGTGGGGCAAGCGATGAGGATATAAATAAAGACGTCCCTAAGTTGCTAAGTATTGTCGGTTTGTCAGATAAGGCTAATAATTTCCCCCATCAAATGTCAGGCGGAGAAAAACAAAGATTGGCTATTGCTCGAGCCTTAATTCATAGACCCAAGATGATATTAGCCGACGAGCCAACAGGGAATCTGGATATGGTTAATACTTATGATATTGTTAAGCTATTGTTGAAAATTAATGAACTAGGCACGACGATTATTCTGGCGACCCATAATCGAGAAGTTGTTAATACAATCGGCAAGCGCGTCATATCTATGGAAATGGGTAAAATCGTTCGCGACCAAATCGTACAAGGTAAATATATAATTTAATAATTATGAATTACAGAGATACTCTCGAAAAAATAATAGCGCATGGGTGGACCAATTTTAAACGCAATAGCTACTTAAGTATCGGCACAACTGGTGTTATGACGCTGGTCTTACTACTTTTTGCCGGATTAATGAGTTTGAATTTCCTCTCAACAAAAATCGTTGAAAGTTTACAGGACAAAGTTGATATATCCGTCTATTTCAAAACCGACTCCACTGAAGAAGAGGTCATGCTGATCAAGAAAGATTTAGAAAATAATTCTTTAGTAAAAAGTGTTGCCTATATTTCCAAAGATAAAGCTCTTGAGGATTTTAAAAAACTTCATGCCGGCGATCCATTAATTCAAGAATCCCTGGCCGAGTTATCTGAAAATCCTCTCCAGCCGGCACTCAATATCAAGGCTGTTGATCCAATGAAATTCGGTGATATAGTAACCTTTCTTGAGGGTAACAAGTTTCGAAGTTTTATAGATAAAATAAATTACTACGAGAATGAGGCGGTCATTTCAAGAGTCCAGAGTATTACTAATGGTGTCCGCAATTGGGGACTGATTATCAGCTTATTATTGGCTCTAGTGGCGATTATGGTCACATTTAATACTATTCGTCTCACAATCTATAATCAGAAGAATGAGATTGAAATTATGCGTTTGGTTGGAGGCTCCAACTGGCATATCCGCGCGCCTTATCTAGTCGAAGGTTCTCTTTATGGTATTTTAGCAGTAGCCGTTACGCTAATAATTTTCTATCCTGTAGTTTTTCTGATTTCTCCTAAGCTTGGCGTTTTAATCCCGGGAGTCTCGCTGGTGGGTTATTTCTTCAGTAATGCCATCCAATTTATTTTGTTACTTTTGGTTATCGGTATTCTTCTGGGTGTCGCCTCTAGCGCTATCGCCATCAGAAGATTTTTAAAGATTTAATATATATCATCTCGGGACCCCTAAAAGCGCCTATTGGGCGCTTTTAGGGGTCCTCTGATTGAAAAATAATGACAATTAAAATATACTCAAGCCAGTCATTTAACAAGAGGTTGTATGCTGAAATATACGTCGTTCCCAGACTTTCTTAATCAAGAACAATTAAAGAATCAAGATGGCATAATTGGTTGTGGCAGGCTAACTTTCTATAGATTAGTCCTGAGAGATTATTCAAGAGGTGGGCGAGATATTAAAGTTGTTGAGGGAATGCAGGAAGTTCAAAGATTCTTGATAGCTATTACTCCTAGAAGTAGCCCTAAATCAAAAAAGAATATTATGGGATTTCTAAATGCAAGCGAGATAGCCAGAAGAGCTTGTCACATTAGAAGCTATGCTATTGAGTACGATTTTAACTACACAAAAGCTGCCATTGAGAGACTCGAGGAGTATAAAAGAAAACACAAGGCGAGCCTAGTTACCGTATCAAAAATTTTGGGAGGTGTGACTGTCTCGTCGCAAGAGATTGAGGCCGTGAAGGAATTTCTGGATAATCTCTATAGGGTCTTCTGGGATATGGTTATTAGCCTAGGATATCAAGCTGGACGGTTAGGGGATGATTGATAATCAGCAATACTCAAGTTCTTTGAGACGTTGAATAAACGTCTTTTTTGTTGTAAGTTGTGGCTAGTTCTCAGCGTTGGGAGGATTGCTATGCCAGAGAGTAGGTCATTTCCCGAATCTCTTAATCGTGAATTTCTAGAAGATTTGGATGGTCTGGTTGGTAGTATGGTAATGATTAAATTCAGTCTGGCTCTGAGTCGCGATTCAAGAGATAGTGGCGACTTCGAGAAGGAGCTAAGACGCGCTCGGAAGTTCTTAATAATTATTACGCCTAGAGACGTCTTCCATGTGGAAAATATTATGGGGGCTCTCAACGGTCATAAAATCGCTCGAAGAGTCTCTCGCTTATTTGAGCCCGGATCGTCTTCTGCCGAAGATGAGGCAGAAAGGCTCAAGGCCTATCGACTAAGACACAAAGCTTGTCTAGCTACCGTTAATAAGGTCATAGCGGGAGTATCTGTGTTGCCTCAGGAAGTCGAAGAAGCCGAAAAATTCTTTGATGACGTAAGAGAGGTTTTTGATGGTATTCATCTTCTTCAAGCGCAAAGAGCTGCCGAGGATGAGTAACTAGCGAATATCTAGCCGCGCAAAGCGCGGCTTTATCTTATCTTGAATAAACACCTTTTTTGTTGTAAGTTGCGACTAGTTCCTAATGTGGAGATTGGCATGTCCAATGAGAGAACATTTCCAGAATCTCTTAACAATCATGTGCTAGGCAGTCAAGATGGCCTAGCTGGTAGTATAGCCATCAATACATATAGCTTGGCGATAAGAGATTATATGAGAGGGGAAAGAGACGCTGGACTTATGGAGAAGCTTAGCGAAGCTCAAAGATTCCTTCGAATCATCCTGCCTAGAGACGTTCTCAAGGCGCGGAAAAATGTTTTGGGTCGTATTAATGGACATAAAATAGCTATAAGGGCTTGCCATATACGCGACTATGGGCATAGAAGTAAGTGGGCCTATCTGTATACTGAGAGTGATCTCGAGAAGCTAAAGGAATACGACCGAAGATGTAAGGCCAGTCTAGCCGTTGTTTCTAAGATTCTAAGAGGTAGGACGGCCGTATCGTCCTTAGAAGTCGAAGCTACCCAAAGTCTTTTCAATGATTTGCATGATGTTTTCTGGAGTATGCATCTTGCCGAAAGGCATCGACCAGACATCGAATGAACTCCAGCCAAATAGCCGCGCTTCGCGCGGCTATTAATTATAAATCTTTAGTGCTAGAATGTGGCCAGTTATTTGACAGAGGAATGACCGATGTACCAAGAACCCGTCACATTTATTGTTCCTGCAAGAATGAACGGCCTACGAAAAAGGGTGATTCTGGCCTTTAATAAGCTTGAGAGACAGGTAAAAACTGAAGAAATTATTACCGATGAGACCATGATATATTTCTTTGATAGGACATATGTAGACTGGAAGAATCAATTGGAGTTGGTGGATCAGCATACCGGCGGAGAGGAATTTGTTGAGAGATGGTGGCATAGCTTCTTTCTGCCGAGATTCGTGGCTCTTGGTAAGTCTAGGGTTGCTCAGGCTGGAAGGCTGGCCCGCGTAAGACGCGCCAATAAGAAAAAGAAATAAAGGCCTTTGGGCCTTTTTATTATTGAACAAACCCCAGTTTTATTGTAAAGTATTAGGGTTATTGCGGGATCGTCTAATGGTAGGACACATCCCTCTGGAGGATGGTATCTTGGTTCGAATCCAGGTCCCGCAGCACTTCGGCAAGCTCAGTGCAAGCTATGGTGTGTAGATGTGAACGATCGGCAGAATCGAGTTGTCTACAAGGCACTTTATATAAAACAGGAAGAATGGGAAAAAGATAAACTCAAGAATT
>Ga0209416_1002474_pt1 | contig 10026 bp, 7 predicted proteins | sample RifGroF1_FD_184001 | JGI IMG/M metagenome (GOLD analysis project Ga0209416, IMG submission 184001) | Groundwater microbial communities from Rifle, Colorado, USA - Groundwater F1 (SPAdes) (version 2) | ecosystem: Environmental > Aquatic > Deep subsurface > Groundwater | place: Rifle, Colorado...
TAAACCTGCTATAGCGAAACTAAAGGTTGCTAAGATTAAGGAAATAATGACTTTAGGAAGAACTGTACCCAAAGTTACCATAGTCTGTCCCCCAAGCTTATGTCTGAACATTATCATAAAACCAGCCACTATCATTACTAATACAAAGAATATATATGAGAGGTTTAATGTTCTAGTCCATAGATCAACAATACCGCTATTCATAAGCTCTTCATATCCAGAAATATGTCCAGATGCAGAATTAGCAGCATATAAGCTTGTTACATCATCCTTATAACCAGGTACCCATTGTTGAGCTAAATGCTCACCAACATTTACTCTTGGATATATTGCATATGCTGTAGTACCAGCATCTTCTGCCATACCAAGTAATCCTCGTCTTAAATCATATGGGATTCCATCACCATTCATAGCAGTATAATTAGTAATCTCAGGAACCATAAGGGAGACCGCAGTCCAAGCTCCATTTAGAAACTCTGTACCATTCCTACTATTCATATTGTCTTCCTTCTTTTTACTTTCTTCTAAACCACTAGCAAGATTATGAAACCATTTGGTCTCTTCCCATGCTGGTTCTACCTTAAATTCATCCTCATCCGCTGTTTGTGCATATGCATTTAATGTACCAAACAGAAGGAATATTGTAAGAAAGAACATCAAAGATATCTTAAAACTTTTCTTTGAAAAAATCTCTTTAAAATATAGAGATGTATTGTATATTTTTTTAGATATACTCATTGTAAAAATATATAAAATTAATCAATTTATAAAGGTATAGCGACTTTTCTATCTCCCTTTACTTCATTTTTTAAAAACTCATTATACTCTGTATCTGATGGAATAGATTCTACCTTTGGTAAGTCATCAAAGCCAGAAAAATCTTTCTCTTTATAAAGATGGGACATATCCCATGCACAATTTACAGTATATGGTCTACCCTGAATTATAGCTTTACATTCTGTTGTGTAATAGAATTTTCCCTTACTACTAGAAGGAGGTAGTGAACTACTGTTTCTCGTATTCATATATGCATTTGTACATATTCCATCTTTACAAACTTCTTCAGAACCAAATGGGGAAGACATTATAATCATTATCTCTTTAGGATCCATACATTTCTCTCTATCAATGAAACAATCTAGCCAATCTTTAAGTGAAATACTACTAATAAAAGAGATAGCAATATCTGGTAACGATGCTATACATGATTGAAAATCAGTTGTTCCCCACGCTTCAAATCTGTCCTCTTTTCCACATTTCTCTATTTCAGCATTCTCGATCATCTTATCTTTTTGTCCAGGATATAGATAAGTTTTATCTAACATAAGTTCTGAAAATGTATTTGTTTTATCAGGATTGGGATTTGATTTGTTATTACAATATTCACAATCATTAGTTAATTTCTCCTCTATACCAATCTCTCCTTCATCACTTTTTTGAAAAGCCCCCTGTAAAAAACCTAATTCATATTTCATACTAAAAGGTTCTTCCTCTATCCAAGGTTTGTATTCATCTATTTGAGTACCAGGAGGAAGTAATACATTTACAGTAGTTTCATCTATTTGTTCTCCTGCTGCCTTAAATGTAGGATTCTCTGAACTAATTAATCTATTAGAATCCTTTACATCCATACCTGAGAATAATTCTAATGGTACAGGAACATAGGTCAAATATACTGTTGCATTTTTACTTACCATATCCCCTGGCCAAGGTATAACTTTACTACTATCGTAAAAATCAACTTCTCCTGAGTTATCTCTCTCACATACAGACTGGCTATCAATCTTCGTCACAATGTTTTTACAGCTATCAATATTTCCTCCTGAAGAGGCAGAAAGCACAACTCCAAAGTTATCTTCCACTGTCACCTTTGATGGGGTAGAGGTATCTGTATCTGTTGTAATTATTCCCTGATCTTGAGTCTGGAGTATCTCATTGTTTGTTGGTGTATATACTTCAGGCGATTTTCTAAAAATATCTGTAACAAAAATTATTAGCAAAGAAACAAGAGTCATCCCTATTAAGAGAAACACAGGTTTTAATTTACTCATGACTCTTTCCATATACATTTTTACAAAAATATCTATCTTAATTTGATTATGCCATAATCAGAAAGTAATTTCACACTACTAGAAGTAGTAGTTTGCCCTATCTCTAAAACATCAAATTCCATATCCTCTTGAGAAAGAGGATAGTCAAATTTCTTACTATCTGCACCCACAAAAAATGTTTGTAATATATCTGTATCTGAGAAAGAGAAATATGAGTCACCATCCTCACTTCTTGAATCCCCTATTGTTGTCATCCAATACCCCTCTTCATCTGGAAGTGTAGAAAGATATCCTGAACTTCCTAATGTACCTACCTCATCATTATCTATCAATTTAAACACCAATACCCAATCAGATGGGTCAGTAGCATTTAATACTTGTCCTGATTTAGTTTCAAAAGGAATAGCTGTAGAGAGTAAGGGGAATGTTGTTACTGAATATTTCTCACCATCGTTGTCATATACCTTTCCTCCTGAATATACCTCAAAGTAATATGTAGTCTCTGATTCTAATCTCTCAGTTTCAATTAAATGAGAATTGTATTTCCCCATAGATACAAAACCATCTCTGTAATCTCTTACTTCAGTATTAAGTGCTGTTTTAGAAGTACCATATTTTACATACCCTTCTTCTTTTTCTGAAGATCTCCATACTACACTAAATCCTGCGTTAGTAAGATTGGTAACTAAAATTGTATCTTCACCATTCTCTAAATTAAAACTACTAGACTCTGAAACTAAATCTGTCCATGATATATCATGCTTTATTGTATATTCCCCACTATATGGTTCATCATCATTTGGAATCTCTTCGTCATCATCATCAGGTTGAACTGGAGGAGGAGTAGGAGTTTCATCCTCGTCATCATCATCTACAGGTATTACTGTACTACTAGCACTACCCAATACTGTCTCAGGTGGAAAGTAAGATATTAAATTTTGTGTATCCCCTAATTCAAATGTATATGCTTGATTTAATTTCCTATTACTATCAAACAGTGCCGAGAATGTACCCTCTAATACAGCTCCATTTGCTAAATCTTTTCTACCCATTAAAACAAGTTTAGTATCTGCTGTTACTTTTACAATACTCTCATCGTCAATATTGTTAGTATACAGGTAGACCATCCAAGAACCACTACTTGAAACAACTGTACTAACGGGATATGCACTCTTGTTTTCAAACAGAATGTAAACAATGGAATCTTCAATGGAAGAACCTTCTAAAAATCCGTGTACCTCAACAGGAGAGGGAGTCTCTTTAGCAACATTTAGTGTCTTTGCTTTGTAAGCACCTGTAGTTCCACTCTCATATTTCTGCTCATCAGACATTAAGATAAAGGAATACTCTGTATCTGGTTCTAAACTTCTTAATTCAACATAGTGACTTAATCTCTTCCCTGCTCCCCTTTTATCCGCTACTGGAGCCTTCTCTACTCCATCTAAGACAGGAATAACATACCCTTCTACTTCCTTTTGTGTATACCAACTTAATACAATGGAAACATTTGTAACATTAGAAATAACGACCTGCTCAGGAGTAGGATCTCCTGTTGCCTGAGAAAGATATTCAACCCCTTTATACACAGCAAAAATAGTTGCAGGTATACCTAAAAGTAGTACTAAAACAAACCTAATCTGTTTCTTCTGATATGGAGTTAATTGCATCTATTCATAATAGCTGTTAGCAGTTCTAATATCAACGACTATTTACCCTTTTTAGAACTAATACCCTCTGCTATACCTGATACAACACTTAATACTGTTGTAATCTTTCTTAATGGTACTAACACAGCACTATTAATCTGATATATGGTACCTTTTACAGTCCCCACTATCTCACTTACCTCTTCTACTAAACCATTTGCTAATCCAACTGTTTCCTCTGCCTTTCTTACTACTACTCTAGAATCTTTAAAAAACATACCTAATTGGTACAGTACAAAACAAACAAATCCAGTAAAAATTCCAATTAGAATCATCCAATATATACTTGGTATCCCTTCCATCTTTAATATCTCACAATTTATATATATTACAATTATCCTTTTCTTTAGTCATATATGTCAAGTAAATGATATAATTGGGAATGAACCGTTTCTTTATTAAGCATAAACTAGACATTTTTGATATCACTCACCTTAGTGATTCGGACAGTGAGTTTGCAATTAATCAATTAAAAGTAAAGGTAGAGGATATTGTAGAAATAGAGACATATGAAGCTATATATCTAGCTGTAGTAACAGATATTACTAAAAATTCTGTAGAGGTAGAGATAAGGGAAAAGATTACTGTAAAAGAAAAGGAAGATAACTTTGATATAACAATATTACAATCTTTAATAGGTAAGAATAAGTTTAATGTTTTTTTAGAAAAATCTGTAGAGATAGGTATAGATAGAATAATACCAGTAGAAACACAGTACTCTTTAGTTAATAGAAATAAGGCACTTAAAGAGTATGGACTGTGGAGGAAGATAGTTCAGGATGCAACTGAGCAATCTAGAAATATTAAACCTACTGTAATAGAGAAACCTATGAAATTAAAAGATCTTAATATTGGGGATATAGAAAATAGAGTATGCCTTTGTACAGAGAATGTACAATACATACCTCTAACCGAATATCTAGGGGAAGTTAATATTAAAAAACCTTTTGTAATAGCAATAGGACCAGAAAAAGGATGGAGTAGTAAGGATATACAGTTTTTCAAATCATTAGATTTTAAATTTGTTAAACTAGATGGAAATATTCTAAGAACAGAAACAGTAGGATTAGTAATAGGAAGTATAATTAAATATTTAAAAGGAGAAATATAATGGGAAGAAAAAGAGTAAGAAACAACTATAAAAAGCCAAGAGATTTTAATCCTAATACTCCTGAAAAGTATTTCACTAAGGATGATGTATTTGTATCTAGAATGGCTAGTATATTAAGAATACCTAAAGCTAAGGTATTAAATATTTTTAATCAAAGAGCAAGAACTACAATACGATTAAATGGTTTAAGAGGAGATGTAAAAGAGACATATAAATTACTTAAAGCAAGAGGATATGAATTAGAGAGTATACTTTGGTCTCCCAATACATATTTTGTAAATAATAAGGATAAGGCAGAGATTTCCCAAATAGAGGAGTATAGGCATGGTCTTTTTTACATACAAGATCTCTCTAGTATATTAGCTGCTTTAGTATTAGATGCTAAACCTAAGGATAAAGTTTTAGATATGTGTTCTGCACCAGGTAGTAAGACCACTCATATTGCTGATTTAACGAATAACAAAGCAATAATAATGGCTAATGAATTAGAGGTAAGTAGGACTAATTCACTTAGGAATGTAATAGAACAGTTTGGAGCAGAGAATACTAAAATTACACTAAGTGATGGAAGAGAATTTGGTAAAAAATATCCAGACTATTTTGATAAGGTACTTTTAGATGCACCGTGTAGTGGAGAGGGAAGAATATATATGAGAGGTCCAAAACCTTTAAGGTTTTGGAGTATAAAAAAGATTAAGAGTTTATCTATGGTACAAGAGGAATTAATAGAGTCTGCCTTTATTACATTAAAAACAGGTGGAACCCTACTTTACTCTACATGTACTCTAGAGCCTGAAGAAAATGAAGCAGTGATTACATCACTTCTAAGAAAACATAAGAATGCTCAGGTAGTGGAATTAGAATTGGTTAATAGTAACCTATTTAAACAGTTTAAGAAATTCACATCACCTGGTATTACACATTGGAGTGGGAAAGATTATGACCCTTCTGTTAAAAAGAGTATTAGGATATTACCTTCTTCAGAAATGATGGGCTTTTATATAGCTAAGATAGTAAAAAAATAGGGGATTACTCCCCTATTTAAAAGTTACTCTTTTACTACTTCTTCCTTTGGTTTATCTCCAACTTGCTTAATACTTAGTTTCAATTTTCCATCTCTTTCTTTAGATACAAGCTTTACCTTTACAATATCTCCCTCTTTAACAAATTTCCTTACATCTTTTACAAACTCATCTGCTAATTCAGAGACATGTACTAAACCAGATATACCAGGAGCAATATCTACAAAAGCACCGTACTCCATTATTGTAGCTACTTTACCTTCATAAATTTCTCCAACTACTGGAACGAATGATAGACCCTTTATATATTTCAATGCCTTATCTATAGATTCCTGCTCCATTGCATAGATATTTACTGCTCCATCTTCCTCTACAGTAATCTCTGCACCAGTATCCTCGGTTAACTCTCTAATATTCTTTCCTCCTGGGCCAATAAGTTCACCTATCTTTTCTACAGGTATATGTGCTCTTACTACCTTAGGTGCGAATTTAGATAACTCACCTCTAGATTCTTTAATTGCTTCCTCCATTGTATCTATAACTTTCATTCTTGCTACTTTGGATTTTGCGAATGTTTCTTTAACAATTTCCATTGTTAAACCACTCATCTTGTTATCCATCTGTACTGCAGTAATACCATCTCTTGTTCCTGTTACTTTGAAATCCATATCACCATAGAAATCTTCTACTCCTTGCATATCAGAAAGTATATGGAATTTACCATCATCTTCTGATACTAAACCACAAGCTATACCTCCAACCATTTTTCTAATTGGAACACCTGCTGCCATTAAAGCTAGTGTAGAACCACATGCAGAAGCCATTGAACTAGAACCATTCTCTCCTTGAATTTCAGACATAACTAAGATTGTATATGGGAAATCATCTACAGAAGGAATAACTGGTATTAATGCTTTCTCAGCTAACATACCGTGCCCTATTGCTCTTCTACTTGGAGAAAGTCTTACTCTCTCAGCATCTCCATATGCAAATGGTAAATCATTGTAGTAATGCATATATCTTTTTTCTTTCTCACCTAACATATCATCTACTAACTTTGCATCCTTTAGTGTTCCTAAAGTAGCAATCGAAAGTACCTGTGTAACTCCTCTAGTAAAGAGTGCAGAACCGTGTACTCTTGGAAGTAAATCTACCTCTGCTGCCATCTCTCTTACTTCATCAAAATCTCTGTTATCAGCTCTCTTACTCTTTTGCGCTACATACTTTCTCATAGTCTTCTTGAGTAATTTCTCATATGCTTCACTCATTAAAACCTTTGTATATTTACCTTCAAACTTCTTAAATACACCTTCTTTAGTAACTTCATGTTTCTCCTTATCACCTGCTAAGAGATTCTCTAAGAGTGTATCTCCTAGATATTCAGACATATCTTTTAGTAGGTCTTCACTTACAGCAAAGGATGTATATGTTTTATCTTTCTTGTCTAAAAGTTTAACAAATTCATTCTGAGCATTAATCCAAAGTTTCATCTCCTCTAAACTCATTTCCATAGCCTTAAGAACATCCTCTTCAGGGATTTCAAAACAACCAGCATCTATCATAGTGAAAACTTTACCATCTCCACCAACTACATAGTTCATCTTATCTACTAGATCAACATCTTCAATACTCTTGTATATTGGTTTAATGGTATTCTCTTCCATACCCATTCTTACACCAGACACAGGTCCATCAAATGGAGCCTGAGAATTCATCAATGCTACTGAAGCAGCATTAATAGCTAAAAGAACAGGATCATTTTCCTCATCATATGACATTACAGTCACAATTAGACTTAGCTCATCTCTATAGTCTGCTGGGAATCTAGAACGTAGTGCCCTATCAATCATCCTTGCTTTAAGCACTGCATCATCACTAGGAAATCTCTCTATCTTTACAAACCTAGAACCACTAATTTTGCCTGAAGCATAGAATCTCTCTATGTATTCAACAGACATTGGGAAGTAGTCATTTTCCTGTTTTGCTTTAGCAGTATTAACATTAACCTCAACAACAGTATCACCCATTCGTGCAATTATTGCACTCTCTGATCTAAGAGCAAGTTTTCCTGTCTCAAAGGAACACTTCCTTCCTCCTATCTCAAATTCATAAATTTTATGATTAAACAACATAAATTAAAATATAAAAATATTAAATACAACAAAATATATAACTTAGTAGTTATATCAAGAGAGAGAAGAAAAAGAAAGGTTTATGTATTAAACCAGATTAAATCTTTATTTTCTTAGAAAAAATCTCATGTCTTTCAGGTTCGTTATTTTGGAGGTACTGAAGAAGTCTTCTTCTCTTTCCTACCTTTTGAAGTAAACCTTTTCTAGAATGATTATCCTTTTTATGATCTTTAAGATGTTCACTTAATCTTTCGATCTCGGCAGTAAGCATAGCTATCTGTACCTCTGGAGAACCAGTATCACCCTCATGGAGGGCAAACATCTCTACTACTTTTTGTTTTTCGTCTTTATTTAAAGCCATATATATACTAGATTAACATCATATATTGATTTTTACAATACCGAGCAATATTACAAAGCCTATTTTATACTCTTATAGGATTTGTGTCAACTACTTATTATCGAGAAACCTTATAGCAATACAACTCATCACCCTCGTTAGCTTCTACATCTATATCAAGTATAACTCCACAATCTTCTCCCTGTTTAACCTCAGTTACTGTATCCTTACCTTTTCTAAGTGATTTAATCTTTGCCTCTACTAATACTTCATCATTTCTAACTACATAACATTTACAATCTCTTTTAAGTATTCCATCCTTTACTCTTGAACCTAATACCTTAGAACCATCTGAAAGAGTAAACATCATTTTAATAATAGCGTTACCTATTTCTTCTTCTTGATGAGCTGGAGTAGAAAGCATATCAAGAGCATCCTCTATCTCTTCTATTAGCTTATATATTATTGAATATGTTCGTACTAACACACCACTCTTTTTAGCTAAATCTTCAGTACCCTTCTCTAATCCTACTTCAAAACCTAACAGAATTGCTTTAGAGAGCTTTGCCATATCAATATCTTTATTAGAGATATCTCCTACACCCTCTGACACTATCTTAACACTATATCCATCCTTTTTAACCTTAGCTAAGGAATTCTTCAATGCCTCTAAAGATCCCTGTGAAGAACTCTTAACTATTACATTTAATTCTGTATCACCATCACTTTGCTCTTCATCAAATATGGCACTAAAATTATCATCTTCAATTAGACTAATCTCTTCCTCTTCTTTAATTTCTTCTTTGTACAAAGAAGAGAGTAACTTTTTACTATTCTCCTGAAGAATATATATTTCACTACCAAGAGGTATTAAGTTAGAGATACCAATTATCTTACCACCACATCCACATGACAAATCACATATATTTTCTCCCTCTTCGGAGATAATGCCTTTTACTTTCTCAATTAGAAACTCTCCCTCTTTCTTATACCCTAACCATGAGCCTTTACATAGATCTCCACTAACTAATACTAAGGTAGAGACATTTCCTCTAGTTTTATCTTTTACAGACTCTAATACATATGCCTTTGCTGCAACACCCTTAGGTAAATCTCCCCTTTGTTGTAAACCTTCTACATCAGCAACCAAGTTTATTAATTCTAAAAGTTCATTTATACCCTTACCTGTTTTACCAGAGACCTCAATAACGGGAATATTACCTCCCATACCCTCTATTAGAAGACCATTATTTACTAAATCTCTCTTTATCTTTGCTAAATCAGTATCAGGTAAATCAACTTTGTTAATTACAACGATTGGTTTAGCAGATGAGTGTTTAAGAATTTCAATAGATTCTACAGTTTGAGGTTTAACTCCATCATTTGCAGCAACTACAAGTAGTACGATATCTGCAACAATACCACCTCTTGTTCTCATTAAATCAAAGGCTTCATGACCAGGAGTATCTACAAAGGTAATTTGCTTACTATGATCACCATTAGGAGAAACAGTAAATACGGATATTTTTTGAGTTATACCACCTGCTTCACAGCTTTGAACATGACTCTTTCTAATATAGTCGAGAATTGTAGTCTTTCCATGGTCAACATGACCCAATATTGCAACAATTGGAACCCTACTTTGAACACATACATTTTGTTTT
>Ga0209416_1002476_pt1 | contig 10019 bp, 19 predicted proteins | sample RifGroF1_FD_184001 | JGI IMG/M metagenome (GOLD analysis project Ga0209416, IMG submission 184001) | Groundwater microbial communities from Rifle, Colorado, USA - Groundwater F1 (SPAdes) (version 2) | ecosystem: Environmental > Aquatic > Deep subsurface > Groundwater | place: Rifle, Colorado...
ATAAATAGCCCGGAAAACGCAAAGAAGAAACTTGAGGAAGATTTGGAAGAATACAAAAAAGAACAAAACGACAAGTTGATTAAAGAACAGAAGCGTAAAGAAACGCCTGAATTTTATTTCAAGAAGCTCATCAAGAGTATCTGGGAGTAGGCAAAATGAGCCAACTAACCTGTCCCTACTGTGGAAAAGAAACCGACCCAAACGACGATGAGCATGAGCCGGACGTCACCATTGAGGCGACCTGCCGTAAGTGTGGTAAGACTTTCGTCTACACCATCGAGTATTACCCGTCCTATACCGAGTACAAATCGGACTGTCTGAACGGTGGCGAGCATGATTACCAGCCGGTGAGTGAATGGCCCGAAGGTTTACAATGGGTGCGTATGCGCTGCACCATGTGCGACGACGAAAAGCGAGTTGTCAAAGAGGTCAAGCCATGAAAACCCCTCTCTGCCCTGGTTGCCGTCAACCCGTAGAACTGTGGGAGCACGACGATGTTCACAATGCGGTCTGCATGACCTGTAATATCATGGGCTACGCCGGGAACAGCCCAGCCGACGCCTGCCGCCGATTCAATGCGGGTGAGAGATCGTATCAAGCACACGCCGATTTGAAGTTTCTGCGCTTGACCATCGCCGCCGAAGGTGCGCTGGCCCTGATTGACGAGCTTTACAAGAAGCTGTCAGAGACGGATTACAGCGGGTGCGTTCGATTAGGCGGCAAGCGCGACGAGTTGAAACGAGTGTTGTTGGAGGCCCGACCATGAGCGTAAACGACGACATCAACCGACTGGTAAAACAGTTCCTAAAAGATCGCCGCCCGTCCAATGGGGGGTGGGCCGAAGTAACCGACGATGATATGCGCCAGTTGAAGCAAATCGTTGATCTACTCATTGAGGCGAAGGCAGAGGTTGACCCAGACGGCGACCGGGTGATAGAGTATGTTCTTATCAATCGCAGGGTTGAATATATGCCGCACTTTTACCCAATCAAATATCGCGACCACGAGATAGGCGGTCACTCATACGCGAACCTGAGACTGGCGCAAGAAGATTTTGACGCTTGTGTGCGAGAGGCCCGACCATGAGCGGCCTCCCGTTCTCCGCTGATATGGTGATCGCCAATCTCGAAGGCCGCAAAGACATGACGCGGCGGGTTGTTGGGTTCACCGTTCCCAACTTTAACAAAGCGAGAAAGCAAGCCATGATCCTGGAAGAACACGAGTCTTTCAAGAGCGTGATAAAGACCGCTGCTGGCGGGTTCGTCTTTTGCAGTTGGAATATTGACAACGACCCCGACAAAGCGAAGTACGTAGAACATTACGCTAACGATCTTGGCGTTCGCTGTCCCTACGGCAAGCCGGGCGGCCCAACCTACGGCAAAGAGGCGCTTATCCCGTTCTGGGACGGGCGGCAAGATATTGTCACTTACGCCGCCGACAGGAAACCCGTCCTGACCAATGGCTACTCTACGCTCTGGCAGTGGAAAGTTCGCACCCTGCCGTCAATCTTCATGCCCCGCTTCCTCTCGCGCCTGGCGCTGATTATCAGAGAGGTTCGAGTTGAGCGGTTATTGGCTATCAGCGACGGTGACGCCCGGCGAGAGGGCTTTGCTGACCGCCAGCACTTTCTAGCCTATTGGGACAAATTGAACGGCAAGCGCGGGTTCGAGAGCAAAGTCAACCCCTGGGTTTGGGTGATCGGGTACGAGGTGGAATGATGATGACCCCGGAAGAATTAGCAGAGATCAAAGCCCTGAATGCGGCGAGAACGCCGGGGAAGTGGATCGTCGGTTACCTGATAAGCAAGTGTATTCTCGACCACTTTCCGCACGGTCAGGGACAGTGCGATTATCGGGTAGTGGAACACGTAAAAACCGGATCGGCAAGACACCAAATATTCGTGGACGTCCCGATTGGCACACCCCACGCCGAAGTTGAAATTATCGCCGGGAGTTATGACGTGGACTGCGGCGGGGTTGTCAATCCTCAAGACGCCGAGTTTATCGCCCGCATGAGTACCGCTGTCCCTGCCATGATCGCAGAAATCGAGCGGCTGAACACCGTGGTTGCCGATTATCAAGACGGGCGCCGCCGTATCCTGTCCGAGCAATGCGCCCCCGACGAAAAGCACTGCGCTTGCGTACCGGAGTTGAGAGCCGAAATCGAACAGTTACGAAAGGAGAATTGATATGCAAACAGAATCCGTTGTCTTGTTAGTGCTGGCCTGCGCTGTCCCTGTGTGCGTGGTTATAGTCGCCACGGTCTGGGCAATGTGCGTTGTGTCTGGGAGGTGTGACGAGCGCCTGGGGTTGCAAGAGTGGCAGTTGAAAGAACGCGAATGACCACCGTCAAATCCCCTACCCGCTGCGGCTTCTGCAAATCGGGACACGTTGTTGAGGTCAAGTCTGACTGGCGCAAACTGGTCGGCTGCGATAACCCCGACTGCCCCACTTACAACAGTATCGCGGCGGCGTTCCTGACTATGCGGGCGGCGCTGACTGAGATCGCCGGCCACGCGTCCGAGCCACTGGCGGCGACCAAAGCACAAGCGGCGCTGAAAGAGGCGGGGTTATGAACCGCCTCTGCTGGTGGTTGGGTCACGATTGGGAACAGGGACACCGCGACCAATATTGTCGGCGCTGCTACCTGCCGGAACACTACGCCGAGTTCGACCCGCCTCACCCTGCGATTATCGAGCGCACTGTCAACGCTTACCGCCGCTTCTGTGACGGCCTGCGGAGACTGGATTATTTTATCCACTCGCCTTGTGCCGGTTGCGGTAAGACGCGTTGGATTTTTGGCCGAGAGATCAACCCTGGGCAGCACGAATACTGCCCGCCATTTTAGGAGACACCATGAGCAAGATCGTTGAGTTCGTTTGGGCTGAGGACGAATCGGCCCAAGTCAAATGTTCCTGCGGCACCTATTTGATTGTCAATACCGAGCCGACCACGTGTCCCGGTTGCGGACAGGTCTACCGGTTTTCGAGCAGCGTCTATCCGGTCGATGAACTGCCGGAAAAGCGGATCGCAGAGTTGGAAGCGGAGAACGCACGTCTGAAGGAGTTGCTATTGCAAGCCAATGACATTATCAGGAAGGTGATGAAACCATGAAACCGATTGATTGGATCGCCATAACTCTGCTAACCATCCTGATGACCACGCTGAAATTGAAATTTGTCTGGTGGTTAGAAAAGAAGTGGAGCGAATGGGCGCGCCAGATTGACAACATGGTAAACTAGTCCAGTCGCCCCTCGTTTGGCAAGCGACGGTAAGCGGCCCCTGTCCCTGGCGGGAACGGGGGTCGCTTTTTTGCTTGACTTCTAAACTTGATTATGATAAACTCTATCACAAGAGGATAATACAAGTTATGACAGTTTCACTTCGCCCCTATCAAATCGAGGCCATTGACGCAATCTTCAAAGATTGGGCAAGCGGCATTGATCGGTTGCTGCTGATGGCCGCAACCGGCACCGGTAAGACGGTTATTTTCCTGTCAACGATTGACCGGATTCTACAAGAGCAACCCGACGCCCGGATCGTGGTCATTGCCCACCGGCGAGAGTTGATCTACCAACCTATTCGCCGGGCCGAGGCCATGTACCCGCACCTGGCGCTCAAAATGGGTGTGGTGATGGCTTCACGGCGCGACTGTTCGGCGCAGATCATTATCGCCACTGTTCAATCGCTGGTCTCTGGCGACTGCCAGCGGGTCAAAGAGATCGTGCAATTTGGGGATATTGACTATTTGATAGTTGATGAGTCGCATAGATTAATTGCCTCCACTTACCTGAAAGTGCTGGAAGCAATGGGCGAGCCTAAAATGTTGGGTTGCACTGCCACCCCGAAACGCACGGATAACGTGGGCCTGGGAACCGTCCTAAAAAAGTTATCTTACCGCTATTCAATCCAACAGGCCATTCGAGAAGGTGCGCTTGTGCCGTTCAATGCCCTGGGGTTTACACTACCGTTTGAGGCGCAAGCGCAAGACCTGGAGCCGGGAGAGGAAGGCGAGCCGGAAGATCAATCGTTGGGGCAGTTACTCTCTGCCGACAACATTCTCGAAATCGTGTTTGAGAAGTGGGGCGAGTTGGCCGCCAATCGTAAGACCATCGGCTTTACCGCCTCAGTCGCTCAGGCGCACGCCACCGCCGCTTATTTCTGCTCACGCGGGATCAAAGCCGAAGCGATTGACGGCACCACCCCGTCCGATCAACGGGCGGCAATCCTGGGGCGATACGAACGCGGTGAGACACAGACGCTCTGGAATTGCTACCTGCTGGTCGAGGGCTACGATGACCCGGCGACCAATTGCATTGTGCGCGTGGCCCCAACCGGCAGTGACCTGACGTTTATTCAAGAGATCGGGCGCGGCCTGCGCACTCACCCCGGCAAAGACGACTGCCTGATTATCGACTTTGCGCCCAAAAATTCCCGCGACTTTATGAGCGTTGGCGACGTTTTGGAAGGCAGTCCGCTGGACAAGAAAGAGAAAAAAGCGGTTGAGAAAGCCGAGAAACAGGGAATGTTATACGGCTTCCGGGTGATGCGGGAGTCTATCGGTGACATTGACCCCGCCGAAATCCAGATGAAAGTTTTGGACTACATGAAAGCGCACGCCCTGGCCTGGGTTAGCGACGGTATTTACACCGTCACCACCCTGGACAGAGACAATACCCTGGTGCTGGTTATCCCTGATACCGAGCGCCTGGCGAAAGCGGAAAGTCTCAGGCGCACCAATGGGTTGACACCGGGGCAAGAGGCGCTGGCCCGTTACTTGGGAATGTACCGGTTATACCTGGTTACGATTGGCGGCGTGCTAGAAAGAGGCGAGTTCCCCGACTTGGTCTCTGCCCAGCGTGCGGCGGACGGGATCGGGGCCGATTACGAGGATGCGCAGTTGGCCTCGAAGAAAAAAGACTGGCGCAAAGAGCCGGCAACCGAGCGGCAGGAAAATATGCTCAGGCGATTGGGCGCTTACGAAGCCGGCTTGACCAAAGGCGCTGCTGCCCAGCGGATTACACTGATCTTAGGCGTGTCGAAAGTCAAGCCCGTTGAAGTACAGCGGGAGCGTGAAGCGGCAAGAAACGTACAGCGGGTGCTGATTACGCCCGCGCCAGTATTCCAGACTGAGAGGACAGAATGACCATTGTTTTTCTTGAAATCACTTCGTTTATCGGTATCTCGCTTGGAGCCACCCACTACTACGGCAAACTTGTCGGTGACGTGGACGGCAAGTACAACAAAGCCGATCTAAAACGCACGCTGACCGCGGCGGGCGCTGATGGGTTGACCGAGCGCCACGGTGATGGCTACGCTTATCGAGCCGGGCAAGCCGTCGAAAACTTTGACACGAAAGAGGAAATATCGCCCTGGCAAAAGCCACTTACAAAGACCACTTTCCCGGCGCTAAAGTTCTGGTCATAGGTCGCTATGTTTATGGCGGGCCTCACCCTGTTTTAGACGGCCCGGACGGATTGGCTGAGGCAGTGGCAGAGTTGATCGGTTGGGCCGATAAGATCGGCTGGTGGGACAACCCCCACAACGAAGCGGTGATGAGGGGCATTTCTCGCCGGTACGACGCCCTGATAAAAGCAATCGCCTGAAACGGCTTGACACATATCTTGAATAGGGTATAATCATAGTACCTAATCAATCGCGCCTGGCTTGCTGCCAGCGGCGCAAATCACTACAACAGGTTTACTGGCAGCGGCAATTATTTTTCAAAGAGAGGACAAAAAGACCATGAGCAAACGTTGTAAACACTGTGACTCCCCAACTGATGACGACTTTTCGTGTCTCTGTGACGGGGCCGAAATCGAGCGACTAACCCCGGCGCAGGGATTGGTTGACCTGCTGAAAGCCGAAGATATAAGCGTCACGCTGGACGCTCACGGCGCTCGCCTGTTTTGGTCTAACGCTTCTGAGTTGTGGGAAGTTATCACGTGGAAGCGCGGCGACTTTGTCACTCACTACCGCGGCCTCGATCTGGCGGCGGCGATTGAAACCTTCCGCAAGCTGGAGGGGATCGCATGAGCGAAATCACCCTCAAGCCATGCCCGTTCTGCGGGCAACCCGGCGAAATCCGCGACCTGCTGCGGCACGAGAAAAAACACGCCGAGCCGGTATTCCGTTACTTTCCGGCGTGCAGTGGCGATAACTGCCCGCTTGAAAATATCGACTACAGCGACAAGCTGGGGTTGAACCGATCCTACGCCACAGAACAGGAAGCGGCGGACGCCTGGAATAATAGGCCGGTTGAAGATGTGCTGAGAGCCATAGCGGACGCCAATAAAGAGTTAGGCGACGTTCTTCTGAAAAGAACAAACGAAGAAGTTGACGAATACAACGCCGGTCACGACGCGGGCGAGAAAGGCAAAGATATTGACATCGCCCGGATGCGTTACCGCGAGGAACACCCTGACCGTCCGCTGTATGACGTGTTCGACACCGGCTATATCATGGGGGTTTTGGGCGATTATGACCGGCTGAAATCCATGCAGGAACAGATCGAACGGCTGTCGGAAATGTCCGTTGAGCAAATGGGCACAATCCGAGAGTTGAACGTGCAATTGGCAAGCACGCCCGAAGAAATGCGCGAGAACGCCGAAAGCGCATGGCTGGCCGGGATGAGCGGCACGCATTACGAGAAGCTGCAAGAGGCGAGAAAAGAGATTGAGCGGCTGCGGGCTGCGCTGGAACAACTGGCTGCGCCCAAACGCTATTTAGCCATTGCTGCCGGAACGCATATCAACTTTTACGTCGGGAACGCCCCGGACGGCGAAGTTGTACGCCCCTGGGAGTTCGCACAAAAAGCACTGGACGATGACAAGTGACAACTACCTACCCAAAATCAGCGTGTGAAGCGCATAGCAAAATAACCACAAGTGAACCGGTTTGCGTTGTTTGCTTGACGGCTGAAATCGAACGCTTGCGGTCTGCCCTCAAAAGTATTGTTAGGGCATGGGATACGGACGTACAAGTGGCGAGAGCGGGCGCAATCATGCACCATATCGCCCGCGAGGCGCTGAAAGAATGCGGTGACAAGTGAGCAAGCAAAACAGAACCGTTTGCGATAATTGTGGGCGCTTTTCCGAGAATAACAACGAAGTATTCCGCGAGTGGTTTATTTTCTCGCACCCGGTAGAAACCGGGGTAGTGGCAGGCGCCCGCTTCTCTGCCGATATATGCTCTGAGAAATGCTTGATTGAATACATTGCTGACAAAACAAACATGGTAATTGTCTGGAAGGAAAAAACAGAATGTCACCCGGAAAACCAGACTCAAAGTTGACCATCTCAGAAATATTGATGTTGACCCGCCGCCGAATGGGTTTTAGCCAAGCCGAACTTGGAAAGCGCGCCGGGCTTACTCGCAATACCATTGCCGCAATCGAACACGGCGATACGACTGTAAAAATATCGAGCCTGATAGCTGTCTGCGAAGTAATGGGCTATGAGATTGGCATTCGTCTGGTAGAGAAAGAAGGTGACAAGTGACAGAATTAGACCTTGCGGAGATTGAAAAGTACGCGCTTGAAGCTGCGGCAAGAGCGGACAAAGCAACAGATTCACCGTGGGCGGCTGATGCTCACTATTGGATCAACGACCCGAACAAAGTGGTCGTTACGCCGATCAGGTCGAGAGACGATCTTATTTGCGAGGTGCGTTATCCGATCCATGACAGCCACACAGCGAATATTGTCTTTATCTCGAACGCTCGCGACGATGTTCCGCAATTGGCAAAGCACTGTTTGGCCCTGGTCGCAGAAGTCGAGCGGCTGACTTTCGAGTTGGACGCCACCCATAAATTCGCCAATGGTCTACGGGAAGAAATTGACGTGCTTCACGAGGCCGATGAAACCATGACAGAGGCGCATAATAACGATATTCAAACCCAGCGGGAAATGATCTCTGCTCTGCGCAAGAAACTCCACGAGTTAGGCGTCTCTGCTTGAGGGACACCCCATGAGCGACTTACTTCAAGAGCTAATCAAGCATACCCACGCTCCACAGTTCAGGCGGCGCTACCTGGTCGCTTGCCCCAAGTGCGGCAGAATGGGTAACGGAAAAGACGAAACCTGCTCTTTCGGCCCCGGCGGTTGGCACTGTTTCAAGTGCGGCGCAGGCGGGACGCTGACGGGCCTCGCAAAGCTGGTCAACCTCGAAGGCGAGTACGGCGCTCCCGAATTGCAGGCAACCCCCGAAACGCCCAAGCCTATCGCCACCTGGCGCGCCACCCCGGAAAAGTGGCTGACCCGCTTCGAGAGCCACCCGCTCAGAGACGCGCTCTGGCAGGCATACAAGCCACTGCGAGGGATTGATACTCTCCGTTACGGCGTGGGCCGGTTGGGGTCACTGCCCTACGGCGAGAACGGTCACGCTTCGGCCTGCAACCATGAGCGCCTGATTGTACCGATCTTTGACGGCACGATGCTTGTTTCGCTGCGAGGCCGGCAAATCAGCCGGTCACTGGCTGAGGCAGTTGAAGCACGCTGGGAAGGTTGCCAGTGTGCGAAGTGGGCGCAAGCGGCAGGGTCAAGCATGGACGAATGGCCGATGTATGGCGAAACCGACCTGCGGCCCGGCTGCACGGCGGCGATTGTTGAGAACACGGTAGACGCCAAGTTCCTCACACAAGAAACGGATATTGTCGGGCTGGCGATCTATTCGACCAGTTGCACGGCTCCGTTCGCTGCGGGCGGACGCTGGCGAGAGGCGCTGCTAAAAGCCGGGGTCAAACGGCTGATCCTCTGGCTGGACAACGACCTGGTCGGTAATGGCGGCGCACTGCGGCGGCGGGAGTTCCTGACGATGCACCAGGAAAAGTGCGCTCACGACTTTGTCCGGCATAATCCCGGCAAGCCTGTTCCGAAGTCGTTCCCTGTCCCGGTCGCGGCCGCATGGAAGATCATGCAGTATCTCAAAGATACCGAGATCGAGTTAGACCGTTGGGACTGGCGAAACGCACCCCACAAAGCGGACTGCTACGGGCTGCTGTCTGGACAGGTGACGCTGTGACCGTCGTGACGGTGGACGCGGTCTGTCCCTGCGGCAATGTGTTCCAGCGGGCGCGCAACGTCCCGTCACAGACGCTCTGCCCGGACTGCCGCAAGAAAGCGACCAAAGACTACTTGGCCGGGTATCGTTCGATCCACGCCGTGCAAAAAGAGCCTGCGCCAGAGACGAAACCGTGGGTGCTGGTTTACGATCCCACCGGCGAGTTTGGGCGGTTGGAGTTGTACCCGGAGGAAGCGGAGCTATCGGCTTACTACCTGGCAACCGGGTCTATTATCTGGACAGGTCGGCGCTGCAAGCGGGTCTGTGAGAACGGAGCGCTGGAAGCGAAGCCACTGAGACCGATTGAGACAGTGGCAGTTGGGAAGCGGGTATTACTGACCGATGGCAAAGAGTGGGCGGTGGCAGTCAAAACGAATAACGGCTGGGCCTGGAAATTGGGCAAGCCGATCAAACCAACCGGAGCGATAGAATTGGAGGCACAATGAAGAAGTTGGGACGTATCTTTATCCTGGCGGCGCTTGTCCTGCTGCTGCTGACCCTGCTTGCGGGACGCGATTACCTGGCGCTGCAACCGGAGCCAACCCCCACCCCGACTCTCTCAGTCTGGGGCCAGTTGCAATCCACGGCAGTGGCGCTGACCGGTAACGTCATCGGCCTGGGGCAGCAATCCGACGCGGCTGACCCCGCTGTGCAAGAGTACATTCGGCGGGAGTTGGAGCGGGCGGCGGTTGAAAAAGCGGCAGAAACGAGCGGCAGCGTCATTCCGCTGGCGTTTCTCGCCTGCTGTATCTGCGGGTTCTTTCCGATCCTGTTGATCGGATTATTTACCTATGTTCAAGCCCGTAAAGTTATTCGCTTTACGCAACAAAAGATTGGAGGTTAACTATGCGAAAGATGATTGTTTTACTGACGGTGATCGGTGCGATTCTGTTTCTGTTCGTTGCTTCGGCAGTGGCGCAAGATCAAACGCCTATTCAGTTGACACAACAACAGGCAACGG
>Ga0209416_1002481_pt1 | contig 10009 bp, 11 predicted proteins | sample RifGroF1_FD_184001 | JGI IMG/M metagenome (GOLD analysis project Ga0209416, IMG submission 184001) | Groundwater microbial communities from Rifle, Colorado, USA - Groundwater F1 (SPAdes) (version 2) | ecosystem: Environmental > Aquatic > Deep subsurface > Groundwater | place: Rifle, Colorado...
CAAGGTTGAGGCAATAGCCTTAGCAGGGGCAAGAGCGCCGAAATTGAGCGCCGCCCTTATCGGAGACGTTGCAATGTTCGTCGTTGCCGTCTGCGCCTTTACTGTCGGAGTGCCTTTTGCATAAATATTGACAGGCGGTCTTTTGTCTGCAAAAGCAGAAACGGCAGGAGTACCGAGGATATTATCTCTCATAAGTGCCGGTCTGCTCTTGGCGATGATATCGCTGCTTTTGTCTTTTACTTTCTTGTCATCGTAAGCCATTATCGCACCCCATGAGATTTGATGTTAACCAGTGCTTGAATCGCATCAACGGCAAAGTATGATCCGTCAACGTTTTCAATCTTGAGCGTTCCGTATGTCCACGACAACCCTCTGCCTACTCTCGTACCTCGCCGCTGCTGGCCTTGCGTCAGGTTTGTTATAATGGTATATGGGCCAATCGTGGTTTTTTCGTCACCAGTTATCGACACTTTTATGTTTCCGTCTGCCTGATAACTGGTGTAAATAAACTCAACACGCTTTTCGTTCATGCTTCCAAAGTTGGACATAAGCGGGATAAAGTACGCATCTATGTCCGTGCCGTCATCGTCATCACCTGTACACAGTTTGGATATCCCGCCAGGACCGGCCCCGACAATCTGACCATTGAATATACAGAATCCAGTGAACGGATAATTACTGTACTGTGTCGAGGCTATGCCTTTCATGTTAGTCCTGACAGTCTGCATTTACTCCTCCTTGTACTGGTGGCTCTCCGAGAGGCTGTTGCCGACGCTGAAACTAGCCGATCTGCTTTCACTATGACTATGTGACTCGCTTTGATGTCTTCCGGTGCTATGCGACAGCCCGGCATTCGCATGGAAAGAACCAGCCCATGAAGCAACCGACTGCATTCCGATGTTTGCCATAGCCTCGGCAATCTTCTCACGCAATCCGGCAATTGCTGTAGCGTAATTCAGCGCCCTGTCGTTAACCTTATTTGCGAATTCCCTGAGAATTGATTCAAACTCCTTCGCCATGCCGATGATAAACTGTGAATTTTTTTGTGCAAGTTCCGCCTGCATGATCATCGTCTTCCCGTTCAACTCGGTGCGGTTTCTCGCCCTCTCGTTTGCCAGTTCTGCTATCGCCGCCTGCATTGCGCCGGTAGGCCGCTCGAACCCTCGCGATGAAAAAAACTCAAGTGTTTCCTGCTCCTGTTTATCGTCAAGAACGTCTTGCCGGGCCTGCGCTCTGGCAATAATCTCTGCCTCTACAGTCGCATCGAGGCCCGTTGCTCCACTGGATAGGTCGGTCAAAAGCCTCGAAAGCAGTGTGGGAAAAACAGAGTTATCCGGCGATACCTCGGCCCAGGTAAGCGGACCACTAAGCAATGTATTCAACTGACCGAGATACCCACTGTTACCGTCTGCACCGAGCAGTTTGTCTAGCATCAACTCGCTATTTTCCAGCGAGTTGTTGAATTTTGCCGTTACGAGACTCTTCGCATCTTCCGAGCCAGTGCCGGAATAGACTTCAGTCCCATATGCAAACGGCTCAGTCGGCACCTTGTCAACAAATGTTCCCATGAATTTCTCCTTAAATTAGACCGATATCGAACAAGGCTTCGCCGGTCTTCAGCAACCCGTCCCTGGAAAGTGCGTACATAATATCGCTGAGTTTATTTGTTCCGTTATGGTAAATGGCCGTTTCGCCCGTAGCGTTCGACTTCACGGCAATCACTATTCCTTGGCTTCCTTCACTCCATCTGTCGTCGAGAATCACTGCGGAAAAAAGTTCCGAAGCGGTGAAGGTGTCGGGGCAATCTTTGATTACACACACGTCAACGTCTGTGGTTTGATCATGACTATAAGCGGCATCGTTATACCATTGGCCGCTCCCGCCGGCCGAAAAAAACGATAGCGGATTAAGTGGAATGGGGAAATTTTCAAGAGATAAAAATTCAGCGGGATCAACGAGATTGTACCCTTTTGGGTAAACCTGATTGCATATACTGAACGGCGACGGGCTTGGCTGATAAAGAGGATTGGAGGTATTCCAGTGGGCTAGCGCGACATTAAGAGAAGTGTCGATATCGGGGTATCCATCATCGTTCCCGTAGACGTGCCTGTTGATTTGGACACCTATTACTTTTTCGCTGGTAGAAACATGCAACATAACATTTTGACAGGGGCTGGTGATATCATACAAGGTGCCAAAACTTCCGTTTGTTGACCCTTGCATAGACCTGCCATATGCAGTATGATACGTTCCATCATTGCAATACCCGCCAAGTACAGGGTAGCAGTAGTGGAGATATGCCTCAAGGTTTTCGCTATAGGTCCCGTTGTTCTTGCCTTCAACTATTTGCGAGAACCCACAAGGAGATACGCCGTAAAACGTTGTCTGCATAATAGCCTCAGACCATGCCGAACTCGTTTCGCCCCAAGACCAACTATCTTCCATTAACTGTATCTCTTCCGGACATGCCCCCCCGGAAACACATTCATTAACCGAATAACTGGTGGTGTCTCCGTCTCCATCCGTTGCAGCTGCACCCGATTCGAGCGTAAAGGTCGCCGATTGATGCCAGTCGTAGCCATCGGCAGCAACGAGTACGGTATAAATATCATTGATGCTTGCACACGATTCTACAGAAACAACTTCGGAGGCCATCGAGCAGGTTAACCTAAACGGAGAGCATTTGTATGAAAGATTTATTTTCAGGGTTGTTCTGTCAAGGCTCTCAATGTCCGACGCAATTCCTATCGGACCAAGGAAAGAATCACTGCCAATATTTTCAACAACACCATCGGCAATATCCCCTGAAAAAGAATAATCACCGCAAGCCGTAATACTCCACTCGCCATCAGCCATATCAATGCCTTTTACTGTTCCAGACATAGACCCTGTGGTTTCGTTTCGGCCAGGCGGAGTCTCGACTTTCCATTTCTGTAAAACATGATACCAACACATTGTCCTTGATTCCAAATCAACAAAAAACCTGTTTGGCGGGTTCTTCGACGTTCCTGTTGCCAGATCAACATCCCCGCCAGCCACTGTGGGGATGGTTGGGGTGAATATTATCCCGTCATTTACAGCTAAGAAGTGATACCCGGCGACGAAACGCGCTAAAACAACCTCTTCCCCGACTGTGTTCTCAAGGTCAAACGATCTTACATAGTTGTGAAACATGTAGTCTGGGAAATTAACTACTTGCAAAAATGTTTCATCGGTGACAAACCGGGCTTCTTCGAAATAGATGGTGTCGTCTATTTCATATTCGTTATATTTTTCGCCTGGCTCGTAGAACGATATGTTGTTGTCCGTGACCGCAAAGAAATCAATCCAGTAGTACCGTGTGTCGTCGCGAATTACATGCCCAAGGATGTCAGTCTCTATGTCCGAAGGTTCTCCAATCCGCACGAAAAACCGATTGTCTAGGACGGTTTTCTCCTCCCTAAGTTTTCGCTCATACGGGGTTTTGCCGTATACTTCCTCATCTACGCTAACAGTGACCACTTCCAGAGAAAACGACTTCCAAGCCTCTACCACAACGCCAGTGTACGGAGATATTTTCCGGTATCCTTCGTTCAACCCTTGGAACGCCATGGAATCCCTGAGAGTGGCTAATTGGCTATGTGCATATCCAAGAAAAGAAGCCTCTGCGGCAGAGTTATGATAGAGGATTTCCTTCGGAGGTATCATTGCACGAACCTGTTGTACCGGATAACTTCAAACGCCTTTGGGTTGTCAGCCCTGCCCCATATCTTTCCGAGAGCGGAGACGTCACAAGTTGCAAGTTCGTTGTTTGCGGCTGTGCCAGAAATGTGAGGGCGCTTCATCGCTATGTTGCCGGTCGAAAAAACAGGATTGTACGCCTCGCCCGACACCTTTGGGAGCATAAATATACGCCCCGCGCAGACGACAGGATTCTCCGCTTCCCCGGCGATAATCATCTTTGGGGCAGCGACATTCCCTAGCCCGACGTTCCACACCTTGCCGCTTATCAAAGGAGCTGCGTGGACTATGTTACCAGCTGCTACGATAGGATTTACTGCCTCGCCAGAAATGAGCATCGGCAGGGCGACCACGTTGCCTACTGCGTCTTGGGTTTCTGGAGGGGCGCTTTTATAAGGGTGTTCAGTCGGCAATAGTCCGGCCAACCCGTACCTGTGATGCAGATAGCCGTAGAATTTCTGCTGGTCAGCGGCAGACAGAATTCCCGGCACAACTAGAATCCTGGCAAGCGACCCATTAAAGGCGTAAGTTTCCGAAAAATAACACCCTACAATCCCTTTTGCGTCCGCAAAATTGCACTGCCCAGTGGCGGCAACCTCAACTGCATCGTCACCATTAAAACTCAGCCCTGCAACAGTTGCCGCCCTGTAATGACACGATACCCTCCATGTATCGATGGTGTAGTTAAACGATGGTGCCTGGCCTGTAGCTCCCCCTACGCCGCTATCTGTGGTAAAAAGACTCTGGAAGGAATTAGACAGATCAGATCGTGCAAGGGCCCGAAAATACCCATTTGTCGAGTCCAGCCCGTTTTGGAGTGCGAAAAGCGCATCTCCTGTAGCACTAATAGACGCCGCCTTGTGAACAAGAAAGATCGTTACATCACTCGCCGCTTCGAAAACTGTCGGGGTGATCATATGATCCCCGCCGTCAAAATCCAATACATCCAGCCCATTCAGAGCGGCTGCGGAAACCGTAGGACGTTTGTCAGCCGTTGCCTGCTGCGCGTGAAAGTCGTTGCCCGACAGATCACTCCATTGACCAGTAGATGCTATAGTGGTTGTGCTAGCACCATCAGCCGCATCCAGGTCAAGCGCTGGCAAAACAGAATGATCATATGGGGTCCAGAGAGCCATTCGTTACGCCTGCTGCAGCGTGAAATTGTACTCATTGATGGTGATGGGATTATCCTCAACTACCACTGGATTGGCAACCTGAATCTCGTAAGACGATGTGGTGCCAATCTGCCCGTCTACTCTGGCTGAAGTGGTATCTGCCCCGGTGGTGTATGAGTTGTCATACCACCTGAACCATGTGGCTGTTTTCCCTGGTAACGCTCCTGCCGCAGCGGTGCCGAGCGCCTTCCATGTCTCGGATGTTGCTTTAGCCAGAACCCCGGCAGTGGACACGTCCATGTTCAACCCGTTGGTGGAAACTCCTCCGGTGAAAGCCCCGGCATCGAGTGTGAACAGTGCGAGGAGGTTAACAGACCCCTCGGTTGTGTCGGCGTTGGTCGGCATCGTGCCGTCAAACCAGGCGATAACGCCGTTTGCCATAACCGACTTTACACTGCCAGTCGCGTTTACTTTGTTTACAAAACCTGTTGAAAATCTCTCTGCCATCACATCACCAGATTGAATTTATGATTTTTCCATTTTTCACTACAGTCGCCCCTGTTGCGCCGGCCGGGTAAATCAGTTTATCTTCAGTCGGCACGATCAATTGCCCGTCAGAGGTGCCGACGCACAAGCCATCATTACTGCTCCAGACCGCGTTCAGCCCTGTTACCTCAAGCGAAGTGTCGCTCAAGTCAACCAACTCATGGTTGTCTGACCATTCATGTGCCGGGACCGAAGCCTTTTTAATCCAGCGCATATTTTTGAAATTGTCCTCAAACGCGATAAACCCCGTCTCCGCAGAGTTAGACACCCATACCCCATTTTCGACTGGCCGCATCATGACGACATTGCTGCCAAAAAAGAAAGACCTTCTGGCTGGTGCAAACTTGCCGACTGCGTGAGGCTCGGACACATAGATAACGTTATCGACAGCGATCCACGCACACCCCTTGAAATATGCGATGTGCGTACCGACAGGAGCGGGGTAAAACTCCCTTGTGGTGTTAGCCCCCACATGTTCCGACTGATCCGGCCAGGCTGAAGAAACGCCGCTCTCGATAACGCCGTTTTGCACCCCGTTGGAGTAAAATGTCTCATCCCCCATCTGGAACCATGAGAGCCTTAACCCTTTCGCCAAACCGGACCGCACACCAGCAAACGAGAAGTCATTTGCAAAGCGATAGATAGCCGTGTCGCTCGTTCTGTCTTGGGCAAAGAAGCAATCGCCTCCATCACAGAATGGGGAGTGCGAGGCGACTGACGATATCTGCTCTTGCCCCAACCGTCTGCTTATCCTGCCGGTATCGTCGATGTCGCAGTTGACCGCCTCGGCAAGTTCAGTAACGCCCGTCTTTGAATCGAATTTAAGGCGAACCGGGTCAACCTTGTTATTGATCCCGGTTGCGCCTGTGTAGATGGTTTTGAGGGCCATATTACGCCGACAGAGAGACTGTCCCTGTGTTGCTGATTATCGTGCCGTTTCCTACATGGTCGAAGAACACAACGAGAGCATCGTTGACATCCGCAAACGTTGCGGTTTTGTTAGTCCCATCCCAAGTCCCGGTAGTAATCACACAGGTATGATCGGCCCCGCCGCCAGGCTCAAGCCCTGCTTTGACGATGAAATAACCGGCATGAAGCGAAGCATCGGCAATAGTTGCAGCGATGGCTACAGAGGTGTGGTTAAGCAGGACGCTTTTCTTCCCGGCAGTAACAGCACCGCTTTCCGTAATAGTTTGGCCGATTGCGGAAATATCACAGGCAGCGTTTATTTCTGCGGCTGTGGCAGTAACCCCGGCCATAATGTTTAACTCTGCGGCAGAAGCCGTAACCTCTGTCTCGGAGCCGCTTGTACCGATATGCAGGGCTGTTACTTTGGTCGCGCCTATGTTGACGTTTGCGTCTGCGATAACTGCCTTGCTTGCCACCTGAGTGCCTGCCGTGGCCCCGTCGAGGAAGTTAAGCTCAGTAGGACTTGAGTCCGACAAGGCAGATGCGATTGCGGCCTTAACAGCTTTTTGCGTCGGGACGTAAACATCACTGTCTGCTGCCATTGTCGAATCGGTATCGAGGTTCACATATGCCACCTCACCGACAGTTACAATTTTGTTATTCGTGCTCATGTTTTAATCCTTATAAGATGTTGTCATCGGTGAGATAGTCGTCACCCACGTTGGTAGCCTCGCCCTCTTCCGGTCCTATCAGGCGGTCAAGGTCGTTAAGAGCCATTTGGAGCAAGTCGTTGTGCTTCTCTTGTTCAGGGTGTGCCATGTCCATTCCGCCCTCGATTTCCGCGTAAATCTCTCGACATACGTAGTTAACTAAAAGCCGTTTCTGAAGGTGATCAGGTATTCCGTCAGGCGAGGTGTCGGCTGCGGGTGACGTTGTTATGACCATCGCAGTCGGAAAACGATGAAAGTAGAGAGTGACGGTTTTAGATGAAGGTGGAGCCGGGAGAATCCAGAGCGTTCTGCCCTTCAGGCAATACCCTTCAGGCTCTCCCGTCTCCCCCTCGTACTTGTCAAGCAGCTTTTGCAGGCTGTCGTATTTCTTTAATTTCTCCCCATCGATAACCACGCGCAGAAGACCACGCTGAAACGTGGCAGGCATGGCTACGCTGGAGGTGGTAAGTGTGACGGTGGATGATGTGAGCAGATCAGGGAGAGGCGCAAGCCGTGCATTACCGTGTTGCCTGTCGCTGCCTCCCGAAATATCCTTCTGCCCTTCGTTTAAAAGCGCGAGGATTTCGTTTTGCCCATAATCTGCATCGCCGGAATAATCCGACTTGTAGACAATCCGCTGAACCTCTGTTACAAGTTCACTTGCCTTCATCATCCACCGTCAGTTGAGGTTACTGAGTAACGCGGGCGAACTCGTCAATTTCGATGTACCCGCAGAATGTAGCGGCTGCGGTAAGCTGAGTGATCGTAACCTTGATTACATCGCCAGCATCGAAGACGGTTTCGCCGTAAGTGGCGTTCTTGGCATAGGTGCCAACAGCGCCTGCGGCAATATCAGTACCGAATGTCAAGACGCCGACAGCGTTTGAGCCGTCCGCAAAGGTGATAGTCTCGCCATCGCCAGGGTCGGCAGAGCAAGCAGCCTGTGCGCCTTTGATCGTGCAGCGGGTAGGAACGGGAATGTAAAAATCGGCTGCGGCACCAGTAGCACCGAGCAAACAGAAATCAATTTTTTTCGGGAACATTGTGAACCTCTTGGTAATTTTGATTAAAGGGAGGCTGTTACACCTCCCCATTCACTTCATCATGCCGGATTATGCCGGTTCAGTTTTTCCACTGCCGCGAGAATGGGCCTTCCGGTTGGAGCAGGTCAGCGCACCACGCCAGCGCACGTTAGCCGTCAGGGTGTCAGGCTCAAGGTGCGAAGCCTCCCATTTCGGAGTCGTGAAGTTGTAGGACTTGTGGGTTTTGATCTTCAGGTACTTGGTGTTCAGGCAGTCAACGACTCCTGCGGTCTGATTGTCGTCGTATACCATCGGCACACCATCATGCAGGATGTTTTGGAATCCGGCTTCAGCCATCTTGGAATCCTGGAACCGCTGCTGAGTCTGAAGGGTGCGGGTGTAACCGTCTTTCAGAAGCTGAGTGGTGATAACCAGATCCGGTTTTGCATCGCGGCTCTGACCGATAGAGGCCAGGCGGAACAACTTCTGCATGACCTTGTAGGAAATCGCCTCGCCGGTCGTGTCAACGTTGGCCTTCCAGAGAGCCATATCGTCTTCTTTGATCGATCCGTAAGCCGTGGAGGTGACGGTCGAAAAGAGGTCGGCCAATCCGTTGAACCCGTACAGATTCGGGCTTGCGGAACGTGCGAGGTAGATACCAGCACCCATGTAATCGCGGATGGACTTCTGGATGTTTTGCAACTTGGTGTAGGCGAGGTCAACCATAGCCTCTGCCCCATCGTTTTGGGTCTGCTCGTCGAGGTCGATTGTATTGCTGGAAACATAACCGGACCAGTCGAACCGAGCGGCGTTTACGATATCAACCTTGCTCGTCTCGATGGTCGAAATGTTGCCGTAGGTGTTGACGTTCGCCCGCCCGTATTCCAGGAACTCGCGAATCTTTTTACCACCGTCTACCAAATCCTTGCCGGTGATCATGTTGAGTTCCATCTTGCCGGAACCCATGAGTTTGTAGAGAAGAATGTTCTCGGTGAAGTAGATATCCGTGGTTTGCTTCTTGAAATAATCAAGAGTAACCGCATTAAGTTGGGTAAGATCGAGTGCCATTGTCGTTAACCTTTAAGTTGAGCCATCATCGAAGCCTTAATTGCATTCTCCGACATCGGCTTATTTGATTGTCGTGGTTGCTGCATACTTGTGCCGGGGTCTGCAATGACCTTTCCAGCCTTCTGACTGCCAGCGGCGAGGCGCATTGCCTCCGCTTTTCCTTCTTCTCTTGCCTTGGCTGCTTGCATTTTGTAATAGGCGCTCAGATCGTCCAAAACAGGGTCTTCAGCCTTCAGTCGTTCAAGTTCTCCTGACTCCTGAAGAGTGCGAAAGTCAGGGTTTTTCTCATGCCATTGGTTGACCGCTACTTCGGTGTCTTTCTGACTCAAGATTCCTAAGACTTCGCTCCGTGCCTGTTCGAGTAATGCCGCCTTTTCTGCTTCAGCTTCGGCCTTTGTCCATTCGCGAGTGAGTTTGTTTGTTTCGAGGAGTGATTGCTCATAGGTGAGGTCGCCCTCGTCGTAACGTTTAGCGACATCCCTGAGCATTTTCTCGTAGTCGGTGGGTGGCGGAAGGTCGCGGGCCTTTTCTTCCCTGGCTGACGCGGTTTTTTTCAACTCTTCCATCTGTTGGGCAAGCTGCTGATTCTGCTTGCGTAACTCTCCGACTTCGTTAGCTGTCTTACCGAACTCCTTGTACCCTTTTTCGAGGTCTTCTACGGTCTTGTACTTCCCCGCAAATAGACGCTCTTCGGTCTGTTCGGGTTGCTTCTCCTCTTCCGGTGGCAGTTCAGGCGTGTCCTGTGGTTCAGGGACCATTGCGCCATACGGGATTTTCTCATCGCTCATGTTCGTTTCCTTTGGGGCCGTTTCCGGGTTTCCCTAAAATGTGCCGGGTCTTTCGAGTGTCCGGCGAATCCATGCCCCCGCATGGCGATTCCCCTAAAACAAAACGGCAGGACTTGGGGGGAGTCTCTTCG
>Ga0209416_1002487_pt1 | contig 9990 bp, 10 predicted proteins | sample RifGroF1_FD_184001 | JGI IMG/M metagenome (GOLD analysis project Ga0209416, IMG submission 184001) | Groundwater microbial communities from Rifle, Colorado, USA - Groundwater F1 (SPAdes) (version 2) | ecosystem: Environmental > Aquatic > Deep subsurface > Groundwater | place: Rifle, Colorado...
TACCTCTACAGGTATCGCCCCCTTTATTCCTATGCTCGGACAGGCTTTAGAGGACCCTTTTGTGGAGTCTATCACACTGGTATTCGGGGTGCGGGACCGGGAAGACGTCTTTTTTGAGGAAAAATTTAAGAAGTTCTTGGAGATGTCGCCTAAATTTAGCTACTTTATTTGTTTGTCGGGGATATCCGACCAGCTTAAACCGCCCTATTTTGCAAACAGAGTAACCTTTTGTTTGCCCGATTTTGTTAATGAACACACTGATTTTTACTTGTGCGGAAATACGGCTATGATACGTGATTGTTCTGATATTATTAATAAAGCGGGTTTAAAAGATTTTGCAATTTATACCGAGGCTTTTAACCCGAATTTGTAAATGAGTGGAAAAGAAGGCTATACAAGAGAAGATTATTTTATTGCTTCAGACGAGATCGTCGATTCAATAAAAGCTGAATATTCTTCGGTTTCCCCCGAAATACAAAAATTTGTGGACGATATAGCTACCGGGATTAAAAAATACATTATAGAAGGATACGGAGAACACATATCAAAAGAAATGAGGACGAATCTAGAAACTTCAGACAAAAGGATTATATTGGTAGACGGTGAAGATTTTAATAAACTGAACGAAGATTGGAAACCCGATAACAAGTATGAGGTACCCGAGGCGTCCGCGTGTTTTACATATCTGGGTAATATGGTCATCATGCGGGACATGGTAGAGCGGGCGCAAGTAGCCTGGGAGCACAACACAGAATTTGCAAAAACTGTTCCTGAAAACCTAAAAAGCACAGTACTTTCCTACATCAGATTCTCAATGATTACCAGTACGCTTGTGCACGAGCTTGTGCACTCATGTGAAGAGGATGCGGGTGAGACGCAGCATAAGTATTCAGTAATAAGGTGGGCACTCGATGAGTGTGGGTCATGCTATATAACGGATCGAATCATTAAAGAGAAATATCCGAAAGCTATTAGCTTGGTCGGCGAATATGAACCGGACAGGGCTCTTATGTTCAATTATTTAGTGGGAAAGTATGGAGAAGAAGTTTACGACGTGTATTTTAGCAATGTGCCTAAAGGTGCTGTGGAAAAGGCAAGGTACGAAGAGCTCGAGAAGAATATTTACTCTGAGTTCAACACAAAGAAAATTGTTCAGCTGGGTATTTTGACAAGCGACCAGGCGGTTGAGTACGATCGTTTATCTAAGTGAGTTACTTCTTACCCAGCCTCAAACTATTCGCCACAACACTAATAGAACTTAGTGCCATCGCAGCTGCAGCAATTGCAGGAGAAAGCATAATTCCGAAAAATGGAAATAAAATACCCGCGGCAACGGGAATTCCGATTGTGTTGTATCCGAAAGCCCAGAAAAGGTTTTGTTTTATAATACGCAACGTTCTTTTTGAGATCTTTATCAGCTTGTAAACCCTTGAAATGTCCCCTCCCAGAAGTATTACATCTCCGGATTGCATGGCTATATCGGTTCCTGTTCCCATTGCTATTCCTACGTCTGCTGTAGCTAAAGCAGGAGAGTCGTTTATTCCGTCTCCCACCATTGATACTAACTCTCCCGGATGTGTTTTCTTAAGGTCTGAGACCACGTCTGCTTTTTGAGAAGGAAGCACTTCTGCCATGACGTTTTTTATTCCCGCAATCTCCGCTGCAAAATTTGCGTTTGATTTTGTATCACCGGTTAACAAATAAGTGCTAACTCCGATATTATGTAATTTCTCAATAATTTGGGGCGTATCTGCTTTCATTTCGTCTCTCAGGAAGAATATACCTGCAACGTCGTTATTTATTGATACGGCTACAGGAGTTGAAACGCCGTCCCCTTTAAATTCTTTTTCACTTACACGGCCCACAAAAATTTGGTACTCCCCCACCCTTCCCTCTATTCCTTTACCGGGTATATTTTTAAATTCGCTTACGTCTTCTGATTTAACAACACCCCTTTCATTTAAGAAATCTACAATTGCACGTGCCAACGGATGTTCTGATCTTGATTCAAGCGCCAGTACATTTTGATAAACAATATCCTGATTTATTTTTTTAGAAATGTGTTTGTATGCATGAACTTCGGGGAATCCCATTGTAATTGTTCCGGTTTTGTCGAAGACAACGTGCTTTATTTTTCCCGCACGTTCTAAAGTTTTGGCGTCCTTAATTAAAATTCCCCCTCTTGCTGCAGTGCCGGAAGCTGTAACGATTGCGGTCGGAGTTGCGAGACCTAAAGCGCACGGGCACGCAATAATCAACACGCTTGTGAAGGCGTAAAGGGCTGTTCCAAAATCGCCGGGTTTGAGCACGAGCCACGCAGCTAAAGTTATAAATGCCACAACAATAACTATTGGCACAAAAACAGAAGACACTTTGTCGGCCAGTCTTTGTATATCGGCACGCGACCCCTGAGCATCTTCCACCAACCTAATTATTTGGGCTAAAACTGTGTCACTTCCTACGTGAACCGCCTCGTAAATTAAATAACCGTCGTTGTTTATGGTTCCTCCGATTACTTTGTCTCCTTCTTTTTTCTCAACGGGCATCGCTTCACCGGAAATCATGGATTCGTCGACCGTACTTTTTCCTTCGGTTATAACTCCGTCAACGGGAATTTTTGTTCCGGGTTTAACTACAACTTTGTCACCGACCTTAACATCGGCCGCGTCAATTTCCTCTTCCTTGCCGTATCTTATTATTATTGCTTTCTTAACCTGCATACCGATTAGCGATTTAACTGCAGAACCTGTGTGTTTTTTACTGTTGGACTCCAAAAATCTTCCTAGAAGAATGAAGAAAATTATAAAAACGGCGGCCTCAAAGTATTGTTCACGGGCGGAAAGAAAATGAGGAAAAAATATTACGACCGTAGAATACGCCCATGCTGTAAATGTTCCCATAGCAATTAACGTGTCCATATTAGCGGTACGCACTATCAGTGATTTCCACGCTGCGGAGAAAATGGAACTTCCTCCCCAAAACACTATTAATGTGGCGAGAACAAACTGTCCGTAAGTTAATATCGGCATTGCGTCGCCGAGCATCATCTCAGGATCCGGGAGCAAACCGCCCTTAGCCAAAAACATCCAGATCATTAAAATAAAAAATGGAATTGAGCCTAATCCGGTGAGTATAACTGTTTGTTTAACTTTTCTGTTCTCTTCGTGATGCATGTGGTCGGCATCGTGGTGGTGTCCTTCATGGTGCTCTTCCATCCCGTCCACTATTTTATAGTTTCCTGCCGACGATACTGCGTGAGAAATATCCCCTAACGAAGTTATCTCGTCATCAAAACTTACGGTCATTTTTTCGGTGGCAAAATTTACGAACACGTCTTTCACACCGGCAATATTTTTAACGGAATTTTCAATCAGAGCTTTGCAGCTTGCGCAGTGCATTCCGATTATCGGATAGGATTCTTTGTTTATAGGCATAAGATCATTTAACCACTATCGTTACAGGCGGGACCATTCCCATCGAGCACGTTAATTTATAAGTTCCCGGTTTGTCCGTATTTAGTTTAATCTCGTTATATCCTTCTTTAATGCGCACTGAACCGTTGAACAAACCTCTTGCGACAATAGAGGCTGCACAACCATAAGCACCTTCATTATAGAACTTTAAAATTGCCGGTTTTCCGGCTTCGAGTTCGGAATACTTGGGGAAGTACTCAAACCCTTTAGCGGTCATTTCCAGTACTTGAACACCGCCGTTCTGAGTCACGTTTCGCGTAGTTTTTTCTACTTTTGGAGCCACGCTTACTATGGACGAAAGACTCGGTGCCCCCAACACATTTAATTGCGAATTAATCGTATACATAGAAAAGAAAAATACGAGTATTCCGGCTGTGTAGCTAAACAATTGAGAAAATTTCTTATTGGAGAAAAGTTTGATGCTGCTAAAACTTACGAGCGCCAACATCGGTAGTGTGCCGAGTGCGAAGGCAAGTAACATTAGCGAGCCTTGTAAAAAACTTCCCGTAGCCAAAGCATTCGTTTGTACGACGATGGTAAATCCGCACGGTAAAAAGAACGTGGCAGCGCCTATAACCAAAGGCATAAATTTACCTTTGAAATTTTTCTGATCCGCAGTGTACTCAGTGAAAAACTTCGGGGGTTTTATACGATACTTTTGTAGCCACTTAATGTCCAGCATCTGAAGACCCATTAGCGCAACAAGGGAAGAAACAATAATAGTAAAAAGGGCGGTTGTAGTTAGGCTATAAGTAAACATTGTGCCTACTAATCCCAGGATACCTCCCATTATTGCGAAGGAAGCCAGACGCCCGGCGTTAAACAAAGTAAACGGCAAATGTTTTTCACCACCCGTATAAATGTTTCCCCAGGTTTTCGAGAGGGATAATAGTATTCCTCCGGTCAGAGCAGCACACGAAGAAGCACCTGCAGCCAGGCCGAATATAAAGTAGGAAAGATAACCCGAGGTTCCGGTCACCGAATACTTTGATAAAAATCCGCTTTTTTCGTTTATGTAAAAAAGTGCCGCAGTTAAGGCAACAATTAATATAGCCCTCGTCATGGTGTCGCTTTTACTAACCTGTGGGGTTGTGTGAAAAGAGTAACCAAGGTCACTGAACTCTTTATTAAGCTGTGAGGTGTTTATTGCCCCTGTGTCGGAAACCCTTAAATTTAGCTGATTATCGGAAAGGGACGCCTTGGCGTATTTGACCCAGGATTTATCTTTAAATCTTTGCTCTAAAATGGATTCACACGCGGAGCAGTGCATACCCTCGACGTATAGTGTTTGTTCGGCAGTTTTACTCATATCAGACTTTATATTTATAAATAGTTAATAATTCGTCCACGACTTTCTTTGTATCACCCTTTTTTGTCTGTTCAATTACACAATGATTAAGGTGACCTTCCATTAACTTAAGATCCAAACCTTTTAGAGCTTTCTGTACTGCGAGAGATTGGTTAAGGATATCAACACAATACGCGTCACTATCGATCATTTCTTCTATAGCGTTTAGGTGTCCCTTAATAATTTTTATTCTATGAATATTTTGTTTTTTGCTGTCTTCGTGTTCGTGCATATAGTCCCCCACGGGGGGATACATTAAAAAGTAGCACATATCGAAGAGGTATGCAAGAAAAATCCCCGGGGTGTTTTACAACAGCTCGGGGATTGGGTTTTAGTAGATCAGAATTATTTTGTCGGACTCCAGATCTACTGCGACAAGGTGGCGTAATGTGTGCCCGTTATAGTGTTTTACGTCAGCCACAATACCTACAGAGTTTTCTGACACAAACGACTTATGGACAGAAACCTCTCTTACGTAATCGACATTTTTTTCCGGAACGATGTAGTATTTTGCCAGAAAAGACATTGCATCCGTCATTGGCCTTCTCACGCTAATCGGATTGTCTGACATTTCGCTCTCCTTTTCTATTTGGCCTATTTTAAGGGATAAAGTGAGGGATGTAAAATGCGTGTTAATTTAGATGGTGGGCGGTAATGGACTCTAACCAATGACCTTTCGGATGTCTGCTTCGCAGCATCCTAATATTATGGTGGGCCTGCCTGGGCTCGAACCAGGGACCTTTCGGATGTAAACCGAACGCTCTGACCAACTGAGCTACAAGCCCTAAACGTCTATCAGGTCGAAACACGGAAAGTAGAATCGTCCGTTCATTATTCTATCAAATTACTTTGAAATTGCGACATTATTTGGTTAAATTAGTGTGTGCCCGATCCTGTCCAAAGACCTCGCAGTAATAACAGAGACACTGATTTTTTATTAATATTCCTACCCGTTTTGGCGGCAGCAACACTGTTTGTATTGGTACTAAGCGATAAGTTCAACATTAAGCTCTTCGGCCGTAATTTCATCAAAGAAGTCGTTTACCAACGCAATAATCCCCCACAGCTAAGCACTAAACCGGTAATTCAGGACGAAGTAACTTTCACTAAAGTAGAGACTCAATTTGTAGAATTGACAAAAAAGCTTAACGTAGAGCCTGGAGTATACGGTCTTTACATTAAAGATGTCGGTTCGGGACGGGAATTTAAGTATAACGACACAACCGAGTTTTACGCGGCCTCTTTGTACAAAGTCCCGCTCGCTGCGGCAGTCTTAAAAGAAGTGGAAGCAGGAAAATTAAAGCTGGACGACACCGCTACTTACCTTCCCTACGACTATTCTTCAGGAACTGGCGTAATAGGTACTTACTCACACGGAATACAACTTAAAATCGGCGACATTTTGTCCGAACTATTAAAAAATAGTGATAACACCGCTCAAAACATTTTGCTCCGCACCCTAAGCTACAAAAATGTTCAGGAGACATTTAACGCTGTTGTTCCGGACAAAAACACCAGCACTTATTATAGATACAACTTAAGTACTCCGGCCGAAGTTAGCTTTGTTTTTGAAAAACTATACTTTGGAGATTATCTGAACGCCGAAGATAGGAAGTATCTGTCGGATCTTATGGTAAATACCTCTTTTGAGGACAGAATAAGCGGGTATCTCGAAGACGGGTTAGTATTTTCGCATAAAATAGGGAGCTGGCCGGATTCATGGCATGACTGCGGTGTTGTTTTCTCAGAAAAAAATGACTCCAAGCTAATAGTGTGTCTTATGAGTCAGAAAGCTCCTTACGAAAACTTTCTCAACACAGCTAGAATGACCGGGGAGTTTGTAAATGTCTTAATGGATTAATATGTCCTTATCCTTTAAAAAGAAAAATGAGAATTTTAAGTGCAGAAATTGTGGAACGTTTGTTGTCGGAACGGGCTACACAAACCACTGTCCCAAATGTTTATACAGCGAGCACGTAGATATAATGCCCGGTGACAGGGCGAATCCTTGCAAAGGACTGATGAAACCTATCGGTATAGTAAAGAAACACGGGGAGTTCTTTGTAGTTCATAAATGCGAGCAATGCGGTGAGGTAAAACACAATAGAACTTCAGAAGATGACAATCAGCAAAAAATTATTGAGATTTCGGTCCTGCCGGTCTAGGTGTTCTCTTCCAAAGTTTTATATTAAATACTCGCGTAAACGTTCCTTCTCTGTCGTCCCCGTAACTCAAAAAATCCACCAGGGATCTCATTGCAGTCTTGGGTTTGTACAAAACTGTCATCGACAAAGCCACAACCATCACAACAATTCTGTAAAACAGACCGGGCTCGCCGATAGTTCTAATAAGGTAAGCAATAGATAACACGTATACCAGATACTGAAATATAGCTAAATAGTCCGCGTAGTTCGTGTCCAGCATACTTTGGGCGTAACCTTCCTTATGCTCCCGTACCTTTTTTCCCGCTGCGATGCTTAAATATGCCAGTATGTCGGTAATAATAATGGCAGGAAAATTTAGGGGGGACACCCAGGCAAGTGCCAAACCCGTCAGCAATTTCATAGAATGAAGAACGGTAGTCATAATAATGTCCGAAACAGGAATTTTTCTTAAGAAGAAAAGGTAGAGCATGTTTATGAGCAGAAATGCCGCCATCGCTAAAAACAGGACGTTGGATAATAGGATCGCAAACACGAAGGAAAAGAATAAAAGTATTTTAAAAATCCTACGAGCTGTTGCTATCGAAACTTCTCCGGAAGCTATAGCTCTTCCGTGCCTTTTTACCGGGTGCTTTTTATCAGATTCCAGGTCACGGATGTCATCCATAATATAAATTGCCCCATAAAAAATAGGGCTGAACAAAAAGGTGGCTAAGAAAATAAATCCGACCTCTTTTAGCGTCAGATTAAAATCGTTTGCTAAAAAATATCCGTAAACCAAAGGAAACGAACTCAAGATATTGGGGAAAAAACGTATTAGTTTGGCAAACACAAACACTTTTTTTAGAAACACCGGGGTATTTATCTTTTCACGTTTAAAAAGCAGAAACCAGTTAGGATTTATTCTTCCTAACAACAGCCAGTCCTCAAAAATATCGTAGGAATAGTGTGTAATCATCCCAAGCGTAAAAATGGCCGCTCCATAATTTTCTTGGACGAAAGCGAAATATGAGAAGAATATTACGGCAATTAAAAGTGTTATCAGGTTATGAGAATAAATGCCGGTGTTAAACTTGTGATTTTCTATAACAAATCTTTGAAACCCGAGCAGTTGTTTATTCCTGAGAAAGTGCCTGAGATTTTTAGCGTAGTCGGTTTTGCGGCCGTAGGTAAAGATGTAAAAAAGATGGTCGGCGTCGGGTAAAACAGCTCCTATTGCTCCGAATAACAAGGACGGTAAAAGGCCGTAGCTAGGCTGAAAGTACCAGAATACGCAACCCAAAACAGCACCAACGAGGGCATGTAAGGGCATGTGAAAACTATTACTTAATTTAGAGAACGTCTCTTTACTGATAAACATAACGTTAACTATTATACCGTGGGCAGAGGATTACGTATTTTTAGAATATTGGATGGAAACTTTGATTCATTTCCTCATCGTAATATTCAGAACCTCCGGAGTCTTTTGCGAAACTATACGCCTGGCCGAGTTTATATGTGTAGACCATTTTAGCGTCGGGTACGTATTTTAAAACGTATAAATAATTTATTCCGCAAAGTGTTTCTCCCATATCTAAACCATCCCCTTCAATTCTAACGTCGTATACTTTGTTATTCGCGGCTGTGCTGGTCATAGTTCCGACCGTACACCCTGCCCCGAACTGTGTCTGAACAAATGTTTCAAGGTCTTCTTTTGTCGGGACGGTTTTTGCCTGTATGTGCCAGGATTTTTGTTCGACTTTAAGTCCGCTCAAAGTATTGGATTTTTTCTCGCACGCCCCGAAGTAAGTAACGTTGTTCAGTGTTTTTGGATTGGATAGTTCGTATATATATTCGGGAGCGATAAATATACCGTCCGTTTCTTCAAATATTTTTATGGGAACAGCTGCCGGTTTGGGTCTGTATGATGTCTCACTTCCTTCAGTGATTTTTTCGCAGGAACCCTGTTGCACGAATACATTTTTTGGGTAGTTAATCGAGAACTTAAGGTCGGCGTTTGAATAAGATTTCCAGCCGGCGGGTACAAGATTGTTTTCGATTTGAGTTTCCTCGGTGTCGACTATTTGTGGTCTGGTAACCTTGTCGGCCACTGTGTTGGTGCTTACTGCGGTTCCTCCGCCCTCTTTAGTTAAAATTGCGAAGAGTCCCCCGCCTATAATGACGAGTAAAAAGGCACCGAATATTATCATTAGTGAGTTGTTTCTCATTAGTCTATTTTATTCTTTTTTTAATAATGGATAAAGGAGCTTTTGGTGGGCTGTCTGGGAGGACGTTACTAAATACTTTACTCGTCTACCCATTCAAGAAATATCTTTTTCTTAAACCCTCCTCGCTCGGTATTTTTACTTTTCTGTTTTTCCTCGATTTTAGAGTATCTAATTCCGTGGTTTTTCCCGATACTTATTACTAGCTCCAGGACATCGGCAAGCTCGTTTAACACATCCTCTTTTTCTGCAAGGAGCTCCTTTGCTTCCTCTATAAGCTTCTCCTTTAATTTAATCGGATATTCAACATCGTCCAGTGTGGTTATCTTTGGGAAACCACCATTTTTAACTATAATTTCAGGAATTTTATCCCTGACTAACTTATTGTATGTCTTTCTAGCCATAAAATGATTATAGCAGTTTGAAAAGTGGACTTGCGTCCGAATTTGGTGGGGAGGGTGGGGATCGGTCACCGGTACTCGCCTGCTGGCTCGTCCGTCGACCCCGCCTCGTTCGCCTACGCTCACTCCGGCATTCGATTCCCATTTACACTTCCTATCAATAAAAAATTACGGCCACCTCACGGTGACCTTAAATTTTTCAATGGTGGGGAGGGTGGGGATCGAACCCACATAGCCGGTTTTTCAGACCGGTGCCTTGACCAACTTGGCTACCGCCCCACGCCGCGCAACTAACAAATTTTCTGGAGCGACAGACCGGACTCGAACCGGCGACCTTCTCCTTGGCAAGGAGACGTTCTACCAACTGAACTACTGTCGCGTGCAACGTTATTATAAAGGAGG
>Ga0209416_1002493_pt1 | contig 9956 bp, 16 predicted proteins | sample RifGroF1_FD_184001 | JGI IMG/M metagenome (GOLD analysis project Ga0209416, IMG submission 184001) | Groundwater microbial communities from Rifle, Colorado, USA - Groundwater F1 (SPAdes) (version 2) | ecosystem: Environmental > Aquatic > Deep subsurface > Groundwater | place: Rifle, Colorado...
ACTTGAGATCGTTGAATCTGGATGATCTGGCAGCCACGATTTTAGGAAGTCGAGGCTTCCAAGGAAGTAAAGCTCGTTCCAACTCGTTATGACAAGAAATTCGAGCAAATTGATACATTCCTCGAAGGAACCGAACTTTCTGGTAAAAAAATTAATAAATCCCTGCCGGTTATTTTTCGATTTTAGCCATGTTTGAAAATGGCTTTTTCCGGTTTTGGCCGCCTCAAGTCGAATTCCGGCATATTCTTCTGCGTCAATACTCATTATGTCCCTGATTAAAAGAAAGCTGAAATTATCGTATGGGTTGACGATCAGTTTCAGGAACGCGATAAGCCTTCTGAACTCTTCCGAGTTGATCAGTCTTTGCTTTTTCCCGATCTGGTTATAATCCATGCCGTGTTTATCCATCTCCTCGGCGAGCTCATTCAGATCCTTGTGGTTTCTGGAAAGAACGGCGATGTCTCCCGGGTTTGATCCCTTCATAATCATCGATTGAATGAGCATGGCGAGCTCTCGGTTTGTTTGATGGTGTTTTATTTTGATCATATTCTCGCCTCCCTCATCACAAGCGGTATCCGTTGCCGATTATTGACAATCACCCTGCTTGCCGCAAGAATGATATCGGGTAGAGATCTATAATTAAGCGGAAGATTATAAATTTCAAAATCATCCTGCAGGGCCACGATTTGTTCCGGTCGAGCATTCCTGAACTGATATAAACACTGATCGATGTCTCCGACAAAAAATAAAGACAGGCGGAACGCACTGTAAAGCCGGTTGATTATATCGAACTGAAACGAGTTTAGATCCTGTACCTCATCGACAAGCAGATGTGTGATATGTAGATGGCGCTGCAGAACCGGGATTAAAATCCGCATTCCAACCAACAACGATCCATAAGTCAAGGCATTATTTTCTTTGCAACGGTGCAGGAAAATTCTAAAAAGAGGTTCCGCGGGATGATCTGGTTCCGGCTCAACCCCATGATCATAATAAGTATCGAATACTTGCTGGATCAGTTTTTTCGGTATTATCCATTTTCCGTTTCGATAATAGTTGGATTCTGACGCAATATCTTTGAGTAAATATTCTGTTTCAAAATCCGAATAAACTGTAAGATGGTCTGGCTTGATCCCTAGTGCCTCGCCAAATCGTTTAATCAGATCCAGGGCGATTGAGTGCATAGTTCCAATCATTATGCCATCAATGTTCGGAAGCCTCGCCTCAAGCCTCTCGATCATTTCCCTTGCTGCAAGCCTGGTGAACGTAAACCCAATTATTTCTGATGGGGAGACCTTACATTTTTCAATCAGATAGGCGATGCGTTCAACAAACACCCGGGTTTTTCCGGATCCCGGGCAAGCGATAACCAGGCTCCTGACACAATCGGATTCAACAGCTTTTTTTTGATATTCATTCAGTTCCATTATCTGTTTTTCCCTTTTGGTTTTGATTCTATCTCAAAAAGATCAAGTCTTTTTTTAATCATATAAAAGCTGATATTAACGTGATCTCTGACCCAGTTATATGATCTTCCCTGTGTCACATATATATCAATCCACGTCTCTTTTTCGGTTTCATATCCGAGCGATTCGGCGCGGGTCTGATAGTATTTATCGTTGTCTCGTTTCCGGTGTTTCATTTTTGGGTTTTTCGGCGCGTAACTGCCATATGGTTTTTTCGGTTCAAGATTTTTAAAATTCCTTGTCCGTATATATTCAGCCCGGATTGTTTTTTTGTTTTTGTTTGTGCATTCTTCGCATTCTTTTATCCCAGGTTTATAGCCATAATAACCATCGCACTCGGGGCACGCCGACGATGTAATAAGCATAACTGTTTCTAATTCGACAGCTCTTCTTCCGGTCTGATCCATTTTTTTATACCCTTATGACTCGCCATGTCTCTGAACTGAACGGATTTGGCATGTGGCATGTGTTAACGATTACTTGCTCTTCACATTCTTGAAGCTGTATTAAATTATGAACCATATTAATGTCGTCTATTTCTGCACCTTCCTGGATAATCACACCACATCCGAGCGCTCGGATCAAGGCGGCATTAAATATCATTTTCTCGCCATCGGATAATCCCGCATATGGTTTTACGCTCCCATCCTCGCCGATCATCCCGATAGATATGGAAGACTCATTGATGTCGATGAGGGCGCTACATTTTAATACAGATAATATGTCGTTCATTTTATCTTGTATCGGACCTATTGATTTTTTTACCGCCTCGGATCGTTCCGCTTTTTTGACTTCGATTTCTGTTTTTACGTCTTCAAGATCCTTCATGTGTTTAATTTTATCAGCGTTCGCTTGCTCAACCTGTTCGATTAGGCCAGAATTCCTGATCATCATTTTTTCGGTTTTTTCTAGCTCCTCAAGCCTGGATTGCATTCCGGCGATGTTGTCTCGAAGTAATTGTTTTTTGCTCATGTTTTTTCACCATTTTCCGTTGTTGGTAAACGCTTCCATTTATTTTATCAATCGGTAAAGGTTCTTTTTGATTTTAACCTCTGTGAATTTTTCAAGCTCGGCAATCAATTCTTTTACCTTTTCAGGTGAAGGTTCTGTCAGTTTAACCTTCGTGTTTGTGTTCGCTCCAATGTTGACCCACCTTGGTTTTATTCTTTGAATCATTGGAATCATTCTTTCCAAATCAAATTCCATAATCGGTTCAATCGTAACCATTGTTAAAAAATTACTATTCCGCAATAGAACCATATAGCTTGAACGGCTTTCCGGTGTCGGTGTGCATCCCATATTCTCATTTGAATCGGATGATTCAATAGTTGTTCCTACGATTGAATTGATAGGTAATAGATGTGAAAATGAATACATTCCTCTCGGATTTTTCGACTGAAACAAATACCGATTATGAGGAAAATCATTACAGTATTGTAATGTATCAAGTATCCACTTGAAGGGTATTCCGTCCGCGAACAGGTCGCAAGAAGAACCGACAAAAACAGTATTATTTTTTCCCAAATCCGTTTTTAATTCCTTTTCGTCAAAACGAACTTCCGGCTGCTTACCCCATTTTTTCATGTAACAATACGAGCAACCATGAGGACACTTGCCTTTGACCGTATTCCATGTATGCGTTATCCAATCGTACATATTGCCTTTGGTTTTATTTAATGGCATTTTGTTACCCTTGTCTGTGTGGAAATTTTTTAACCCAATCCCACAGTTTTTTATGTTCCTCCAAGCTGATTTCCTCGCCAACCGGAGAGTAGTCTATATCCATTCGTGCTTGGTATAGATCATCCCAACAATCCAGAAACTCATCGCCATTGACAATGAACAGAGAAAATGGGTATGGCTCCCCTGGTGTATATTCGAGCTTATATCGCCCGAACCTTACTTCCTGATATTGTGATGTGTTCATAATCATTAGTCTCCGTAGATCCTTCCATTGCTACCCTATACAATTTCGTGTGCCAAAACTTCCAAACAATCTTGACTGACTTGTCGGACAGAGGAAAGGCTAACATCGCTCACGCAAATAAAATCCCCGGAGTCGCACCACGCTTTTTCAAAACCGTCGATTGCTTTCCTGGCGGATTCCTCACTATCGGCGGCAACCACATAGTTAAATTGCACAAGTGCTGAAAACTCATATAGTTTTTTTGCCATAATTTTCCTTTCGGACCGAAAGCCCTGTAAAGCCTTCCATTACTTGATAAAAATCTTTTTAACTTTTTCATCATTGTATTCAGCAGCACAGGCTATACAAATATAAACTACATACTTAGGGTCGCCCTTAAATGCATATCCGTATAATCTCACAACAGGTTCATGCTTATGCATTTTATGGCCGCAATCAGAACATGCTCGAACAACCCTCTGATTAATTAATTTTGCTGATATTGTTGGCATAGCTGTTAATTCCGTTTTGGGTGTTTAGTCGCTTCCACTAATTGCGTTAATTTTCTTCATCTTTGTATTGATATTCTTGACCGTCCCAAAAATAATTCTTTTTGTCTTCTGGACGAAGATCAAACGCTAAATCATAAGCCTCCCTGCTTTCATTTTCCGGTTTATCAATCCAGAGCTCACCTGCCCTAACTATACATTTTCCGGTGTTGCAACCAGTGTCCTCGTCTGCCCATTCATAAAACATTTCTAATTCGGGAAACATAGAACTGAGTTTTTTAATTAAATCAGGAATGCCCGACCATGCGGTTTCAAAATAAATTATATCGCCCGTATCTCGTTTATCGGGTGTACTATAAGCGTTCCATTTTGTACCCCATTTCTCAATAGCCCAATCACACCAATAGACAAATCCGGTTTCTTTAAATATTTTACATCCAAGATCAAACTGCTCTTTTTCCTTGCCTTCAAATTCTAATGACTGTTTTTCACGATTTTTCATTTCCAATCTGGCTATCAACCAATTACTATTAATCGGTGTGTTATATTTTTTTTTAATAGCTGTAACTATCCCTGAGTGTGGCTCGAAATCTTGCATAATATCTGGCATTGGGATAATTTTATTAAAATCTATTCTTTCTTTTTTCCCTCGAATTAAATCCATTAAAGCATTAACTTTTTCAGAATTACCCTCAACCCGTAGTCTGTTTTGTATATTATTTGGCATTCTCCCCCCTTTTTTTTCGTTAAACATTGTAATTAATTACCCTGCCTTATTAAAATCTTAATTTGAATCATCCGAATTTTTTCATTTCTCTAATGCAAACCAATCTCGCGGCGCACACATCGCACCCTGATCGATCCATGGTATCAAGAATGATTGAAAGGCTGGTATAAGCGTCCGGGCTCGCCATTGCATTCAGCGGACCGAGATCCTCACCACTCTTTATCCCTACTTGGGATGTCTTCCATTGATTTTTTTCTAATGAAAGCTGATCGTGTTTTTGTTGGCCCTCCAATACTGCCTTTTCGAACGCCTCTTTCGCCCTTTGATCCATTTCGGCTTCTCGGTTCTTCTGGTCTTCTTCGACCGCTTCTCGGCGCTCTATGTCTTGAAGGGTTGCTTCCAGATTTTTAATCTCCGTTTTTGTTTCATTGATTTGTGCCTGAATCTCGGCCAGGGTTCCGCTCGGTAGTTCGCTTTCCGCGACCCTCCTGGACAACTGCCCGGCCATACTTTCACAGGTTCTTATTTTTGATTGAAGCTCGGTTTTTTTATTTTCAAGCGATTCGATCTGTCCGGCGAGCATTGTCAATCCGTCGATTTTTGGATACAAGGAGAGCAAGTGTTTTATCTTTTTTTGATCTGACAGATCTAAAAACTCTTTGAGGTTTATAATTTTCGGAACGCCCATAAGGGCTTGAGTATAATCCATTGCGCCGACTTTTGATCCGTTCAGGTATAAAGATGTCGTTCCCTGCCCTTTTGAGTTTATAGAGAATCTTCTTTCGAACTTCGTTTTCCCGCACTCAAACCCAACTTTTAACTGATCTTCCAATCCATAATTCTTAACGATATCCGCAGGACGTTTATACTCTCCAATATGGCCATAATACGCTAAAAATATTGCATCCGAATGGGCTGATTTGCCAGCACCGTTCGGACCGGTAAAAATTGTCTTCCAGGATAACACCTGATCGACTTCCTTTATTTTAAAATTGAGTGCAAAAACTCTTGAAATTAAATTCATGTTATAAAATCTCCTGTTTCTGGATCGGCATAGCCCTCATTACTGACCTTTTATTTTTTTCCACATTTTCATAAGGCCGATTGGATTAAGAAGGGGTTCAGGGTTGATGATAGGGATTCCGCTTAACATCGCTGCGAGGATTTTTAACTGTTTAATCTCAGACTCTATACGCTCTTTATCCTCTCCTTCACTTAACAATAAAACCCCGCCAACTGCGGCTCGAAAACGAGCATCTTCATCTGTAACCATCCAATGATCTTTAGTGGCGTTCATTGCGGCAGTTAAACGGCCTTCCAGTATTGTTTCTTTACTTGCCGCACGTTTCGTTTCTGTAACCGCAATCATTAAAACATTATCCATTTTCATTCATCCTTTCGTTTTAATTATATGATCCACCCGTTATGGTTTAGATGGATCATATAATTTTTGGATGTTATTGAGAAACTTTTTACATACAAGCGGCTAAAGGAAGATCCGCTTCACGATTACGCGACCCCTTGTTATTCGCCAACCGAAGAATTTTTTCCTCATCGTTTTCGATTGCGAGTTTCATGGCAACCACATTATCTGTTGCGGGATAGGTCTGCCGGTTTACAAGATGGACGCACAGATCCGTAATCTTGTCCTTTTCTATCCTTTTAATGAAACCATCTTTCTGAACAATATAGTCGTATTTTTTTCCCCTCACAAACAGCCGGCCTGTTTCCTCATAGACCTTTAATTCGTCGGCTCCGATAAGATCGAGCAGAAGGTCTTTTGCTTTTTGTTCTGCCGCTTCGCGTTCTTTTTCCAACTCTTTATACCGCCGCGACCTGGCTTCCCATTCCGCTTCGATTATGACGTTTTGGTTTGGAATGGTGTTTATGGCATCATCAACCCATGAATACCAAACGGTATCGCTCGCTGTAGTTGTGCCAGCGGTCGCTCCGGTATTCCATACTGTCCAAGCGGTGCTCGCTGTAGCGGTCGATGTTCCGGCCGTTCCATAGCATTGCCAGTGTCTCCAAACAGCGTTGCCATTGATCGTTGCCATATCACCCTCCCTGGATAGGTGGTGTTAAGATAATTTTACCGGCTTTTGGGTCAAACTTACTTATCGCCGTTCCCTTGTCTCCGTTTTTATTAACCTTATAAGCCAAAAACCCCTTATCGATCAGTGTGTCGAACTGGTCTTCCGCGGCCTCAACCTCATCCTCGTTTTTTGGATCCCAAATAACCTTGGTATCTCCCTCTTTGCTGATAATCGCCAATTCTCCCATTTTTCTCTCTCCTTTTTTTATATTGTTTTTGGTTTTAAAGAAAATATGTTACTGGGCAAATTTTCACACACGGAGATATTTTCAGCCGGTGTTCACTAAATTCTCAATCTCGGCCATGATGTTTTTCATTTCATCGATTTCGAGACCATCGGGATCGCTTTCGTCGTAGCCGAACAAGGCGCAAGCTTTCGGGTATTCAGCCGGGAAAGCTTTGATTGCAGCCATAAACTGTTTGCGGACTTTTTCATCATCCGGTCGCGGCGTTTTCCCTTTTGGCGCATCCGGCATCACTTTTTCTTCCGTTTTGGTTTTTTTACTTTTCGGCTGAGTTTCGGTTTTTTCTGGAATGGTTTTTTCATTTTGACTTTGAGGGATTTCTTCAAAATCCGCATCAAGAATAAACGGATTGATTTCAGGGCCCTTGCCTTCATCGAGTCGATCTTCAAGAGACATGGCTCTTCGTAATTCGGCGGATTTCGGTACTCTTTTCGCAAGCCGGCGGATAGCGGTCTTTACCCACATAGATTTTTCATCATCCTTATGCTTCCATGGGCTATCGCCAAATTTAAACGCAGCGGACCTGTTTCTGGCTTCCATCGCAATTTTATGATTCACGACCTCGAAGTCATGCCCACCGTCTTTATAATGTATAACGGCGTAAGCGTAGATCAGTTTCCCGGGATCATCCTCATCGCATGGGGTGTGCTGTAGGTCCGGATTCAAGCCGTAATTGTATTTGAAATGATCCTTTTCGAATACATAGTGCGCCGAAATATTTTTGACCAGGCCGGTATTATACATCAGGGCGATTAACCCCTGATATTCCACAATAAGCGTTACCTCATAGGTATTGTTTTTGGTGTTTTTGAACGGCACAAGGGCGGATTGTTCGAGTGGACCGCCGATTTCGAGTCCGAGTTGACTTCCTTCTATTACGGCGTTAATCAATGATGCCGGAGTACATCTTGCCAGCAGCGGACTTCTCGATATCGTCGAAAAGGCTATCCTGGCCGCTCGTTCCGGAGTAAGGTGTTGTGGAAGTACGTTTTTGATCGCTTTAAAATTTTGGGTCAATAAAGCTTGGATGGTTTTGGTTTCCGATACAGTCAATTCTTTTGCCATGTGCATTACCTCATTTCTTTCGAGTTGATATTGTAAAAATTTCAAACTTTCCGTATGCCCAGTGTCGATCCACAGGACACAGACCTCATCAATTTGATAGGCCGCCCAGGTTCCGCGGTCTGTTGGTTTTCCATCCGAGAGTGGCAGAACCCGGAATGCTTGCGGAAACCGAACGGCCTTTTCAAGCGCTGTTTGTTTATCAATCATAACGGCACCTTTTTACCATCTCAATTTACTCGGCTCATTGGTCCGCCAGGGGGTTTGGTTTCTTTCGATTTTTCCGGGGAAGAAACACCCTTGCCCTTAACAACAATATCTGCTTCATCAACCCACCATCCATCCATGATCTTTCCGTCTTTGTCAACTGGTGGCGTTATAAAATAACGATTGCATCCGTACAGGCATTGGCTTCTCGATGTAATAATGCCTTTAAATTTCGAGACTTTTGTTTCAACCTTCAACCCTAAATCGTGTTCGAACGCTTTTGTATCCATGGTTTTAACCCCTCCTGTGTAGCGTTTAAAATTTCGCCGAAGTCTATAATTGAATTAATCATCCAGTCATAACCACAAAACCCGGCAGAGTTTTTCCGTATTTTGGCGGCACTTTTAGAGTCCACCTCTTTTACGGAAACTCCCGCCGCCCAACCATCACCGAAATTATAGTGATAGTATTTTTTGGCTAAAATTGACTTAGCCTGCTCCTCTCCTTTTTTTGATTTTCCAAAATTGTGAGTTCTGGCATAATATTTGGTTGAGCCAGACCATTTGCCATTCCACGAGTTCGCGTTAGGCATTGATAATGTGAAAGCTAAGATCATGGTTTCCTCCTATACTTCGGGCCATGAGCCTTCGAAGATTCGTTTTCGCATAGGGTTCCCTTTTTTGGGGGGTCACTTTTTTAAAAATGAAAATCCATCCATTATTGTTGAGATTATTTTTTTGTTGGCTTTTAGAAAATTCTGATTTTCTTTAATGGCAGATTCGATATCTTTTAAAAAATCATAACCCTTTCCCAAATCAACAGTGTCTCCGGGCGCCAATTTTTTAAGTTTGTCGTAATATTGGTTTAAAAACTTTTCGAGTTCGGAATGACTAATTTCACATATATATTTGGTTTCATAATTCTTGCCGGATAACCCTAATATTTGCATATCAACCCCTTTCAGATAAAACTATCCTATTGGCGTCTGGTTAAATTGTTTTAAAATGATTCGATTTCTTTTATGTAATCAAGAACTGATTCAGACCATCCGTCGATATGGGTCCACGCTCCATACCCTATCCCGTTTTCATAAGACGCAACATTGATCATGTAGCCCTTGGTTTTCGGGTCCGGAACTTTATCATGGGACTGTTCGTCTGTTATCACGATAATTCTATCGATCCCTTGTGTTGAATTCTCAACATTCTTTATGGCTGCACCGAGATATGTTGAGCCATGGTGTTGGGATTGAATGATAGCATCTCGCAGGGCAAAACCGTGTCTCGGCGGAACTAAAACGGCATCAATAGAGAAGGAAACAACATCGACTTTCTCGCAAATTTCCCTTGCCATCATAGCAACGCCGCAAGCCGCGTCCATCCTATCTATTTCGGACTTTTTAGAAACCTTACATCCGAACATAGAACCGGACACATCCACCAGAATAACGGTTTTCCCGGGAAGCTTTTCGTGTTCAGACAGGCATTTTAACATAGCCTTTTCAATGTATTCTTCCCATTGGGGCGCGTATTTTGAGGCAGCAATGAATCGAAAGGGAAGAACCTTTGCGGCCCTGATCGATTCGAAAGCCTCTATAACGAGTTTTTCATCGACGCCTTCATTTATAAAATTCCTCAGATTCCGAAGCAGCGCCATCGCTCCGAGCTTGTTTTCTTTCAAAAGGCGCTCCCATTTTTCTTTTTTAGACAAACCATCGGTAGCGGACAGGGAAACTTCCC
>Ga0209416_1002494_pt1 | contig 9954 bp, 7 predicted proteins | sample RifGroF1_FD_184001 | JGI IMG/M metagenome (GOLD analysis project Ga0209416, IMG submission 184001) | Groundwater microbial communities from Rifle, Colorado, USA - Groundwater F1 (SPAdes) (version 2) | ecosystem: Environmental > Aquatic > Deep subsurface > Groundwater | place: Rifle, Colorado...
TTTGTTTATGAAAAATTTTCTAATAAATAAGGATTTTTGGAAAGCTCCCGGGTTTATATTATTTTTAATCCTTTTTTCTTTTTTTTTGCGCGAAGTTTTTTTGGTTGCCGTCTTCCCTATTTTTTCCGGACAAGATGAGGCGCGTCATTATAATACTATCCAATATTTAAACGAGCCAAAAGAAAAAGTATGGGAAATTCGAGAAGCTGAGCAAATAAATGAGAAAAAAAATCTTGATACATATAATTTTTCCGAAGAAATAATCAATACCGGAAACGCAGCTGAGATATTCGGATTTAAAGACTCTTTAAATAAAATAAATTTTCCCGCAGGAAGCATGGGTCGTAATGAAAATTTGATTAATTCTCGCCAATGGGAAGCTATAAATAAGAAATATCCCCCGGACATTACAGGCAGAGGCTATCAAGATTTGTATCATAGACTAGGGGCATTTATTGAAAAAAAAATCAGCAATCAAAGTATTTTAATACGTTTTTATTTGATCCGCATCTTTTCTGTTATTCTAGCGACTATATTTATTTTTCTTTCTTATTTTGTTTTTAAAAATTCCGGATTTTCCAAACAGCACAGCCTGATAATGACTGCTATAATTTCATTTCAAATGAAATTTTCCACTTATATGACAAATATCAATTATGCTCCATTGATGTTTGTCTCTTTTGCCGGTTTTACATTAGGAGGGGTTCTTTATCTTAAAAACGGATTACACTGGAAGAATATTTCATTAATGTTGGCGTCTGTTGTTATTGGAATATTTACCAAAGGTTCGGCTATTGTTTTAATTCCGGTTTTTGTTGGTCTTTTAGGATTTACGACTTGGAAAAAAATTAAAGAAGATAAAATAAACAAAAAAAACATTATCCTGGTTATTATTCTTTGTATATTTTTAGTATCACTTCTTTGTAGAAGTTATGATGTTTTGTCTTTTTTGCCAAAGACTGGCGGTGGAATTGGCAAGACTATAGAATCTTTTTCTGATTATGCGTCCGCCAGTTTGCCAAAGATATACTCTTTATCAAAAAATTATTGGGGAAAAATAGGATGGGTCAGAATCGATTATGCTCTGAGCTTTATCTGGATAATTTGGATAATAGAAGCATTCGCACTTTATGGAATCGTTCGTTTCTTATTTTTTAAAGACAAAAGACCTGATTTTATTCCAGAAAGAAAATATATTTGGTTTTTCCTGACATTAATTATAGCATTGCAAATTGGAATTCGTTTTTTTGATTGGAGAATTTTTTCTACTAGCGGAAAACTAAATCTTGGAACACCGGGTAGATATTTCTTGCCAAATCTCCCGGTTCATATTGCCCTACTTTTTTCCGGATTAGGAATAATTATAAAAAAGAAAAGTTATTTTGATTATTTGATTGTGTTTTTTTTAATTTTAATATTCTTGCTTTCATTTCACATTATTTTCAATGTGATTGTTCCTCGTTATTACTTATAACCATATGATGTTTTTTAAATACGCAATATCGCGCAAGACATTACTAGGGATATTTACTATCGGTCTTGTTTTAATTTTTGGCAGTCTGATTAAAAATTTTTCTTTTCCTGATCAGAATTGGAATTTGGAAAAAGGAAAAAAAATAGGAATAAGCTCCGAAAAAAATGAAGAAGTTATTCAAAAATTCATTGCTAGTAAGGATAATCTTTCTCGTATAGATATTTTTTTGGGAAATTCAAAGATTGAAAGAGGTGGAACTTTGCAATTGGAGCTATTTAATAAATCATGCGAAAAACTTCTCCGTAAAGATAAAATCAGAACCACAAGAATAAAATCTGAAAACTTTTTTACTTTTACTTTTCCAAAAATTCAAAAAACAGCAAATGAAATTCTTTGTATTAAACTTTCTTTTTATGATTGGAATAGCGACAAAAATAGAAGCGCTCAAGTATTTGTTCGCGACAATATTTTACCTGAAAATGTATTTTTCTCAATAAATCAAGAAATTATAAAAGGAAAGTCTTTATCTATGCGTCCAGCTTATCAAGAAAATTCGTGGCGAGAAAATATTTGGAAATTAAGCGAAAGAATATCTCAATATAAGCCGTGGTTTCTAAAAAATATGATCATCTTGTCTGTTTTAGTTATTGCGATTATCTCTTCAATTTTGCTAGTTGTAATAATTATATTTACTATCATTAATAAATCTACTCTATCGTAAAAAATAATGGATATAAAAAATTTAAAAAAATTAACCCTACTTTTTTTAATTGTTCTTTTTTGTATTTTCTTAAACCCGTCTTCGGCATTAACTGCCAGTTATGATTATTATGTAAAATCTTCAGCTTCAAAAGACGGAGACGGGAGTAAAGACGATCCATTTAGATTTTTTTCGGACGCATTGGAAGAAGCGGACAATTCTGATAAAATATTTATTGCGAATGGTTTTTACGATGAAGAAGATATTTATATCGGAAAATCAATAAAAATAATCGGAGAAAGTGAAAACGGAGTTGTTTTTTCCGGAAAAATTTTGATGGGAAATAATTCGTTACTGCAAAATGTCAGTTTAAAAGATGCGCGGTCAAAAATTATTATTGAAAAAGATGCCAATGCAACGATTCAAAATTGTACCGTACAAAATTTTTCCGGAATCGGGATTGAATCAATGCCAGGAAGCGGTACGCTTGAAATTTTGAATTCAAAAATAAAAGGAGGTGATAATAAAGGAATATATGTGCAGCGAGGAAAAAATATTAAAATTATTGGAAGTGAGATTATCGGAAACGAAGAAGAAGGAATCGATATTCGGTCGAATGTTTCAGGAATTATAAAAAATAATTTAATTACTAATAATAATGAAAGCGGGATTGAACTTATAGTTGGAAGCGCAAATTTGAAAATATCCGACAATAAAATAAACGGCAATAATGCAAGCGGGATCGCAACACAATTCTACAAAGAATTTAGCAAAAGAGGAAGTATTTATATTGAAAACAATTCATTGAGTGAAAATGGGAAATATGGAGTTGATTGCGCTAATCCGCATAATGGTGCCCCGGAAATTTCTTATTGGAGAAATTCTATTGAGATAAATGGGAATGATATTTCGTTGAATGAAATAAAATCTATAAACGATCTTTGTAATTTTATTGATGCCGTAGAAGAAAATGAGGATGCGGACAATTTAATTACAGAAAATAAGAGTGTAGGAAATAAGTTAATTATGGATATGGAAGAAAAAGAGAAGATTAGAATAGAAGAAGATAAAAAAAGAGAAGAAAAAGAGCAGAAATTAAACGAGATCGAGAATATAATAGAAAATCAAATTCAAGAAAATTATAAAACAGACTCCTTTATTGAAAAAATTAATCACCAATCAAAAATTATTAAATTTTTTATCGGAACAAAAAAAGTAAAACTTGAAATGTTATTGGAAAATATAGAAAAAAATGAAAATCGTCTTAGAGAAGCCGAGCAAATACTAGGAATGATTCAAGTTGAAGCCGAGGAAGAAGTATCCATTCTAAATACAATAAAAGAAAATCAAGAAAAACTTAGACAACAAAAAGAATTTATTGCCGAAGAAGATAAGATCTTTGGTATTTGGAAATGGCTGTCAGGATTATTCAGTGATTGATTTGATTTTTTTATTTTTGAAAAATTTCTCTCCACATATATCGTTTGGCGTTTTTATTTGAATCATAATTAGACACATCGCGCACCAAACTTTTTTTGGAAATATTCTGATTGGTTATAAATTCTTCTTTTTGTTTCAATTGATAAACTGTAAGTGTTCCAAATTCTTTTTTTTCTCCTATCATGAATCTTTTTTCATATTTTCTGATATATTTATCATAATCAGATTGTGTTCTCACAACAGTAAAATAATTTGCATTTTTATATACTTTTGATTTTTCAATATTATCACGAGGAATTTTTCGCATATCTAATAAGAACGTCAATGATCGATTAAACTCACTTTGTGCATTAAAAAGTATCGGGTATCCATTATTTTTATACGTGTTTTCCATTAGATTAGCGATTTCATTTTGCTGTTTTAATGTTATCCTTGTTTTTTGTTTTAATATTTTATCTGTACCAATTTCAATATTTTCACTTTGAGCCAAAGATAATTGCCTGAAAAACCGCATATCAAAAACTATATTCGATATTACAAAAATTAAAACAAATATTATTCCCACAATATTTTTATTTATCTTTAAAAGTCTAGTCATCTCTCCTATTAATAATCCAAGAAAAACAAAAGGAACAGCTGCGCTGATCAGAAAAAATCTCGGGGATAAATCAAAGGAAATAGGTAAAAATATCACAAATACAACGCTAAACCAAAGAGCGTTTAAGGTTAAAAAATCTTTTTTTGTTATATTTTTTTCTGTTTTTAGGGCTATAATTAAGGAAAAAATAGATAGTGTTAACAAAATAAACGAGGCCATTCCTTTTACAAGATGATCACGGCAATCTTGATTACACTTTATGTCAAATCCAATTTTCTCTTTTGAACTAAAATCAATATCAAAAAAAACAACATCTTGAGATCCTGTGAGTATCGTCCAATATCCGGATGAGTGTTGTAAATAGTTTTCACTTATTTTTTCCGGCAATGTTTTTGGAGTTTCATCAGATTTTTCAGTAATAGCCGAAAAGAATTGTACCGAGTTATCTCCTCCGGTTTTTATTTCATTTATTATCATCGGTATATTCAGGAATAGAAATAGAAAAATTGATGCAATCCAAAATAAAAAATTTATCCGTGGTCTTTTTATTGAAATAAGACAGTGATACAGATGATATAATAAGCCACCATCCTCTTTTTTTATCATCTTCATCAACAATGCGTAAAAGCGAATAAAAAAATAATATTCCAAAAAACGGAAGCATATTAGGATTCCATGCAAAACGTGAATATGTAATCAAAAATAATGAGCAAGAAAAAAGAGCTGTAAGTCCAATTGCCATACTTTTTTCAAAATATCTTCTGGTAAAAAGATAAAATATTCCCAAAGAAAAAATTGAAAACAATAGAGTCGGATAAGCAATTCCTTGCGGAGTATTTCCAAAAATTTTAGCTCCGACATATTGGATGTAATAAAATATTGGACCGAGTCTTAATATTGTTCCAGCTGCTCTTGGTCCGAGAAGTGGTAAATCCCCTGCTCCATTTTCAATTGCAGCTTTAATTATAAGAGCATCACGAGCTTGATCTAATTCGAAATGAAGCCACGGAGTAAAATTATATGATCGAAAAAAAATTCCAATAAAAAAAACCGCAGTAAGAACTATAAGGAATGAAAAATTATTACGCCTCATTTTATTAATTGCAAAACATTAAAATTATATTCCTACCACGTAACGAAAGAAAATTTCAAGCATACCATAGAGGAATCTTCCTAATAGCGGCGATGCCAAAAAAATAAACATCAATAAAAGGATGAAACCGAAAGATTCCAGCATTATTTTCGTTTCTGTTTTTATCGGAACAAGATAAAATAAAATTTTAGACCCATCCAAAGGAGGAATCGGGATTAAATTGAAAAATGCCAAAAAAACATTTATTACTACGATCATCGTAAATAAAAGAAAAAATATTGAAGATAATGAGCCTGAAACAGCAAAAACCAAGTTTGAATAATCTCCACGCAAAAGTCCGTTGATGATATCGATTTTACCAAGATGATTGATCGCAATGAACCGTGCGCCCAATCCGAAAATCAATGCCACTACAATGTTCGATAGTGGTCCCGCCAAGCCAACCAAGGCCGGACCTTTTTTTTGATCCTTTAAATTGTATGGATTATATGGAACCGGCTTTGCCCATCCAAATCCGAATCCAAAAGTAAAAATCATAAAAAGTGGTACCAAAAAAGAACCCCAAAAATCCAAATGTCGCAGAGGATTCAAAGTGAGTCTGCCGGCGTATTTTGCCGTCGAATCACCCAAATACAAAGCTGCCATTCCGTGAGACACCTCGTGAATCACTACGGACATAATAACAATCGAAACTTGGAATACTATCAGTACTATTTCTCCTGACATAATTTTTTATAATTTAAATTGTTATATCCCTTTCTCTTGCCAAAAACTACTTACTATGATACGATGATTTCTGTAATAAGGCAACCTAATTTCATAAAGCATACAACATAAAACACATAGCAGTAAATGCAAATGTTCTATGTTCCATGCTCTATGTTTTGTGATTTTATGAGTAGAACATGTGAAATTTGCGGACGCGGAACCCAATCTGGAAATTCTCGAAGCCATTCCAATATCGCTTCCAAAAGAAAATTCAAGGTTAATGTTCAATCAAAGAAAATTGAAGGAAAAAAAATGAAAGTTTGCGCCAAATGCATAAAAACTATTTCCAAGTAATAAAAAAACTCCCGGCATGCCGGGAGTTTTTTTATTAGAATTATTTTTTCATCAAACATCCCTGCTCATCATATAATCAGCCATTCCTAAAAGAAATTCTTTGGCTTCACTTTTTATCTGAGCACTCTCAATTTCTTTTTTTCCTTGCTTGATAAAATCAGTGGCTGTTTTTTGCGCATATTCCAATGCACCGGAAGCAATAATCGCCCGACGGAATTCATCAATATCTTTAGATGTTAATTTCTCTTTCCCCAGCAAACTCTTAATGACCTTTTTTTGATCAGCTTTTCCAATTTCCAAAGCGCGCGCCACTAAAATTGTTTGTTTTCCTTCTTGAATATCTGAACCAACCGGTTTTCCGATTTTTCTCTCTGATCCAAAAATTCCCAAAATATCATCTTGAATTTGAAAGGCAATTCCGATCGGAATGGAAAAGCGAGTAATTTTTTCCAAAAGTTCATCGCCGGCTCCGCCCAAAATCGCTCCCAAATGAAGCGGACCTTCGATGGTATATTTGGCAGTTTTATTTTTGTACATTTGCAAAATTTCTTTCTCGCTCGCCTTTCCCGCATATTCAATATATACATCTTGTGATTGTCCGATAACCGTCATAGAAACAATCCCTTGTAATCGGTCCAATGCCTTCATGATATTTTTTGTGTCAAAATCCGAATTGAAAATGATTTGATTTCCCATTGCCCCTACCATATCCCCCACAATAATCGCGATGGAATTACCAAAATGCGCGCTGTCTTTTTTGGGAAAATATTTTTTCCCCAATTTGGAAAAATGATAGTGCGCTGTGTCCACTCCGTGGCGCATATCGTCCTTATCAATGATATCATCATGGATGAGAAGAAAAGCGTGAATAAGTTCAATGCTTACTGCGGTCTTGAGAGCTTTTTCTCTTTCTTTTCCTCCAGCAGCCAAATAGCCATAATACATGAGTGCTGGGCGCAATCTTTTACCTCCGGAAAGCACATATTTTTTCACAAATCGCAAAGCATCGGCGATAAATAGGTCTTCCTTCCCTGCTTCTTTGATAGCTTTATCCAGATATTTTTCAATTTCCGGATCCAGTAAATCCTTAAATTTTTTCAGCTCCTCCTTAATGTCCATATAATTAACATTTGATATAAAAAAATAATAAATAAGCGCTTTTTTCCATTTTTACCTACCCTGTTCAGTTTATTCCAAAACACAAAACAAGGCAAGAAAAAACAAAAGTGCGATTCGCAATTTATTACGTATTAAAGTGCTTTTTGGTCTCTATAATTCACTACTCCATAATTATGTGCTATAATAAATGCATATGGAAACAATAATGAAAGCGGACATTTTTTTCTTCATTTCTTCCGTTTCGTTGGTAATTTTAACGATATTATTTTGTATTATCTTGTTTTATCTCATCAAAGCCGGAAGAAATCTTTATTTGATTTCAGAAAAAATGCAACAACATTTCAAAAGCTCGGAAGAATTCGTTTTTGAACTCAAAGAAAGACTCGAAGAAAATATACTTTTCCGATTATTCTTTCCTCCTTCAAGAAGACATAAACGTTCTTCGAGAAAAAATTAATATTCAAGCAAGAAACGAAAACAGCCTTCTTTCTGAGAGAGGCTGTTTTTTACTTGGCACGCCACAGTAAAGGACGTTAGAACTATTTTTATGAATAATAAGGATTACATCTATATTCCTGATTTGAGAGAAACTTGCGATAATATTTCATGCTAACTTATTTATTTTTTCTCGAATAACTTAACTGCCTTTTCTCTACCATGATAAATCGATACTATTTCTAATGCTAATTTCTTTTTGATTTCATACGGATCCGCAATCTTATTTTCTAATTTTGTTCTTATGTCAATAATTTCTTTCATTGGTAAATAAGTGCAATCTACAAAAAGTTGATAGATGTTCTCATCTGCTTGGTTCATAATACCTTTAAACATTTCTTCTGCAGAAAAATCAAGAAATACTCCTGTTCCCATTGACTTGGACATCATTTTTTCTTTAGTTATTGGATTTTCAAGTAAGGTTGTTATAAAGACAAATTTTTCCTTATTTCTATATTTACCTTGCAAATCCCTGCCTACAAGAGCATTAAATTTTTGATCGTTTCCGCACATCTCAACATCAACATCTATCTCAACGGAATCCCAGCCTTGCATTATGGGATAAAAAAGTTCGTGAAGATATATGGGCTTTTCTTCATGTATGCGCTTTTCAAACATATCCCTCTCCAACATTTGCTGAACAGTGAAATTACCTGCTAATTCAAGAGCTTTTTTATTATCCATTTTCGAAAACCAATCGTGATTATACATTATCTTAACTGGATTTTCTCTATTATCCAGATTTATAATCGGCCTTATTTGATCTAACCATGTCTTTGTATTTTCTACAACATCCTTTCTTGTTAATTTTTTTCGGGTAGCCGTTTTATCAGTAGGATCACCAATACGCGAAGTAAAGTCACCTATTAAAAAAATTACTTCGTGACCAAGTTGACGGAATTTTTCAAGAATCATGTAGTTTGTTGCGTGACCAAGATGCAAAGATGTTCCTGTTGCATCTGTGCCGATATATATCCTTAATCTATCTCCAGAAAGCATTTTCTGCTTTAATTTTTCTTTACTTGGAAGAATTTCTGCAACTGAGCGTGTTAATAACTCATCTATTTTATTTTTATTGATAATAACATCCATATTTTGAGATATTTTAAAATAAGTAGTCCTTAGTAGTTTATCAAAAAAACAATACTCTGTAAATAATTATACAGAGTATTAGTTGGAATAGTTAAGCTCATATCGAGCACTCAGTCTCTACATGGTCCCTGTCAACAAACACCTTGTAGTATGCATCACTGGATATCCTCTTAAATCGGCAGTAATCTTTAAGCTTCTCTTCACGACTTAAAACTCTATCACACTGCCAATACCACTTTGTGTGGCTACACACATCTTGCCATGGACATTCGGTTTGTGGACAAGTCAAAGGCTGATAACTTACGGTATGCACGCCCTTGATAACCTCCTCTATTTTATTTCCAAGATTGTCTTGCGATAAATTATAAGAATTCTCCAAATTCAGCTCAAACAGATATGGGTCATCCCCTCCATATGCATATTCTGGGATTATGCTTGAAAATAGATTAAGCGGAGTCACTGATCCAAAATCATGAACCACGTCATAGAGAACTTTTTGTAAATCCATCCATTCATTCTCTGTCGGTCTTTGATATGAATCGTAATTGATTTCACAAATTAATGGAATGTAACCTAGCTCATCCAAGAACCAAGCACAGATATCGTAAAGATTCCTGAAAGCTTTCGTGGGAATCACGCAAACGCCTGCTCTGATTGGAAACTTATCAGTGTTATATTCCTTTATTAGATGTACGATTCGTTTTGGGTTAGGAGCTCCCGAATCAGGAAAAATTGGATTCTCCACAGATACAAAAGCATGACTGATAGCACTATTTTGCGCTGCTAAAACCCAGCTTTTGTTCATTGCTTTTCCAGCAGTTAGGATAAATGGCCTGACATTTGTAATGCTAAACCCTTTATTTGCCAACTTAAACAGTCTC
>Ga0209416_1002495_pt1 | contig 9949 bp, 7 predicted proteins | sample RifGroF1_FD_184001 | JGI IMG/M metagenome (GOLD analysis project Ga0209416, IMG submission 184001) | Groundwater microbial communities from Rifle, Colorado, USA - Groundwater F1 (SPAdes) (version 2) | ecosystem: Environmental > Aquatic > Deep subsurface > Groundwater | place: Rifle, Colorado...
GGAGTTCGTGGGCCGCGCCATGATCTCCTTCTTGAGGGGAGCGATGGCCATGGCGACTTCGTCCCTCGTGGGGCGGGTGGTGGAAACCTTTTCCACCTTCGTCGCGAGTGCCACGATCTTTTTCGAGGTCGCCGCCGCCGCCGCCGCTGCCTTGTCGGCGACGGCCTTGATGTGGGCGTCGGCGGCGTTGAGGACGAAGATGTAGACAGTGTCTGGAGACTCGGTCTCGTTGCTGTCCTTGTCGACGAGCTTGAAGCTCGCCGTTCCGGACAGGGGCTTGTTCGTCGCCTTGACCTGGGCCGAAACCCGGTTGTTTTTGTACTGGATTTCGGTGAACTCCAGGCCGTCGGCGGAGATCTCCCTGATCTCCTCGCATCCCTTGGTTTTGAGAGTGAACGGGATGGGCTCCTTGCCCACCTCGAGCACTCCTCCCTTGAGGATCTTGACCACCTCACAGGTCGGGGTGGTAGCCGTAGCCGCCGCCGTGGCCGCGTTGTTGGTCGTGGCGGTCTGCGCGTTGGCGGTGAGGGTGAGGGCGAGGGCGGCAACGAGGGTAGTGATGGTCTTCATGGGTTTCCTTCCTTTCTCTTCTCTATTGTGTCGCTATTTCAAGCGGCGTTGTATTCTTGTGATCTACGTAGACCACTTTATTTCAAAGTATTCGAGAATGAATATAGCATACTAAGATAAAAAAGTCAAGTTTTCTATTGCTATTTAAAAAATGTGTATTACAATATCTTAAGATAATGCTTATTTTATAGAGTTAATGATTATTTTTGATGCACATCCTGCCATTTTAAAAAATCATCTATTAGGATAGCTCTTGTTTGGTTATTTTCACTGACAACAAAAACTTTATGTCCTATTATATTAATAGCCTTCCAATTGTTTTCTGTCGTGCCATCCGAACGTATAATACGAACATTGTCAGCCCTTTTTATTATTTCCGTAACTCTTTCTGTGTTTTCTTGTGAGATTTTTTCTGATGTTTTTCCGTCTGCGTAAGACGCTCCTCCACTGACAATTTTTGGTGGCCCATTGAAATTATTCATATTTTAATATTATAGAACTTTTTACTATTTTTTACCTAATTTTGGCTCAAATTAGTTATCCACACACCCCCCTTCCCAGATTGACTTTTGGTCCTTTTTGGGCTATTCTGTTTTTGTAGTCCTGAAGAGGGGTTGGGTGCGAACTGACAGAAAGACAGAGAAGACAGTAACCATCGTGAGAACCTTTGTTTGCAGAACCTATTGGTCGTCCTGTAATTCTAGCCTTATTTTAAAAGGATAGAAAAGGAAATCTCGCGACATTTAGTTTGTTTTATAAAACCCAGATTTAAAATATTAAGATCCGTCTTGACCTCTTCCCTGCTCTTTGGGGCTCTTTTTGTGCCTACTCGCGGTGCTGAGGCCGGGATTTTTTCCTCTCTTTCCTCCCTCTTTGTCGGAGATCAAGTTTATGCGCAATTTACTCCCCAACCCTTTGATCCCAATAGCACAAATGTTCAAAATGAAGAAAATTCTCTTCGTCCCACTTTTTCTTTTAATGACGTTGATTATGGTTCATCCGTCGTTATTGATGATTCTAGCAGTGCCTTGGTCCCTACCGCAGGCCCTGGGGCTGGGGATGGAACGGACGCAAACACGGATGTTTCTTTTGAAGATATTAGTGTGTACGTGGTAAGAAGGGGTGACTCTCTTTCCCAGATAGCTGAAATGTTTAATGTCTCTGTAAATACGATACTTTGGGGAAATGATATGAAAAAGGGTGACAAGCTGGTAGAAGGCGACACCCTTTTTATATTACCTATTTCTGGGCTTAAGCACGTCGTAACCAAGGGACAAACCCTAAAGAGTATTGCTCAAAAATACAACGCCGACATAGGAGATATAGTCAGTTTTAACGGAATTACAGAAGGTGCCAAGTTGGCAATTGGCGACGAACTCATAATTCCGGGCGGAGAAATGTCTGTTGATGGGCCTGTTAAAACAAATTCAACAAAGAGTACTGCCACCACTACAAAGACATCATTAAAGAATATTGCCGGATACTTCATAAATCCGGTTCCGGGAGCTATCAAAACTCAAGGATTACATGGTAAAAATGCTGTAGACTTGGCTGCGTCAATAGGTACACCGATACGCGCTGCAGCTTCGGGGACAGTTCTCTTGGCTCGTATGGGATGGAATGGCGCTTATGGAAATATGGTCATCATCCAGCATCCAAACGGTACAAAAACTCTCTACAGTCACTTGTCTAAAATCGCAAGCACCACAGGTCAGAGTGTTTCACAAGGAGACATCATAGGCAACGTCGGAAACTCAGGTAGAGTCAGAGCCGCTAAAGGAGGTAACGGTGCGCACCTACACTTTGAAGTTTACAATGCTAAAAATCCGGGAGTAGATGGATCTTGGGCAAGATAAAATATTTGTCTTTTAAATTATTCCAATAAAGTTAGAGCAACCATCGCGAGTACTCCGGCGATGACGGCCACTATTTGCAAAGCTGAATGCTTTGCTTCTTTTGTTTTATGTAATTCAGGTATTAAGTCTGCGACGGCGACATAGATGAATCCTCCGGCGGCTATAGGCAGAATCCATAAACTGAAAGCCTCTCCCGCTTCTCCCAAAATGAAAGCTAAAAGCATTCCCAAGATGGCGCAAAGAGCTGAAAGAAAGTTAAGGAATAGCGCGCGCGACTTGGTGTAGCCGGAATGGAGCAATACGGCGAAATCCCCTATTTCTTGTGGAATCTCGTGTAGAATGACCGCTATGGTGGTGGCTATGCCTACGGGGACGCTTACGAGGAAGCTGACTCCGATGATGATGCCGTCTATAAAATTATGCACTCCGTCAGAAAAGAGAATCAACTTCCCTACCGGATGGACTTCTTCTGTGTCTTCTCCATGGTGATGCCAATGAAGGAATTTTTCCAGAATAAAAAATATTAGAACCCCGACTATTATGAGCAAGCTTACGTGTGTGGTATTGCCCACATGTTCAAAGGCTTCTGGGATGAGATGGATGAAAGCGTCTCCCAAGAGCGCGCCGACAGCCAGAGAAATAAAAACAAAAATATATTTTCGCAGGAGGTCTTCTCTGATTGAAAGTGCAAAAACTCCAATCAAAGAAACTAAACTTACTATCACTACACTGATGAAAGAATAAAGGTATGTGGTTATCATGCTACTTATCGTATATTAAATAAAAACAGTTTGCAAAAAATTTAAGAGGAATGAAAAAGGGCCGAGGGATTGCTCCCCCGGCCCCGGCTACGATGGATGCGTTTAGCGTCCTACTACCCGCTACTTCTGCTGCGTGGTGGTGGTCGGCGTGGTGGGAACGGTGTTCTTCTTCGTCACTTCATGTGTGACGAAGAGTACCACGATGATGAAGATCAGGCTTCCGATGAGAAGGGCCCTTGCGAACCCGTTTCCCTCCTGCTTCTCTGGGAACAGTATGCTTTCGGGCATTGTCGTGCCCTCCCTTCTAAACGTGATACTACAACTAAAACGCCTTTTGTCAAGGATTGTAGCATTGCAGCGTCAAGTTTACACTTCCTAATTCTAATAATCTTTCCACTGGTGTTTTACCATCCATTCCTAATCCTCGGTGCTTTTTCCTGTAATTGTAATACCCAAGAAATAGATTTAATTTGTATTGCATCTCGTCTAAAGAATGATTTGCTTTAAATCCAAAACGCAGAGCTTTTTCATTTAAAGTTCGATGGAATCTTTCAATCTTTCCATTCTCTTCAGGACAATAGGGGGTATTCATACGATGAATAATATTCTTGTTTTTTAAATATTCTCTAACAATAGTTGCAATAAACTCTTTTCCTTGATCAGTTCTGATTTTTTGAATAGGAAACGGAGATCTAGTAATTACTTTTTCTAAAAAATCTAAAGTATTTAAAGCATTGGCTGTAGCATAACTCCAAGCAAAAACCCACCTAGTTGCATCATCAATAATAGTGTAGATGACTTTGCCTTGTTTGTAGCCAAACGGGTATTTAGTATCCATTTGCAGCTCTAAGCCTGGTATCTGGTGAGCATACAGCTTCTTCTTCCATTTCATTCTGGTGTGAGGATAATTGGTCGTATACCTGATATTGTTTCTTTTTAAAATTCGATAGATTGTGGTTGGATGTAAATCTATATTGTTTTCGTAAATTAAATGATCGTGGAGCGTTTCCACTCCGTCACTCCAATATTTATCAGCTAGATTAATAACCAGTTGTTCAATCTCCTCGGATGTTCGGTTGTGAGCTTGCTTGTGGCCAGTCTTTTTTTTAGTTACTAATCCATCAATTCCAAACCTCTTGTAGCGACAAAGCCATTTATGAATACTTTGTCTAGAAATATTCAATTCCTTTGATACAGAAACGACTGTTTTCTCTTTGTTGATAATTTCTTTTAATTTTTGCTCTTTTAGAAGCATATATTTTGCATCAAAGGTGTTCATCCTTAAAGTGTAAACCTTATTGCTGCAATGATAACAAGGATGAATTGTCTGTGCGGGATGGGAGAATCGGCTATTACATAGCCAGGTGCTTTTCGATCTGCTTTTAGCAGATAACGAAAAGCCTTTCGAATCTCCCACAAAAGCAAATAAATTTGCTTTTTATCCCTTACTTTGTGCGGGATGGGAGAATCGAACTCCCAACCTCAGTTTGGAAAACTGACGTTTTACCATTAAACTAATCCCGCTTTTACTTTTTAACTATATCTTTTATTTGATATTTTTTCAACAAAACTTCAGCACTATTTGTTTACCATAAATTCCACCAAAACGAAAACCAACCAGAAAATAAATAGCAGGTACCCCTCCTTTTTTGAAATTGTTCGTCCCGAGCGCATAAAGCGGAACAAAATAAACGAAGCCATTACCATAAATATTCCGGTTACGTAGATTATTTTCTGTGGAAAGAAAAATGGATTTACCAAAGCGAGGATTCCGACGACGATGGTCGCATCCGCCAGGACTGTGCCCAGCATATCTCCGACCGCTAGAGAATCATCATCTCCCCGCGCGGATTTTAGAGAAAAGAAAAACTCCGGCATAGTGGTTCCTAGCCCCACGATGAACATCCCTACTAATATTGGGCTTATTCCCAAGTAATAAGCGAGCGATGTCGCTGAGGATACCGTAAAGTGCGAACCCACCAATAAAATAGCCATACTGAAAATCAACATCAACGAATTTCTACGGTAATTAGTGTTCTTGCTCATAGGAATTTCTCCATCAACACCATTTTTCAAAGCCAAATAATAAAATATTCCCCCGGTGATGATGAGCGCGATGCCTTCAAGACGAGAGAAATATCCATCCAGTCCCAATACAAGCGGTAACAAAAGTAAAAACGGATAGATATTATAATTTTTAAGAATTTTACTTTCAATTTTCAATCCCCTGCCCGTAAATAAAATTAACAGGGAAAAAATCAAAGTTAGGTCTGCCACGTTTGAACCGAAAAGGACACCAAGTCCGAAAGAAGGAATTCCTTCCAGGGCAGAGTTTATGGCTACGAAAGTCTCAGGCAAGATGGAGATGACGGCGACAATGATGAATCCGACAGTGTATCTGGATAGATGAAAGCTTTCCGCCAGTTGCGCAGCATACTTGGTGGCCATCGTTGCGCCTTTTATAACCATAAAAAGGGCGACAGTAAAGATAAAGATGTTGTTTACCATAAATGATATATTCCTCAATCTTTCCTACATTCGGGCCGCTGGGAATTGAACCCAGTCTAAATGCTCCCAAAGCACTTGTACTACCGGTATACTACGGCCCGGACTACTTAAAAACTAAATGAGTATATCACAGAATTATGTCGCTGACTACTTTTACACGGGCTCTTTTTTCCTTTTGACACAAATAAACAACCAGTAAATCAACTTGCCATTCTTTTTCATCTGGTACTTTTGCAGATAAAAGATAAGTTTGGATTGTCCGTGACATTCTTTTTAATTTCCATGGATGCATATTGTCTTCTGGCCTGTGTTGATACCTCTCGTCAGAATCATTATAAGATTTTGGAATGAACGTGTTTAATGTTTCACGGGAAACACTTTTCACTTCTACAAAATACAGTTTGTCGGCTTTTTCAGCAACTATGTCTATTTCCCCCCATTTTTTAGTGTAATTCCTTTCCAATATTGAAAAACTATGTTTCACGAGAAACTTTTCGGCTATATCTTCTCCAAGTTCCCCTATTTTTTGTGTTTCTGATGTGAATACTTTGGGCATCCCAGTACTAAAATTTTAAATTATTTACTTATAATGGTTATATATTTTAATCAAAAATTTAGTACGGGACAGGTTTTGTGCATGTTTCATATGTAACATGTTTCACGTGAAACATTTGGCTAAATTTTAGTGTCTTTTATCATAAAACCCTTATTTTTCAACGTATTTTTCACAAAAACGGCTTCAAAAGACAGTTTCAAAATATGTCCTTTATAAACATTACTAACATAGTTATCCACATTTTTGCACAAAATGCTTAATTTATAAGGCATTACTATTGGACATTCTTAATTTTGTGCGGCCAGAGAGAATCGAACTCTCGTCTCATCCTTGGCAAGGACGTGTTCTACCACTAAACCATGACCGCTTTTTATTTACTCATGTAAAATAACTATTTGATTATAATATTTTATTGATACTAATGCAATTACAAAAATAGCTTGAAAAATAAGCACTATTTGCCAATTTTTTTGAAATAGTGTAAAATAACAGGGTATTATTAAATAATTTTGCACCCGTAGTGAAATGGATATCACAACAGTCTTCGGAACTGTCGTTGGGGGTTCGAATCCCTCCGGGTGCACAAAATAAAAGTGGAACAAGATCTAAAAAACTTAATATCCAAGATTCCCAAAGAGGTTTCACATGTAACAAACACGCTTGAGGAAACTGGTTTTGAGGTGTACCTAGTCGGTGGATGTGTCCGCGATTTATTGATGTCGCGAGAGCCCAAAGATTGGGATGTCACTACTAATGCCAAACCGGAACAGATTATCGGTCTTTTTGAGAAGACTGTCTATGAAAACACTTTTGGGACGGTGGGAGTATGTGTTCCACGTGAAACACCTCACCCCAACCCTCTCCTGAAAGGAGAGGGGGATCCTTCCCATTTCCAGGGGAAGGCGGGGGATGAGGTTGTTTCACATGAAACTATGATAATAGAGGTTACTCCGTATAGAATTGAGGCAAAATATAGCGATTTTAGACATCCAGACGAGATAAAATTCAGCGAAAAGCTAGAAGATGACCTTAAAAGGCGTGATTTTACCGTCAATGCTACGGCGCTAGACAGTAAAGGACACCTTGTTGATTTGTTTGATGGTATAAAGGACATCAAGGACAAGACGCTAAGAGCTGTCGGGAATCCGGATGACCGCTTTCAAGAGGATGCTCTCAGAATGTTGAGGGCTGTCCGTTTTGCTTGCCAACTTAATTTTTCTGTGTCGTATGAAACCACAGAAAGTATTTTAAAAAATGCAGATTTAATTAAAAAAATTTCTGCTGAAAGAATTCACGATGAGTTTGTAAAAATAATTATGTCACCGAATTCTGCTAGTGGAATTGTGATGTTGCAAAAATTTGGATTGCTAAAAAATATAATTCCGGAATTGGAAGAGGGAATAGGATGTGAACAAGCGGGCGAACATATTTATGATGTCTGGAATCATTTATTGGCCGCTCTTCAGCATGCCGCGGACAAGAAATGGCCTTTAGAAATAAGGCTTTCCGCCCTTTTTCACGACATCGGTAAACCTAGAAGTAGGCGTTTTTCGGAGCCAGAAAATAATTTATCAGGTCCTCGGTTCTCCGGGTCCCTATCCCGGACAGACCATGCTAAATTATCTTCTGGTTCCTCAAAAAAGAAATACACTTTTTATGGTCATGAAGTTATTGGTGCGCGAATGACGAAAAAAATAATGGAGCGATTAAAATTTTCAAACAAAGAAATTGAACTTGTGGATAAGTTGGTACGCAATCATATGTTCTTCTCGGACACAGAATTAATTACACTCTCAGCAGTACGAAGAATTATTACAAAAGTCGGGAAAGAAAATGTTTGGTCTCTAATGGACGTCCGTGAGTGCGACAGAGTAGGAATGAAGAAGAAAGAAGCCCCATATCGTCTGCGTAAGTACTTCGCGATGATTGAAGAAGCTCTAAGGGACCCTATTTCTGTTGGACAACTCAAAATTAACGGAGAATTTATGCAAAAAGAGCTCGGAATTGCTCCCGGACCGAGGATGGGGTGGATTTTGAGCGCGTTACTTGAAGAAGTGCTGGATGCTCCGGAGAAAAATACAGTGGAACACCTTTCAGGACTGGTGAAATCTTTAAATATGCTTGGAGATTCCGAACTGAAAACCCTCGGCCTACGAGGAAAAGAGAAAAAAGAAGAACTAGAAGAAGAGGAAGTCATTAAGCTTCATGAAAAGCATGGGGTGAGGAAGTAAATTACATATATACGCTATAGCGTATATATGTAAACTAATATACTTCCTGCTGGTAGCAAGTTTCACAATAGACTATCTCCGGCCTGTCGGGGGAGTAGGAGGTTTCAAACTTGTTTTGACAACCTTCTTTCATACACTCTCGGTGCCAAAGCTTACGTGGATTGCGTTTTCTCATCCTGTCTTGGTGTCGGCATTCAAAGTCTTTGTAAAAATCAAATTCTCCTCTAGTGATACGAAAATTCTTTTTGCAATCTTTACAGACCAAGATTTGATTTAAAATATCTTCAGTCACTTCTTCTATGGTCTCCGGCATATTTTCTTCTTTTATTGTTTCTTTACCATAAGTTCCAGAAGTCTCAGTTTGCCAATTGAAGCCCTTTTCTTTTGCTTCCTTTTCGGTGATAGGGAAATATTCTTGGGCTAAAGTTTCATTATATCCAAAAGGCGAAAGATGGGGCGGTAAAAAATCTCCATAAACTCCTTCCTTTTTCATATTCTCTATTATTTCTCCTTTTAGCTTCTCGTATTCTTCTTTGTTGTATTGTTTATTTAAGATACAATATTTTTTCTTTTTTAATCCAATACAGCCAAAACAACTATCGCAGTTATGCAAACTGTCAGAGTATTCTGAATTGCTCGAGTACATAAGGTAAACGGAATATTTTATATTGTAAGTTTGAAGTGCTCCCATTATGTCTATATTTAGTTCCGGTTTGTAATAGGTATTGTTCATATCCCAACAATCAATGGTGCCTTCTGCGTCAGCAACAAATTTACAATTTTTTGTATTTTCCGCATCAAAACCATATATAGTATCGTGACAATTATACATATAATCGCCAGTGGCGTTTTTGCATTTGATTTGATGCGAATATTTTACAATGGCTTTTTCTTTGAATTTTTCATATTCCTGTTTTGCCCATTCTAATTTTTCATATGAAGAAAATATTTCGTTTTTCTTCATCTCAAATTCTTCTTTTGATACGGGTTGATTGAAAATATAATAATTTTTATGTCTCAAGTTAGTGGAGAATATACAATTTTGACAGTCACGCAAATTAAAACAGAACAATAAGTCAATACTGGATTCACAATTATCCGCGTATAAACACTGATAGCATTTTCGGCAATCCACACACTCATATAAGAATTCCGAATCTTGGACAAAGTCATTATCAATGGCAAATTTACTTCTGTAAACTAGCCGACCGTACATAGAATCCTCATTCTGCTGGGCAGCGAAAAGGAGATAACAATTTTTATTGTCTTCTGAATTGTTCACGTAATCGCTATTTATGCCGTTAATGTTTAAGAGGGATATACGGGGAATTTTGTTTCGGAGTTCAAGCCATTGGTCAAAAAATGGTCGAGTTGGATCATAATCTAGCCCGTGGTCTGCAGCGTCCCAATCATCTCCCCACCAAACATGTTGGTCATAGACGGGGAAGGGGGTATTTTCAGGATATA
>Ga0209416_1002496_pt1 | contig 9948 bp, 11 predicted proteins | sample RifGroF1_FD_184001 | JGI IMG/M metagenome (GOLD analysis project Ga0209416, IMG submission 184001) | Groundwater microbial communities from Rifle, Colorado, USA - Groundwater F1 (SPAdes) (version 2) | ecosystem: Environmental > Aquatic > Deep subsurface > Groundwater | place: Rifle, Colorado...
GAATAACTTGTCATAGTATCCCCCATTAGCAGTGAGCCATGCGTTCATTTTCGCGGGGTCTGTGTCAACGCCAAGATACCGCGCGAACATGGTAACGCCTGTCATAAGGCATCCATCCGAGCCGATAGTAGCTGCGCTGTTGCCAAGTCGAATATCTTTCCATCGCGGGTCAACCTGTGACAACGGGTCGATGTTCATTACGTTGGTCATGTCGATAATTTCATCTTCGCTTGTAGGGGGCATGGGCGGTTTGCCGATCAACCATCTATTGCCGTCTGTTTTAGGACTGCCTACGGGTTGACCAAATAACCTGCCATTCAATGAGCTTGTGGTCTGGTGAATATAAACATTCTCTCGCTTTACCCCGTTCATAATGTCGCAAACACCAGCGTACTCAACGCCACTTAAGGTATATTGTGCGAACCACCACTTGATTTGATTGATCCATGCGGGATAAACTAACTGTTTTGGCATAATCCATCCATTAGCCCAACCGGGGGATGTGTAGCCCCATACAGGCAGCCCCATGTTTAGTAATTCAAGAGAACACACCCTCATACATTCGCGTATTTGTGCAGGCGTTTTCCCATGAGTTAACTCAACATCCCATGCGTACCCGCGACAATCTTTCCCAACAATAGACACAAATTTTTTAGCTTGATTGACGGGACTTTCACCAGGGTACATCACGTGGTACGCCCCGAACCAAACGCCAAGTTGATTCTCATACAGATCTCTAAAGTAATCAAACTTCGGGTCTTTCCATCCCCAGCTCATACCAGAACGCGCCCATGCAAAACTTACCTTTGGAATATAGTTTTTTAGTTTATCAATATCCATAAAGTCGTTATTGGAACTAACGTCAATCCCAAATGGTTCTGTTCGGTTTACGTTTAATATTGGATCTAAATTCATCATCCCAACCTCCACCAACAAGCAAATCCACCATAAGCGCCTGAGCATGTCATTCGTTACTCCATAAAATAAAGCCCGTCCTCAGATTGAGAACGGGCGTGTATACGGCAGTTCGTTGTAGGTTGTCGGGCGCTTTCGCGGCGGACTGTGTCTTATGTTATCTCAACTACGTTTCGTTACTCCACACTAAATCATTATCGGCATTGTATATTTGCACGTCAGAAATCTTTCCGTCAATAGTTTTTACCAACAATCCTGAATATCCCAAATAGAACGTATTATTGGTTCCAGTGTTGTATGTTCCAACTGGCGCGGTTACTTCGGTAACGGGCATTGAAATTCCATCAATGTAAATAACAGGCTTGTTGGTAGTTAATGCGCCGTCATAAGTAATCTTTATTTTATGCCAACCGCCAGCCGTTAGTCCATCAACTTTCCATACACCGGGAACGTCTGAAAACCCGGCAACAAACACCAGGTCGCCAGCGTCAAAATAATTCAGATCAACAATGAAGTATTCATCTGCCAGCGCATTGTCCGGCGATAATTGTAAAACGCGTCCGCCCGAAAGTGTATCCTGGTTGACAGAAAATGATATTGACTTTTGGATTAGTCCGCGAATTTCAGGGACGCTCCCATAGTCTACTGCCTGATTAGTCGTATTTGTAAAATCAATAGCAACTACTTCAGACTTCTGTGTGCCGAGAAGCAACGCGCCCACTACCAGCACCGCGATGATTAGCCACATTACAAATTCCCGTTTCATTTTGTTCTCTCCTCGAATAGGCAGAATTGCCTATTTACAGAGTATATCCGGATTATTAGAATTGTGTTAACGTTGTGTATAATCACTTCTCACACCTGTATAATAAAAGTTTAATCATTTAACTTTATGTTCAACTCATATTTCTTAATTAACGCCTTGACCATCATTATCATGGCGCGGCAGAATATCATTGCTAAGTCTTTGTCGGTCATGCTAGTTTTGTTACTTCCCACCATGACCCGGGATATACGGTTGACGCGGTGCCATTGCTGACGTTTTGCGCAAACTTGATAGTGAGCGTTCCGCCCGCTGCTACATCTATCCAGCCGTCAATGGTTACTTTGTTGAATACAGCCGTCGCCCCAAAAGAAGCATCAATTGCGGTCAATGTCGAACTAATTTGCACCAAGTTTATGATGCAGCTATAATTGATCGTTGTAGCGGTAGCACTTCCAGAAATAGCAACCTTAACGCCTCCAGATGCCCCGGAAATGACAAACAATATAGCCCTAAGTCTATACACCCCGCCAGTCACAACCGTATGTGTCAAGCCAGTAATGTCCGCTAACGTAGTATCACTGGTTTTGCTAAAGTCACTCGTAGTATAGGCAATACTCATATTTGTGGATTGACCCCAATACAGGGTGTCAAAATATGCTTTCATGTACGCCTTCAGCGCCGTACCCGTCACGTTACCGGACGCAGGAGAACCGCCGGGGTCGTCAACGCCCCTAAAGTAATCTGTGTCAATCGGTGTGAAAAGTGGGAAGCCTGTTAAGTTATTTTCTTGATAATCGGTCATTGTTACTCCTATGGTAATTGTGAAATCGGTGAACCTGCGGGCGTGCCGATATGACCCGCAACCGTATCAAATACTTTATTTGATGGCGACATGGTAAGGTTGTCATATTCCGACAGTGCAAATGTCCACACAGAAAATGCCTTGAATATAAGCCCGCTTGTTACGGTGCCGGGGGTTGCGTATTCAGACGCTATTTCAGCGGCAGATAGAATGCGGTTAAAAACACGAATGTCAGATATTTTCCCGTCAAATGAATACCCTATCCTGGATGGTGAATCTGTCTCGTCAGCGGGTGATCCGGTTGGTGTTACCACTTCAGTAGTCACAACTGCGGAGCCGTCTATATAGATTATTGGATTATTAGCCACGCTTGTTTTGTCAAGCGTATATGCCACGTGGTAATCGGTTCCGGTTGATATGCTACTGTCTGGAGCCTTCCAGAATCCCGGCGTTCCACTCGTAACCCACCCAACGGCAATTGTGTTGATTACTGACCCGCCGTTATACGCCTGTAACCCCCAGCCATATGTTTGCGACCATAGAAAACTATTGTCGTCAAGTGCATCTGCATTCATCCTGCACATGACCGTGATGTTATTGATATTATTTATAGCGAATATACTGTTAAAAAATACGTAACAACTGTCTGATCCTATAAATTCAATACTTCCCAATTCAGAATAAGGATCGCCAACATCAACAATATCTTGTAGTATCCAGTCGAATGTAATCACGTCCTTGCCAATGATGTTGAACTCAATCCCCTGCACGTAGTAGTTGCCGTCAATGTTCAATGAGGATTCGGTAATCGTTACGATATCCCCGATGTCGATGTTGAGGAACGCCAACATATTGAAATCTGACTTATTCGCAATCAGTGACACTCTATCCAACTTTGTACGCGGGAGATATTCTTGTCCTAAAACACTCCATGCCACATCAGTACCATTGACGGTATCCCGTTGGTATTGCTGTTCAATGTTCATCGGGTAATCTGAATACGCTGCCTTCGATGATGAACTGGATGCTTCCGCTTTGATACTGGAATCCTGGTAAACGCCGTACCCCCTGCATTTCAGCATGGTAATATATGCGGTATACGCGCTGCCGTTGGTCACGGTGAATTCAACCTCTGCCGTCCTGTAAACTGCCACAACAGTTAAGTTAGCGGTGAGGTTGGTGCTGGATCCCAACTTCGACTTATTCATCAGGTAGTCAGTCGTAGCAACGGGCTGTATCATTTGGTCGGTTATGGCGTTGCAACTTTCCTTTGTCGACAAATTCTGATAGGTTGCGGTAAATGTTTTCGTTTCCCCCGCCGCTAACTGTAACGGACTGCCAAGTGAGTACAATGTCTGCTCACTACTGTCTACCCGTTTTGGGTAAGCGGTAATGGTGATGTCATTCAGAATGTTCTTTCCAGACGAGCGCGAATAAGAATTACAAACCCCGTCCATATCCGCGTCTCTGTTCATGTTCGGGATGATTCGGTTACCAGCGCAATCTAATACATAATCCGTTGCGGATCCTGCTATTAGGATATGCCCGCTGTCGGCTATCATCTGGGGTATTTTGGATACTGTCCGCGTTGCGGGTCGATCTCCCGCCGCCTCGAATACCAGCGTCTCACCATTAGCGCGGTCATGTTTGTTGTAGAAGTATCCCCACTCGCTCATTACAATTTTGTTTATCTCTGTGGCTGCTTTGGTCTTGTTGGTCACAGAATCGAACAGCGCGTCATAAACGTAATCACCCTCGCTGTAATTGGTATTCAGCGGCACTTGACCAACCGCGTCCACAATTGCATCGATCGCATACCCGCCGCGTTGGTGTGTCTCAATCCCCAAACTTCGCAGTGGGAATTTGTAAGCATAGTGCATCCAGTCTGCAACGGTTACACTGGCATACCGCTCAGTCCTTTCGGGATCGCTATAACTCACATCGCTAAATTGAATATCCTGCACGGTGCCATAAAAACGGTTATAGGGGATGCTGTCAAACGTGATCACAAGTTTTACTTTTGTGTTCACACCCCAGCCTGCGAGTGCGTTGGCATCTTCCGGGTCAAAGCGTCCGTTGCCATTCTCCAACAGCAGCCGCATTTCACCTGTTCGCGCCATCCTGTCGTTATGCTTATTGCCGGGCATGCCCCATTTACACGGAGCGCCGCCCTTGTGCAGTCTGTATGCGGATATGTCAACCCATGCCGCGCCCGTGTAGTAGCTTAATGTGATAGTAGGGGTCGCCATTATCTCAACGCTCCGGAGCGAATTAGTCCGTCGGCAACAGATTGCGCTAGGCGGTCATAGTCGATTGACACACCATCGCCGCTTGATTGCACCTGATTAGCGGGGGTAACTTGCACATGCTCACCGGATTGAACCTTTATCCCATAACTGTCATTTGGGTATCCAGGGGGGACTACGAAGTTCAACCCGTTAGCACCATAACTGTAATTAGTCTCTTCATCCGTACTGCCAGCCGCCGCCGGTCCGCCGCCGTTTATGTTTACATTAAACGAGGCGTTCTTATCTCCAGGACTCCAGTTTTCCCACTCTTTTTGTACTTTTTCCATCTCTTCAACGGCGGTCTGACTGTAAATACCCCACTCAACGCCTTTTTCGAGTAACCACGTCATTTCATCATCGGTTAGATTGCCGTCCGCCATTGCTTTTTGTTCGAGGTAGCCCAGAATAATCCTGCGGGTAGCAAGTTCATGTTCAGTGGCAACATCAGATGCTTTTTGACCATTCGCTGTAAGTTTTGCGTCTACCCCTGCAATTGCCTGGCTTGTTTCGCTGTAACCTTTTTTAATTAGCGCGGCGCGTTCTTCAAGTAAAGTATTGCGTTCTTCTGCAACAGATTTAGATGCTTCCAGGTAACTTTCTTCTGCTTCTGTAAATGACCCCACCATTGAGATAGCTTCTCTGTTGGCATCTGACATTTTCTTCATGGCGTCTTCAGCATCGAGAGCCGCTTGTGCAAGGTCTGCAACGCTTGAGGCGGCGTCCTCGCCCTCAACCCCAAGATGCCCCATTTGTTTTGCTACTTCTGGAATAGAACCTTTCAACAAGTCCATGTACTGCGATAATCGGTATTCGCGCTCTGACAGTAACCCTATCTTTTCGGCAGTTTCGTTAGTGATCGCATTGCCCTTGCCCCATAACTGCATTTGTTGGTAGCTGTTTAGCGTCAAAAATCCAAGCGCCCTTGCATTGTCAATTATCTTTTTCTTGTATTCGTCATAGCCCGCGCCGCTTGCACTCATTTGAACGGCATACTTACCCTGAACATCAAGTAGCTTTGATTGCGTATTGAACAGGTCATTAATGACACTTACGGTTTCTGACATGTAGGGGATTAGAACGCCGCCAACTGTTTCCCCTAATTCACCCAGGTTATTCTTGAATATGGCAACTTGCCCGGCGTATGTCCCCCCCATTGCCTGCGCCATGCCGCCAACTTCGGTGTTCAACTCAGACATGATTAACTTCTGGTAACCCGCCATGTCGCCGGCTTCAAACATCGACTTTGCCATTTGGATCTGTGCATCCGAGAATGAAACACCAATCCGCTTCATCGCTGCCATGCCCGTTGGGTCGTTCAGCGCTTTACCTAACTGGATTACAGAGGATTGAAGATCTCCCCCAAACGCGGCAGACATATTCAGCGCGGCTTCCATTGCTTCCGGGAATACTTCGCTGCCAACCTTTGTAAACGTGAGCATCAAGGCTTCAGCGGATTTGATGGTGTCATCGTCGTATATGGTGACTTTTGCCAACGCAGAGGCTATTCCCTCTAACGAGTCGATTGTCATTCCAGACACACCATTGGTGGATTCAAGCACCTGCTTTAGCCTGGTGGTTGCCTCTTCTGCTTCAATCGCTTCGTCGACCGCAAACTTTAGCCCCTTTGCAACCAGGTCAAACGCAACGGCGGCAGCCCCTATTTTTCCGAGGTTGCCTATTATTTTTCCAATGTCGCCATTGAGTAAATTAGCGCCGGAAGTGAATTTGGAACTGTCTATTCCAATTTCTGCCAAGATACTTGAAACTCTGGTTGCCAAATTTACCTACCTTTTATTGAATGCCGAACTAGCCGCTTTATTGCGCCCGTCCACGACCTGTAAATACTCGTGTAAATCTTTCATTCGTAACGCGTCAACATATTCCAGCGTCCAGCCGAACGTCTGTGCTAACTGCCAGCGCATATCCTCAAACGGCGCGCTACCTTGCCCTATTCGGGAGAAGTAGACGCGCTTTGAGAGTTTGGGTCAGATAAAGGTTGACTGCCAACTTTTAGAACTGACTTGATAATCCGACGTACGTCATCCCGCAGCATTTGGTCAAATTCGTCAGCTTTGATTCCGGTACACTTTTCGAGAAATAGGTTGTCCTCTTTGTGCGTACCTTTACCTGAGAAGAATTTTGTCCATTCTCCCCAGGTAATTTTGCCAACGTCAATGACCGTGCTTACACCATTACTAAGCGTTATCTCTCCCATGTGTCAGCGCCCCTTAATTGCTTGCTTTGGTGGGTGTACCGCTGCCCTGGAAGTCGCAGGAAATCTCAACGGTGTCTGCATACGGCCATGAGATATTTGCGCCGCCAGCAAACGCGGGGATGGTGTACTTACGTTTCCCTGATGCTGTGCCTTCCGGCTGGATGATCAACGTACCGAATGTGTTAGACTCGAGCGCATCTTCCAACGCGGTCCCAGCGGACTGCATAACGCCCTTGTAGGAAACTTTGGTATCTTTCACGGTGCCGATGTAACTTTCAAACGCATCCGAGCCTGCGGTTGCGTTCGCCAGTTTGCCACTTGGCGTGTAGGATACCGTGCGGAAGTCACCGCTTAACGCGATGGTGCCGCCGGATGAGGGGAACCAGTTGATTACTAAATCCTTACCTGTGATTTCTGCCATCTTATACTCCTGTGTGATTTGAATAAAAAACGCCTGTAATCTCATTTGAGAAAACAGGCGCAGCTACTAAAGCGGGGCTTGATTGCTATTCAGTTGTCATTTATCTCATGTTGAGTCCAGACGGATGCGGTACTCCGCACCAACCATGAATGTCTTACGCCCTGAAGCGTCTACCTCGGGCAGTGAATACCCGTCCTCACGCGCCAGCCAAAAGTTAGAATATCCGCTCACTGTCAGCGGCTTGTGGTGTAGAAGTGTGTCAATCTGCGCGTCAATGGATCCTGCGGCTGATTGTGAGGCAGCGTATGCCCGGATGAACAGCACGTCATTCTTGGTTCTATTCGGTGTCTCGTTTTCGTCTCTGTCGGCTGTGTAGTCCCACACAACGTAAGGCAGCGGGAAGTTATCCGGCGCTTGCAGGAAGAATACCGCCGTCCCCGCAGATGTCGCGGTGCCGCCAAGTCGTGAATAGATTGCGGTGTTCAATGCTGATAAACTCATTTGAGTGCATCCTTTACATCATCGAAAAACTTGTCCGCTTGCTTCTCGCAGGCGTTGCCGAGAAAATGAATCGCAGGTACACCGCGTGAAGTCCCTAATTCCTGATGAATTCCATAATTTACGCCGTCCTGAATTGACCAATTCTCCCCGCTACCTTCAGGTAAAGCGGATATGCTATTCTTTAGCGCGCCCGTATCCACCGGGGCATCTTGAGCGGCGTTCGCCTGGATTGCCAGCGCGTTCTTCTTGACCGCCTTCTTTGCCTTTTCTACAGCGGATTTCTCATACTGCGCTAATGGCTTCGTGTCAATTTTCATGTTGAATATCACGGTATTTTCTCCACAGCGCATCTCTTGACGCCAATCCACGACTGGTTAGTGTTCACTCCAACAATGTTATAAACATCTGTGCCTATCTGTATCTGGTTAGCGGTGGTGATGGTCTTGTCCCACGCCATTGAAACTATGCCCGTCTTGAATGATTGCACCGCGCCGGCTGCCATTGCTTCTTTGCCAGGATTAGGGAAGTCCATCCGACAGGGTACAGCCGTGCCGCCTGTGATTGTCCCCGCTGTGTCAGTCCATCCCCCCGCGCCGTCACTGGTTCGCGTGATACCAAGTATGCTGCAGGTGTCGGGAAATAGTTGACCAATATCAGCGCGTATCTGTGCAAGTTCTGCAACCGATAATCCCTGTGTCATGCCATATCTCCGCGGACCAACTCGACAGGGGTACTCATTGACACGCTCGCCATGCTCTCATATCTTTGCGCCATTTTCATGCACATGGTAGCCACGTGACCGCGCTTGATGCTGTGACCATCGGTTGAGAAGTCGATCATCTCTGAGGCGTGAGCGGCTTTCTGATACCACACGTCAGCGGCGGCGGCGTAAACGTCATACGAGAATCCGGTGAGGAAGTATGCCGTCCCCTTCGTATCAGCGGTGAAACTGATCAATCCCTTTTCATAGTCCGCGCTCCAATTCGCTGTGCCTTGTGCAGTACCTCCAATGTCACGAATGACGAACCTTGCAGTCCCGCCGTCTGTGGATTCAAAGAAGCGGTTATTAGACTGGTAATCCAGATAGTTGACCGTCCCGCCTGCCATAATTGGGATACCGCTTATTACTTCGTCACGTATCGGAGTAACGTACCTGTCCATCACGGCTTGCAGTTGGTCATCACTCCAAAACGTAGCGGAGCCAACCGTGTAATCAGCAGTACCTGCGTTGGTCATGCCTCGTAAGGTTGTCAGTAACGTACTCATTCCTGCTCTAGCGGTCATAGTTTATCCTTTTCGTTCAATCTTCCCTCGTTGAAATGACTATTTTATGCAGGATGGTTGGTAAAAAATCCATCCAGTAACATTGAATACAAAGTTTCTGCACCATGTGCCCCAAATGATTTCCATGTTGTAGGATTGGAAACTAAACTGCTTGCCCCCTCTAACGACATAGCTAATGCTGCTCCGTAAGTGCCGATACAAAGGCGAGTTAATGATTCTGTTATCAGTCCTGTATCTACGAAGGCAAAATTAGCACCGTCCAGAGCCTTCATCTCTGTTTCAAACTCCGCGTAATAAGCTGCGGATTTATCCTCTACATAACCATAACTGTAAGCCCCGTTGCCTGGGCTGCCAGAACCGTGAAAATCAATCGCTGCGTCAACTGCGGAACTTATATCCGCTGCAAATGCTACCTTAAATGCATCAACGCATTCCACTGTCCCTGTCGTGTTCCATTGTCTATTGTGGTTTACTGCGGGTGTTTGGGCGCACGCTCGATGATGACCTCCCCACACGCCTTGTGGGGATACACACGGGTACACATAAAAGTCAAACCAGTCAAGCAATGCCTCTGCATTTGCAGAACCACCAAGTAACCAGTCGATTGCGCCTTCTAATGCAAACCTTCCCATAGGCTCGTTGGCGTGATTGCCACTTACAAACAAGGCTTTGTTTTTTGTGTTCTCACTGGCTTTCGATATTTTGAACCCGTGAAATGGAAGGGCAGGAGCGGTTCTATCATTCTGTCCATTGGCT